>Ga0256832_1000270_pt1 | contig 32971 bp, 29 predicted proteins | sample 134614metaG_FD_190534 | JGI IMG/M metagenome (GOLD analysis project Ga0256832, IMG submission 190534) | Hydrothermal vent microbial communities from Lau Basin, Pacific Ocean - 134-614 | ecosystem: Environmental > Aquatic > Marine > Hydrothermal vents | place: Pacific Ocean: Lau Basin | collected...
CGGTCCCGCAGATCTTCATCGACGACCGCCCCTACGGCGGCTACTCCGATGTTGCCGCGCTGGACCGCCGGGGTGAGCTCGACGCCCTCCTCGGCGCCGGCGAGCGCTAGCCATCCAAGGGAGATTGTCATGTCCCGAACCGAACCAGAGCCTACGCGGGGACAACAACGGCGGAGGGCGTACGAAGCGGGTCGCACAGCTCGGGTAAGGCGAGCCTACGCAGTTCAGCCCTTTGGATGAGCAAAGGCGAGAGGCGGACCCGAGGGCCCGCCTCTGTGTCGAAGGGTCGACGCGAAGGCGGTCGCCCTCAGAAGGCGAAGACCTCTTCGTTGCTCGCGATCTCGCCCAGGCCGGTCTCGAGGCGTCCTTGGATCTCCGTCGTCTCATCGGCGAGCGCTTTGAGCGAGCTGATCTCGCGGACGTACTCGGCGAAGAGGTTCGACTGGGTCCCGAGCACGCCCATGGACTGCTGGTTGTTCACCAGGATGACGTACTCCCCGCTGCTGAGGTCTCCCTCGCCTACGTACAGCTCTTTCTCGACGTTTGAGCGAGACCGCTGGCTGGGGCGAATCCTTACCTTGCCGTTCCCGTCCTCCGGGAGTGAGACGAAGCCCAGGTTGCATTGGTAGCGGTCGTCGGCGACGCGAATCAGGCAGCCGATGAGGGCCGTTGCGTTCTCCATCGAGGCCGCAGAGCGGTTGAGCTCTTCGCGCCGCTGCTCACCGGCGGTCATCGCCGAGAGCGCCTCGATGCGGTCCCACATCTGGTTGACGCGGTTGTAGTAGTCGAAGAGCGCGTCCACCGTGTCGGTGCGGAAGAGCTGGTAGTTCTTGCGGGCGAAGACGTTGGCCGAGAAGGGCTTCTCGAGGGCGCGCAGTGCATCGATGGCTTCGTAGTCGACGGCGGGCGGGTTGCCGGCGCTGCCCCGCGCTTTGGTCACCGCCTGATCGATGAGGCGCTGCGCCTCCGAGAGGGTGTTGCTCGCCTCGCGGACGGCGGCGTAGATGTCCTTGCCGTCGCGGACCGCCATGTTGTGAATCTTGCGGTCGTTCATGACGCTGCCCGAGAAGTAGCCCAGGAGTAGGCCCAGGAGGCCTCCCAGGCCGAGGAGCAGCGCCGTGCGACCCTTCCGTTTGCGGCCGACCTCCGCGTCGTCGACCGGCTTGTCGTCGAGGACCAGCCGGACCTCCTGCGGGCCCGCCGCCACGGGCTGCTGAGCGGCGAACGGGTCGGCTGCCGCCGGGGGCGGCGCGGACGGTTGCTTCGGCTGGGCGAAGGGCGGCGCGACGATCCCCGGCCCTCCGGACGGCGGCGGGACGACACCTGCTGGGGGCGGGACCGCACCGCCGGGGGGCTGCTGGCCGGGGGGCGGCGCGGCCGAGCCGGGCGGTGGCGCGACAGCGTCCCCTCCCTGCGGGGTGTTGGGGGCGATGGTCCGGCCCAGGCGGGCTTTCAAGTCTTTGATTTTACGGGGTTTTTTGGTCGCAGCCATGGCTCGTCTCAGGGCCCCTCCCCCCTTGGGTAGAGCTGGAGAGGGGGGCAAAGCTATTCGCTGTGGCCGAGACGTGTCAAGGCGCGCGCCGGCGGCGCGGTTCGGGAGCGAGCGGACGCAGCTCTTCGAGGTGCCCCAGGAAGGCATCGATGGCTTCCTCGGCTTCGCGCTGGGCTTCGATGGCCCGCAGCAAGGCGATGTCTTCGACGAGCCCCCGGCGCAGGAGCTCCCGGTACTCGGCGAGGGCCTGCGCGCGCGCGTCGAGGAGCGCCGCGGCCCGCTCTCGGAGCCGGCGACCGCGCTCCGTGCGCAGCTCGAGGGCGCGGAGCTCGGACGCGTGTCGTCGCGCGGCGGGCAAGGCCCCCGCTTCGAGGAGGTCGCCGGCGCGCACGGGTAGGTCGGCGGCCAGGGCCTCGTCGACCTCGTCGAGGGCGAGCAGCTCGAGATCTTCGGTCAGGGCGCGTTGCAGGAGCGCCACGTCCTCCCGCAGCTCCGGGGAGACGGGCGGCGGTTCGGTGTCCCCCGCGTCGCAGGCTCCGAGGGCGAGGGCGAGGACGAGCGCTCGGCTCGGTCCGCACACTCCGCCCACGGTCCTCGCTCGCTCCGCTCGCCGCGTCACCCGGCTCCCCAGCCGCGCTCGCGGTAGAACTTCTCGATGCGAAGGTTGACCAGCTCCGGGTATTCGATGGCCACGTAGTGCGTCCCGCCGGGGACGACGAGCAACTCGGCGCCCGGGATCCGGCGCGCCATACGTTCGGCGGCGCTGCGGGGGGTGAAGAGGTCGCGGTCCCCCGCGATCACGAGGGTGGGGACGTCGACCTCGCCGAGGTAGCGGGAGGCGTCGTGCTCGCCGAGGAGCTCCAGGATCCGCATGTAGGTCTTCATGTCGAGCTCGGCGAAGGAGCCCGCCAGCCGCTGAAAGATACTGTCGTCCAGGGTACGGGCAGCGAGGCCGAGGCGCTTGGCCCACTGGACGGTTTCGGGCATGTGGACGAGCCGGCGTGTCACCTTCTCGGCGAGGCGAGGGAAGCTGCCGACGCCCCGGATGAGCGGGGGCAGCAGGTGGCCCATGAAGCCGAGGTTCATCACCGTGTCCCAGGGGTGGCCGGCGACGCCGTTGATGAGGACGAGGTTGGCCACGCGTTCGGGGTGCCGCCCAAAGAGCTCCAGGGCGACCTGGACGCCCATCGACCAGCCCATGAGGGAAGCTCGCTCGGCGCCGGCGGCCTCCAGGACCGTCAGGGCGTCTCGGGTGTGGTCCTCGACCCTCAGTGCGTCGGGGTTGGCCGGCGGCCCGCTCCGGTAGAGGCCGCGGTAGTCCCAGGAGATGAATCGGTAGCGGTCCTGAAAGTAACGGATCTGGTGGGACCAGGCCATCCAGCTCCCGCCCAGGCCGTTGCAGAGCAGGATCGGCGCCCCCTCTCCGACGACATGGTACGCCAGGAGTGTTCCGTCGTAGCCGCGGACATGGTGCTCTTCGACGCTCGGGGTCTTCATCAACGGGGCTCTAGCATACCTGGGCGGGCGTCCCAGAGTGCGATACGTGTAGGCGCGTGATCCTCGTCGTCGACAACTACGACTCGTTCACCTACAACCTCGTGCAGTACCTGGGCGAGCTTGGGCAAGAGGTCGAGGTCTACCGGAACGACGCCATCGATCCTGCCGGCATCCGGGCGCGCGCCCCCACGGGGGTGCTGCTCAGTCCGGGACCGGGCCGCCCGGAGGACGCCGGCGTGAGCTTGGCCGTCCTCGGGGAGCTGGCCGGCGAGGTACCCATCCTCGGCGTCTGCCTCGGGCACCAATGCATCGGGGCCCATTGGGGAGGGTCGATCGTCCGGGCGCGGCAGCTCATGCACGGCCGGACCTCGTCGATTCACCACGACGCCGACGGGGTGTTCGCAGGTTTGCCCAGCCCCTTCGTCGCGACGCGGTATCATTCGCTCGTGGTGCGCCGCGATAGCGTTCCGGAGGTCCTTACGGTGAGCGCATGGACCGAGGATGGCGAGGTCATGGGGCTTCGCCACCGGACGCTGCCGGTGGAAGGGGTGCAGTTCCATCCCGAGTCCTTCCTCACCGACCATGGCCACGCCCTGCTCGCGAACTGGTTGAAGACGGCGAGGACCGCATGAGCGTACGTGAAGCTCTGGTGCAGCTCATGGCCGGTCGGTGCCTCGAGGCGGCGACGATGGAGGCGGCGATGGAGGAGATCCTCCGCGGGGAGGCGCACCCGGCCGTGCTGGGCGCCTTCGCGGTGGCCCTGCGCATGCGTGGCGAGACGAGCGTGGAGATCGCCGCGGCCGTACGGGTACTGCGGCGGGAGAGCCGCGGCCTCGATCTCAGCGACCTCGGGGTCCCTCTGCTGGACACCTGCGGCACGGGCGGCGACGGCCTCGGCACGTTCAACATCTCGACGGTTTCGGCGATCGTCGTGGCAGCCTGCGGTGTGCGGGTGGCCAAGCACGGCAACCGGGCTGTGTCGAGCAGGGCCGGGAGCGCGGACGTCCTCGAGGCCCTCGGGGTCCGCCTGGACGTCGACGACGCGACGCTGCGGAGCTGCGCCGAGGAGGTCGGCATCGCGTTTCTCTTCGCACCGTCGCACCACGCGGCTCTTCGTCACGCGGCCGCGGTTCGCCGCGCCCTGGGTGTGCGGACCTTCTTCAACCTGCTCGGGCCCCTTGCGAACCCGGCGGGCGCCACCCATCAGCTCCTCGGCGTGTACGACCCGTCGCGGGTCGAGGCGGTCGCCGAGGTGCTCGCCGAGCTCGGGACGACCGCCGCCTGGGTGGTGCATGGTGAGGGAGGCCTCGACGAGATCGCGCCGACGGGAGAGACCCGTGTCGCCGAGCTGGTCGACGGGCGGGTGCGCACCCGTACGGTGACGCCGGAGGACTTCGGCGTCGAGCCGGTGCCCCTCGAAGCCTTGGGTGGGGGGGACGCGCGGCGGAACGCCGAGATCGCGCGGGAGGTGCTCGACGGGGAACCCGGCCCGGCCCGCGTCGCGGTGTTGCTCAACGCCGGCGCGGCGCTCTGTGTCGCGGGCCTCGCATCGGAGCCGCGGGAAGGGGCTGCGAGAGCGGCGCAGGCGATCGATCGCGGGGACGCGCGCCGGACGTTGGAGCGGTGGATCGCCGCGACGCGCTCATGAGCGTGCTCGACCGGATCGTGGCGCGCACCCGGCGTGAGGTCGAGCGCCGTCGCGCGCACCGATGGAGCGCCCCCAAGCCTGTGGAACGTGCATGTGCCGCCGTCCGCGCGCTGCGCCGCCAGGGAGGGCCCCGGGTGATGGCCGAGGTGAAGTTCCGCAGCCCGAGCGCGGGCTGGATCCGTCGCCGCGCCCCGGGCGCTGCGACCTCTATCGCGCGGGCCTACGCGGACGCGGGGGCAGCGGCGGTGAGCGTGCTGGCGGACGCGCCGGCGTTCGGTGGCGGCGTCCTCGACGTGCGGCGGGTGGCCGCGGCGGTGGACGTGCCGGTTCTCTTCAAGGGATTCGTCGTCGACCCGCTTCAGGTCGAGGTGGCGGTGCGCGCCGGTGCGTCGATGGTGCTCCTGCTCGTCCGCGCCCTGGGGGCGTCGGAGCTCTCGATGCTCGTGGAGTGCTGCGAGGCTTTGGGGGTCGCTCCGCTGGTGGAAGCGGCGGACGAGGACGAACTCGATCGGGCGCTCGCCACCGGCGCCCCCATCGTTGGCGTGAACGCCCGCGACCTCCACACCTTCGAGGTCGACGAGGAGCGCGCGTGTCGTTGCCTCGCCGGCATTCCTCGCGATCGCATCGCCGTCTACATGAGTGGTGTACGCTCCGCCGCGGACCTTCGTCGCGTCGGGGAGGGGCGCCCCGACGCAGTGTTGATCGGTGAAGGGCTGATGCGTTGCGAGGATCCCGGACGAACCCTCGCGAGCTGGCTGGAGGAGACGAAGTGAAGCGCAAGACCGTGCTCGTGACAGGAGCGGCTGGGACCGTGGGTACCTACGTGGTCGCGCTCGCGGATGCCGCGGGGTACCGGGTGATCGCGACGGACCTCCGAGCCCACACGGTCCGCGAGCCGATCCGAGGCGAGGTGCGTGCCGCGGACCTGACGGACCCTGCGGCTTTGCCGGCGCTCGTCGAAGGGTGCGATGCCGTCATCCACACCGCGGCGCTCATGGACGTGGCGGCGGAGCCCGCGGCGCTCACGGCGGTCAACACGGACGCGGTGACGCGCCTGCACGCGGCGGCGAAGGAGGCGGGGTGCGAGCGCTTCGTGCATCTGAGCGGCGCCCGGCTTTATGCCTCGCAGGGTTCGGCTCCCCTCGGGGAAGACGCTCCGCTCGCGCCGCGGGGACCCTACGGGATGTCCAAGCACGCTGCCGAAGTGTACCTGCGGGGTCAGAGCGACGGGCCCGCCTGGACCATCTTGCGGGCGGCGCCGATCTACGGGCGCCGGGGCCGGCACTTCGCCGCATCGCTCCTCGCCGTGGGGCCGATCCTTCGGCTGACCATGCCGATCCTCCCGCGCTTCGAAGGGGGGCCGCTGGGAACCATGGTCCATGCGGAGGATGTCGCGCGGGCGCTGCTCTTCGTCTTGGAGCAGCAGGAGACCCACTTCCGTGTATTCAATGTCTCCGATGGGGACACGCTCTCCCTCGGCGAGCGCCTGTCCATCACCTTCGACGCTTATGGGCTGCGGACCGCCGCGGTGCCCAGCGGCTTCCGCGCCTACATTCGGGTCCTGGGCAGCGAGCGGCTCGACCGCGTCCTCGACCGCGCAGGCTTGATGGGTTGGAAGGCGGTGGTCGCTCGGCACGGGCTCAAGTCGGCGCTTCGCCCGAGGTTCGACCGCGAGGTGCTCGAGCTGGTCCACGAGGACCTCGTGGTCGACGCCTCGGCCCTCCGGGGCCTCGGCTTCACCCCTCGCTTTCCGCGCTTCGCCGCCGGCTGGGCGGAGGTCTTGCGCGTGTACCAGGCGGAGCGCTGGGTGCCTCGCTACGGGGGCTGAGGCGAGCGGGTGCGGCGCCAGGGGGCGGCTGCTAGCTCTCGGGGATGGACGCCTGGCGCCGAGAAGCGACGGCGGTCGCGCTGCAGGGGGCGTTGATCGCGCGCCGTTTGATCCCGCGGCGCCTGCGCCGACCGCCGGGCCCGGGCGTCGAGGCGCGGGGGTTGGTCGTTTTCGTCCATGGCCTGCTCGCTGCGGGGCCCGTCTTCGATCCGCTTCGCCGGCGGGTGGCCCGAGAGCTGGGGTTGGCCACCCTCGACATCACCTACGGACCCCACCGGCACCTCGAATCGGTCGCTGCCGAGCTCCAGGCTCGTATCGAGGAGGTCGCGGAACCGCACCAGCCGGTCGACCTGGTGGGTCATAGTCTCGGCGGGCTCATCGCGCGGTGGTACCTGCAGCAGCTCGGGGGGAGGGGCCGGCGGCTGGTCACGATCGCCACCCCCCACGCGGGTACGCCGGTCGCGCGCTGGGTGCCCGGGCCCATGGGCAGAGCTTTGCGTCCGGGGAGCCCGTGGCTGCGACGTCTTGGTGATTCGGTGGACATCCCGCACCTGGTCGTCGTGGCCGACGGCGACCGCTTGGTCCCTCCCCAGAGCGCGGCGGCGGTCCGCGATGCGCGGATCGAGCGTTTCCCGGGGCTGGGCCACAACGAGGTCCTCTACGACCCGCGTGTTCAGCAGACGGTGGTCGAGGCGCTTGCGGGCCGCTGAGTCCGCGGGAGGCGTACTCGGACCTCGGCACCGCCGCCGGGGGCGTCGCCGACCTCGATGCGGCCTTCGTGTCCGTCGACGATCTGCTTGACCAGGGCGAGGCCCAGGCCGATGCCGTGGTCGCGATTGCTGTAGAACATCTCGAAAAGGCGCTCGCGATCGGCGGCGGGGATCCCCGGTCCCTGGTCGCGCACGAGAATCGTGACTTGGTCGCGGTCGCCGTCGATCTCAACGGTGACGACTCCCCCCAGGGGCGATGCCTGGACGGCATTCTTCAGGAGGTTCCACAAGAGCTGCCGGAGTTGGTTGGGGTCGACCTCCGCGAGCACCGGCTCGCCGGCGCGTTGCAGCTCGATCGTCACGGACCCGAGGGTGCTGTCGGTGCGGGCCACGGCGGCGAGCTCCTCGGCGAGGGCGGCCACGTCGACCTCCGTAGGTCGCGGCCGGCTCGGGCGGCTCAGGTCGAGCATGGTTGTGACGAGCTCGTTGAGCCGGTCCACCTCTTTGAGGACGATTTGGATGAGGTGCTGATCCTCTGGGCCGAGCTGGGGCAGCTCGGAGAACATTTGCACCGACCCCGAGATGGAGCCCAGCGGGTTGCGGATTTCGTGGGCGAGGGCCGCGGCGAGGCGGCCCAGAGCGGCGAGGCGTTCGGCGCGCTCGGCCTGTTCGCGGAGCGCCCGGATCTCGGTCAGGTCCTGGAAGACGAGGAGAAAGCCGTCGCCGCCCCGCAGCGGTGTGCGCGTGAACCCGACGGGGAACTCTTCGCCGTCGGGCCTCCGCGCAATCGACTCGCCGCGGCCCTCCCCCGTCGCGCCGGGGATGAGGCGCTTGACATCGGTGCCGGCGAGCGTCTCAGGGCTGGCGCCGAGCATCGCCGCACCTGCAGGGTTGACGGTTCGCACCCGTCCGCTGGCGTCCGTGGTGAGAAGGCCCGCGTTCATCGAACGGACGATGTCCTCGTTGAGGCGGGCGAGCGCGGCGGCTTCGGCCTCGGCCTCGGCGAGGCGGCCTCCCGTCTGCGAGAGGCGGTCGGCGAGACTGCCGGCGAGGAGCGCGACGAGGCCCAAGCCCACACCGTTCGAGAGCAGAGCGTAGCCGAGCTCGGAGCGCGTCGGATCGTAGGCGTGAGGCCGCTGGTCCGGCGGATGCGGAATCAAGCCGCTCGTGACCGCGTAGGCCACGGCGAGGTAGCCCAGCAGCGCGAGCCCCGCGATGGTGCGGGAGGCGGCCGGGCCGAGGGTCATCGCCGCCGCCAGGATCGGGATGCCGTAGAGCACCGTGAAGGGGCTGCCGGCAGCACCCGAAAGATAGACCAGGAAGGTCGTGGACAGCAGATCCCAGCCCACCTGTGCGTAGGCGTTGGCCTTCAGGTGCTCACCGCCGAGGAGGGCGCCGGCGAAGAGCGCCGAGGCCGCGTAGATGGCGATGGTGAGCCCGATGAGGGCGGCGGGCGTGAAACCCGAGTAGCCCGCTGTGCGCGTGTCGACCGTCAGCAGGAGGGTCCCGCCGAGCAGCAGAGTGGCGACGAGTACGCGGCCGGCGACGAGCCACTGAAGGCGCCGCCGGAGCGCCGCCTGGCCGGGGCGCGGCCCAGGGCCTGGGGCTTCCATGGAGGCCGTTAGTTTGCCTGGACCTTACCGGCAATCTCGAAGATCGGCATGTACATGGCGATGAGGATGACGCCGACGATGCCGCCGATGAAGACCATCATCATCGGTTCGAGCAACGAGGTGAGGGCGGCGACGGCGACGTCCACCTCGTCTTCGTAGAAGTCGGCGATCTTGTTGAGCATGGTGTCCAAGGCGCCGGTCTGCTCGCCGACGCCGATCATCTGGACGACCATCGACGGGAACACCTTGGTCTCCATCAGAGGTTCGGCCATCGTCCGGCCTTCGCGGATGCGATCCGCCGTCTTCTGGATGGCTTCCTCGATGATCACGTTGCCGGAGGCCTGCCCCACGATGTTCATGGCGTCGAGGATGGGGACGCCCGAGCTGAGGAGGGTGCCCAAGGTGCGGGTGAAGCGCGCGACGGCGATCTTTCGGATGACCGGGCCGATCACGGGCATACCGAGGAAGAGCTTGTGCCAGAAACGCCGTCCGCTCTTGGTCCGGTAGTGGTAGGTGAGGGCGGTCACGAGGCCTGCGACGGCGAGGAAGATCCACAGAGCATTGCCCAGGAACCACTCGGAGGCGGCGATGACCATCTTCGTCAATCCGGGGAGGCTGTCCTCGCCGCCGAACTCGGCGAACATGTTCTGGAAGGCGGGGATGACCCAGGTGAGCATCACGATGATGACGACGATCGCCACGCACAACACGCCGATCGGATACACCATCGCGCCTTTGACCTGGCGCTTGAGCTTGACGCGCTTTTCGATGTAGACGGAAAGGCGCTGCAGGATGGTGTCGAGGATGCCGCCCATCTCGCCGGCGGCGACCAGGCTGACGTAGAGGTTGTCGAAGACCTTGGGGTGGCGCTTGAGCGCGTCCGAGAAGGTGCCGCCTCCCTCGACGTAGGCCTTGATGTCCTTTTGGATGGTGCGGAACTGTTTGTTGTCGCCTTGGCTCGAGAGGATCTCTAGACACTGCACGAGGGGCAGGCCCGCGTCGATCATCGTCGCGAACTGTCGGGTGAAGACCACCAGCTCCTTCTCGGAGACCGGTGAACCGAAGTTGATGTAAATCTCCTTCGGCTTCTTCTTTACCTTGACGGGGTTGAGCTGCTGGGCCCTGAGCCGAGATTGGACGAGCTCGGCCGTCTCGGCCTCCATCGTCCCTTTTCTCACCTCGCCGTTACGGCCTTTTGCTTCCCACGCCCACTCGGCCATGCGACCTCCAGGTGCGCTCGAACGCACCCCCTCGACAACGGCTCCATCCTAATGGATGGCAGTCCTGGCGGTCAAAGCCGGCGCAAACTTCCAGGGGTCCGGGACGGCGGGCTCATCTGCGATAGGGGTTGAAGATGAGGTCGTCGGCGGCGCTCATGGTGGGGGCGGCGCTCATGGTGGGGGCGGCGCTCATGGTGGGGGCGGCGCTCATGGTGGGGGCGGCGCTCGTCGGCTGCATGGCCGGCTCCGTGGTCGGCTCGTCGTGGCGGCGCGCGCGCTCCCCCCGGCGGCCTCGTCGGGGCCTGCGGCCTGTCCGATGCCTCGACGAACGATCGCTGGGTTCTTCGCTCCGTTCGGCTCGCTCTTCGGCGGCCTGAGCGGTCCCTGCGTTCGGCTCGGTGGGCCCCTCCTCACCGGTCTCGTCGGCGGCGGCTTCCTCCTGCGCCCCAGCGAGATCCGCGGCAGGCTCGCTCGCCATGGCCGGCGGTGGAGGTGGGTCTTGCGCGCCTCGAGCTTCGTCCGGCACCACCGTCGGCGCGGGCTGTGCCGTCGCCTCCTCGGGCGCGGGCTCCCGGCCCTCGAAGAGCACGGCGGCCGCCGCGCCCGCCAACAGCAGGGCCGCAGCCACCCCCCAGAACACGCCACGCCTCTTGGCTTCGTTCCGCCCTGACTCGGGCGCGGCCGTGAGGGTGACGGCGTCGGGGGCCGGCCGGTGTGGGACCGAGAGGTTGGAGCGGCTTCCGTCTCGGGGGATCGGCATCGCGGCCTCGCCGATCTCGGAGTGGCCGAGGCGTTCGATCGCCGCGCGCACCCGGGCCCGCTGCTCGTCGAGCTTCTCCCCGAGTCGGTCGCGCACCTCGCCCCCGACCTGCCGAGGGGTCGCGATCCCCGGACCGCTCATCGCCACCGCTTCGAGCGCCTCGGCGAATTCGTCCGCCGACTGGAAGCGAGCTTCCGGGTCACGGTCGAGGGCCTTGGTGAGCAGCTCGTCGAAAGGCGCGAGCTCGGGGTAGAACTCGGAAACCGACGGGATCGGTTCCTGAAGGATCTTGTTCAGCGTCGAGGCGTTGTTCTGACCGCGGAAGAGGCGCCGTCCGGTCAGGGATTCCCACAGGATGATGCCCATCGAGAACAAGTCCGAGCGCTGGTCGGCAAAGCCCGTCGAGGCCTGCTCCGGCGCCATGTAGGCCAGCTTGCCTTTGAACTGTCCGGCGCGGGTCGAGGTGAGGCGTTTCTCGGCCTTGGCGACGCCGAAGTCCGTGATGCGGCCGATGCCGTCCACGCCGACCATGATGTTGTGCGGCGAGACGTCGCGGTGGACGAGGTGCAGCGGCTCCCCCTGCTCATCGCACAGGCGGTGTGCCGCTCCAAGGCCCCCGAGAGCATCCAGGACCACGCGAACCGTGACGGGGATGTCCAAGCGCGCGCCGGCGCGGGCGGCGGCGGTGAGCAGCGCGCCGAGGTGGTCCCCCTCGATGTACTCCATCACGAGGAAGAAGCCGTCGCCTTCGGTGTCGCTGATGTCCAGTGTCGGTACGACGTTCGGGTGTCGGATCCGGGCAGCGAGGCGTGCCTCGTCCAAGAACATCGAGATGAACTCTTCTTCGTAGGCGAGGTGCGGGTGCAGCACCTTGATCGCCACGAGCCGCTCGAATCCTGCGACGCCGCGGGCGCGCGCCACGTACACGGCGGCCATCCCGCCGGAGGCGAGCTGTGTGAGCACTTCGTAACGGCCGAGCTGCCGGCCGGCCATGTTGCGGGCGAGGTCTTGCGCCGCGGCTGTCAAAACGAGCCCTCCAGCGCGAGGCCGGCTCCGGCCGGGCCCACGCCGAGGGAGGGGCGGAGGCGTCCGCGCGCTTCGGCTGAGTCCTCGCGGCCACCCCAGTCGGTGAAGATCGCTGCGAGCAGTGTGACGGTGGCCAGGCCCGCGGTCACACCGATGAGGGCGTTGGTTCGCTTCTCGGCTCGCTGTCCTTCGTCGAGGAGGGACGAGGCCCGCGGGAAGTCGAGCGCCCCCATGGTGCGCTCCTCACGGGCCGCCGTCTCGTAGTCGTCGTTGATCGCCAGGGTGTCGAGGCCCGACCAGATCAGCAGGGCCCCGGCGCCCGCGGTGAGCACGAGGGAGGTCACGAAGAGGGCGGGGCGAATGCCGCCGCGCTCGGGTTCGGTGGGGGGCACCGGGGTAGGACTGGGCTCCTCGTCCAAACCTTGGTCGTCTTCGGGCGGCGGGAGCGCCGGTCCCTCGGGCCGTTCGAAGCGGAGCGTGCGTTGCTCCCCGGCGCTGCCGGTCATCGTTTGGGTGCGCGTGCCGTTGTCGAAGACCGCGCCGACCGTCACTTCGCGGCCTGGCTCGACGAAGAATGCAGGGTGGGCCATCAGCGCCCCGTCGAGCTCCACGGTGCATTCGGCGTCGCAGGTGACCTCGACGTAGACGAAGCGCTCGCGGGCCTCGTCGACGACTTGCTGCGCCTCGTCGACTTCTGGGGCGTCGGGCCATTTGCCGATGAGCCGCAGCGCGAGGGTGCCGGCCCGGAGCTCGTTGCCGGCTCGCCGATGGGCGCGGATGGCCTGAAGCACCACCGGTGCGGCGGGGACCAAGTTGTTGGCCATCTCAAACCAGCGCGCGGCGGCGGGGTAGTCCCCCTCGAGGTAGGCGGCAGACCCGCGGTCGAAGGCATCGGCGGCTGCCTGACGATCACTCGCCGACTGCGCCGCGGCGGACGCAGTCAGGATGGTCGCCGCCGCGACGACCCCGAGCCTACTCAGGCGAGACATGAACCCAAATCCCCGAAACGAATCAGAAATAGAATGGCGCTTGCGCGACGTCGGCGTCAAGGCCGGCGGGGCCAGCAGCCCGCCTCAACACCTCTTCGTGCAGCTCGGGGCCGAGGACACCGTCCTCCGCGACGCATCGTGCTTTGAAATCCTCAAGATTCTCACGCCAGGCAGCATCCAGGGGCTCTCTCGCGACCGCGATCCATCCACGGGGGGGCGGACTGCTAGCGGCCGCGGGGCCGGCGTTGCCCGCCGCCGGCGTGGGATTGGTTCTCGATCATCTGCTGGAGCTCCGCCGGCTCGGGGGAGCGCCCGAGGGCCTCATCGAGGGCGATCACCCCTTGTCGGTAGAGCTTGTAGAGCGCCTGGTTCATCGTCTGCATGCCGCTTTGACCCTGGCCCGTCTGCATCAGGCCGTAGATCTGGTGGATCTTGTTCTCGCGGATGAGGTTTCGGATGGCGTAGTTCGGGATCATCACCTCCGCGGCCATGGCGCGCCCGGGGCCGTCGGCCCGAGGCAGCAGCATCTGGGTGACGACCGCCTGCAGAACAAAGCTGAGCTGGGCGCGGATCTGCGGCTGTTGATGGGGCGGGAACACATCGATGACGCGGTTGATCGACTGGACGGCGCTGTTCGTGTGGAGCGTGGCGAAGACCAGGTGCCCCGTCTCGGAGATGGTCATGGCGGCCTCGATGGTCTCGAGGTCGCGCATCTCCCCGACGAGGACGACGTCGGGGTCCTGTCGAAGCACGTACTTGAGCGCGCCCTTGAACGAGGCCGTGTCGGCGCCGACCTCCCGTTGGTTGACGACGCAGAGCTTGTTCATGTGGAGGTACTCGATCGGGTCCTCCACGGTCATGATGTGCTGGCGCCGTTCGGAGTTGATCCGGTCGATCATCGCCGCAAGCGTTGTCGACTTACCGGAGCCGGTGGGACCGGTGACGAGCACGAGCCCACGGGGGAGGGTGCAGAGGTCGCGCACGACGGGAGGCACGTTCAGCTCCTCGAGTGTCCGGATCTTGAAGGGGATGGCGCGAAACGCGCCGGCGACGGCGCCGCGCTGCATGAACACGTTGGCGCGGAAGCGGGACAGCCCCTTGACACCGAAGCTGAAGTCGAGCTCGTTGTGCTTTTCGAACTTGATCTTCTGCTCCTCGGTCATGACCTCGTAGCAGAGATACTTCGTCTCGACGGGGCCGAGGGGAGGGGTCCGTAGCTGCACGAGGGAGCCGTCGATGCGCAGCTGAGGTGGCGTTCCGGTGGTGACGTGGAGGTCGGACGCACCTCGCTGAATCATCACCTGGAGGAGCTGCCGAAGGCTGATACGAGGGCGTTCGTCCTGGTGCATGGAGCGAGGATACACCGGGCGCGGCCACGCTCAGATCTCGATCTTCGTCCACAGGCCGCGTCGCATCCATTCCTTGCGCCGGTCCGATCGGGTGACCAGCCGCGCCGTCGACCAGGCCGTGAGGAACGCGCCTTCGTCGCCGAGACCGGGCGCCACGTGCGGGGAGCAGAGGAGCAGCCGGCGGATCGGGGTGCGAATGGGGAATGCGAAGACCCCGAGGGTGCCGCGGACCGGGTAGCCGTAGAGCGCCTCCATCGTCGCGGGGCCCCGCGACCAAGGCTCGTCGGGGGCGATGATCGTCCCGGCGCGGAGATCGTGCACTTCGACACCGTCGTGCGGCGAGTCCACCAGGTGGATGTGTCGATCGATGAAGGGCGCGAGCTCACCCAAGGCCGCAAGCAGTCGCTGCCGCATGCTCGCCACGTACCCGGGGATTTCCTCGACGCCGCGGCGCGGGAGGAGTGCCTCGAGGGTCATCGTCCTCAGGCCGTCCGGCCCTTGCGGTGCGATGTCGACGCGCAGGGCGGAGTCGCTGCCGGCGGAGAGACGCCCCGGGTCGCGCACGTAGAAGACGTCGCGGGCCATGCCTTCGGGGACACCTTCGGCGTCGACGAGCACGTTGAGCGTGTAGCGAAACCAGCGCGGTGTGGGCTCCCCGAGGCGCTCGAAGAGGTCGGCGAGGGCACCGCGCTCGGGGAGCAGGCGGAGGAGCGAGTCCAGCTCGCGGGCGTGGGCGACGAAGCTGCATCCCACCTCTTCGCCGGAGCCCGCCAAGCGCAGCCCCACGACGGCGCCGCGCCGGACGAGGAGTCTGTCGGCGCTCTCTCGGGGGCGGACCTCGCCGCTGTAGGTGGCGATCCGGTCCAGGAGAGCCTGGTGCAGCCATCCGGCACCCCCGTCGAGCTTCACGGCGTGACACCAGGCCCAGTAGAGGCGGGTGAGCGCGAGGGGCACCGGGGGGTCGGCGGTCATCCCTGAGGAGAAAAGGGCCGGCGCTGTCACGACGGTGCGAAAGGGGTGAGCCTCCGGGAACTCCTCGAAGGGGTCGAGGGCGCTGCCGTCGCGTCCGAAAGGTTGATGGGCGGTAGCGCGCGCGACCTCGCGACGTTCCAAGAAGGTCTCCGGTGGCCAGAGGAGGTCGCGCTCGAAGGCCCGGTCGAGGGCGGCCGCGTGGCGTTCGCAGGCGCGTCCGAAGTCCTCGACGGCTCGCTTGACCGTCGGGAACTCGCGCGCGATCTCGCGCTGGAGGGCGTCCGGTTCGAGGGCGAACTCAAAGCGGTGCCCCGGCAAGACGACCTGGAAGGCAGGATCGATGGCTACGCTTCGCCGGCGGAAGGATGGATGCAGCGCGAGCTCCGAGAGGGTGCGCCTTGCGACAGGGCTGTGGGTCGCCAGGAACGAGTGCGCGCGCCGTGGCCACAGGCGGCCCGCGGCTCGGTAGGTCGGAGGTTGCGCGCCCTGCCCCAAGACCAGGACACGGAAGCCGCGCCGAGCCAGCAGTGCGGCGGCGAGGAGCGCCTCGAAGCCCGTGCCGAGGAAGACGACATCGTAGAAGCGGCGCGTCACTCGAGCTCCGGCGCGAAGAGCGGGCGGTCCGGGTAGGAGGCGTCGAGCCAGGTTCCGGACGGGAGGGCCAGCGTGCCCGAGGCCACGGCTCCCACGACCGCCGGAAGCAGGCGATGCTCGGCTCGCCGGATGCGCTCGTGGAGCGTAGCGACGTCGTCGTCCGCGGCTACGGGCACTGCCGCCTGCGCGAGGATGGGGCCGGTGTCGACGCCTTCGTCGACCAGGTGAACCGTGCAGCCCGTGATCGCGACGCCGGCGGCGAGGGCCTGCTCGGGGGCGCGCGCGCCAGGAAACGCCGGCAGCAGCGACGGGTGCACGTTGAGGATGCGGCGCCGAAAGCGCCCGACGAACGAGGGCGCAAGGACACGCATGAAGCCCGCGAGGACGACGAGGTCAGGGGCGTATGCCTGCACGGCGTCGGCGAGCTCCGCGCTCCAGGCGTCGCGATCGCCCCGGCGGAACGGGACTGTCGCGGTGGCAATGCCGCGATCGGCGGCACGCTCGAGGGCGGGCGCTGGGCGATCGGCCAGGACGGCGACGACCGTGGCGGCGCAGCGGCCGGCGTCGATGGCGTCGAGAAGGGCGGCGAGGTTGCTCCCGCGGCCGGAGACGAGCACCACCAAGCGGGTCATGGCGCGTACCGGACCCGGGCCTCGCCCTGCGCGTCGCTTCGCTCGATGCGTCCCACGTAGAAGACACGCTCGCCGGTCGCAGCGGCCGCCTCGCGTACCTGCGCGACGGCGTCGGGGGCGACGACGAGGGCGAAGCCGACGCCGAGGTTGAAGGTGCGCCGCAGCTCGGCTTCCTCGATGGGCGCGGCGTCCCGCAGGAGCCGGAAGATGGGAGGCTCGGGCCAGCGTCCGTCGACAAAGGCCCCGAGACCTGCGGGGAGGACGCGCGGGAGGTTGCCGACGAGGCCACCGCCGGTGACGTGGCAGAGCGCGTGGACTCCGCCGGCGGCGAGCGCGGCGAGCGCGGCTTTCACGTAGATGCGTGTCGGCGTCAACAGGGCGTCCCCGAGGGGGGTGTCGAGTCCTGGGGGCGTGCTGCGGAGGTCGAGGCCGGCGTGGTCGAGGAGCGCCTGCCGGGCCAAGGAATAGCCGTTGGAGTGCAGGCCGGAGGACGCGAGCCCCAAGACCACGTCGCCCTCGTCCACGGCGGCGCCGTCGAGGATTGCGGAACGGTCCACGACGCCCACGGCGAACCCCGCGAGGTCGTACTCGCCCGCCGCGTAGAAGCCGGGCAGCTCGGCGGTCTCGCCGCCGAGGAGCGCGCAGGACGCCTGGCGGCACCCTTCGGCGATGCCCTCGACGACGGCGCTGGCTTGCTCGACGTCGAGGGCTCCGGTGGCGAAGTAGTCCAGGAAGAAAAGCGGCGTGGCGCCCACGGTGACGATGTCGTTGACGCACATCGCCACCAGGTCGACTCCGACGGTGCGGTGTTGGTCGAGGGCGAAGGCGAGCTTTAGCTTCGTACCGACGCCGTCGGTGCCGGCGACCAAAACGGGCTCTTGCATGCCGCCCGGGAGCGCGCAGAGGCCCGCGAAGCCGCCTACGCCTCCGAGGACGAAGGGGGTGCGCGTGGACGCGGCGAGAGGCCGGATGCGGTCGACGAGCCGTTCGCCCGCGTCGATGTCCACTCCCGCTCGTTTGTAGGTCAGGCCCTCGTCGCCGCTCATCGCCGCGCGAAGCTACCGGCCCGCGGGCTAGGGGGCAAACCCACCTCGGTGCGCCCGGCGCCGCCGCCTCTGCCGGTCGTCAGTAGGGGTTGGCGGTGGTGAAGCCCGCCGACATGCGCGTGGCTCTCATGGTGGGTCGCATCCTGGGCTGCGGGCGGCGGGTGCCGGAGCGCATCGAGGGGCGGCTCGTCATCGAGGGGCGGCTCGTCATCGAGGGGCGGCTCGTCATCGTCGAGGCGACCCGCGAGGGCGTGGAGCGCGCCGGCGCGGGCTCCATTGCGACCGGCGGTGGAGGCAGCGGTTCGAGCTCCACCACCTCCGACCAGGCCTCGGAGTACACCAGGCGGACCTCCCGAGCACGGTAACCTTCGGCACTCGCCCGCAGCACGTGGGCGCTCCCATCGGCGACCACCTCCCGGAACAGCGGGTTGCCCACTCGGACGCCGTCGAGCTCGAGGCGTGCGCCGATCGGGACGGTGCGCGCCTGAATGCGGATCGTGGGAGGCGGTGCGGCCTCTTGCGCGGGCTCCGTTGCCGGATCGGGCGTCTCCGAGGGGTGAGCCGCGGCGAGTTCTTCGGGCGTGGCGGGTTCGGCCCGCCTCTGGGGCTCCGCGGGCGCTTCGCGCGGGGGCTCCTCCCTGCTGTCGTCCCTCTCCTCGGCCACTGACGAGACGGCGGCTTCGGCGGGAGGCGGGCTGTCGCCGGTCACGAAGCTGACGACCACCCCAACGATGGCCACGAGGAAGACGGCGGCGACGGCGACGATCTTCTTCGTCGAGTTGGCCGCACCGGGGAGCGTGGTGGGCTCGTCCTCGGCGACGGCGACCACGGGGCCGTGCTCGCCGCTCTCCGGGAGTGCCGCGGGGTCGTCGCTCTCCTCGTCGCCGCCCGGGTCGGGAGCCGCCGCCGGCTCCGGGGGCGCCCACGAGGTGGCGTCACCCCAGCTGGGCCGAAAGGCTTCGGCGAAGCTCTCGGCCTCGACCGCGCTGAGCCTGCCGGCGGACCAGTCGCGATCGTCGTCCTCCTGGGGCACGGAATTCGCCTTCGCATCCGAGACGGTGCCGGTGCCGGCGGCGTCTTTCGATGCGCCGTTGGCGTTGGCGGTGCCCTCTGAAGCGGCGTCGGTCGTGGCGCGCTCCGGCGCGTTCTCCGAGGCGTTGGCGGGCGCAGACTCGGACGCATCCGCGGCGGCCTCTGGGGAGGGCGTCTCGCCCTTGGTCTCACTTGGCGCCGGCTGCTCCATGATGCGGCGCCAGGTTAACACCCTCCTTGGCACGGGACCAGGAGCGTGGGGGCTCCCCCGACGACGCCGTCAGGGCCACGCACCCCCTCGGGTTGCGTTCGCGCGAGCAGTCCGTTGAAGTACGGGCCGTGATGGATCGCGGTCGCGAGGATGCCCCCGCGCGGTGATGCCGCCGGGCGAGGATGTCGGCAGAGTTTTCAAGGCGCGGTGCGCCCGACAGGGGCGTGTTTTCCATGAGGCGCGCGGAAAGGCGACGAACGCCGGTCGCTGGTCCGTGGGGGGCGCCGTGACGAGGGCAGGGGGTCCGAGGATCACGGGAAGCCGCCGGTGGAGGTTTGCCGGGGCTTTGGGGGTTCTCCTGCTCGCCTGCGGGGCTGGCGGAGAGGAGCGGACCGAGCGGACCCGGTTCGAGGAGGACGCCCTCGCAGCCCGCGGCAGCCCCGCGGGGATCGCTGCGGCGGAGCGCTGGGCTCGGGAGGCGGAGCGAACCGGAGACGGATTGGGCGCCCTGCAGGCGAGGCAGCTCCTCGAAGAGGCCGCCGACGACCCGGAGCTCGGGTGCGCGGCGAAGATCAGCCTGGCGCGCCTCCAGCCTTCCCCCCGGGAGCGCTACCTGGCCGCCTACCGAGCGTCACGGCAGGGCTGCGCGGATGCCCGCGAGCTGCTGAGGGAGCTCGCCGACCAGCGGCCTCCGGCCGGGGACCTCGCCGCGATCGACCGCGCGCTCGGGCTGACCGCCGCGTCGAGCTGTCGCCTGCTGCGGCTCGCGACCTTCGGAGCCGGAAGCTCCGGGGTGCGCGCGGTGGCCTATCTCGAAGGCGACTGCCCGATGGAGGCGCCGGCGCAGCGAGGTGCGCGCTTCGAGGCGCGTATCGAGGGGCTCGAGGCCGATCCGAGTGTTCCGCGCTCCTTCGAGGTCGGGGAGGGCGGCTTGCGTCGCCTTTCGTGGTCCGCCGAGGGCATCGAGGCCGAGCTGGCGGAGGGCGCGCAGGCGCACGCCTACCAGCTCCCGGATCGGCTCATCGTGGACGTGGCCACCGAGCGCTCCCTCGACGAGGCGGCGGCCGATCGGCGGCAGGTCGTCGTGATCGATCCGGGACACGGCGGGGTCGAGCACGGGGCTCTCTTCGAGGGTCTCGAGGAGGCGGACCTGGTGCTCGACATCGCCCTTCGGATCGAGCGCATTCTGCGGCGGCGCCTCCCCGCTAGCCGTGTGGTGCTCACTCGCCGCCGCGACGAGGTCGTGAGCCTCGAGCAACGTACCGCTCTGGCCAACGCGGTGGATGCCGACGTCTTCGTTTCGATTCACCTCAACGCGGCCGACGAGCCCGTAGCCAAGGGAGGCGTCACGACCTTCGTGCTCGACGCCTCCGACGACGCGCAGGCGGTCCGCCTGGCGGCGCGCGAGAACGGTACACGGCCCGCGCAGGTCACGGGGATTCAGCGGCTCATCGCGCGGCTACACCGCCGAGAGCAGGTGCCCCGTTCGCGCCGGCTCGCCACCCTCATCCACGAAGAGACCCTGGCGGCGGGGCGGCGGGAGTACCCGGGGCTGGCCGACCGAGGGGTCCGCAGCGCCCTCTTCTATGTGCTCGTCGGCGCCCGCATGCCGGCGGTCCTCCTGGAGGCATCGTTCTTGACGAAGCCCGAGGACGCGGCGGCGCTTCGACGCTCTGCGTACCGCGAGGCTCTGGCGGCAGGGGTGGCTCAGGGCGTCGTGCGCTACGTCGCCGAGCCGGCGGATCCTCCCGCACTCCTCGATGCACCCTGAGGTCGACGCTTGCGGGCCCCGGGCCCGGCGCTCATAGTCTGGCCGCCGTGCAGGAGGCGTCGCACATCGACCTGCGAGGGCTGGCTCCAGGCCTCTCTGCCACCTGCGCAGACTACCTCGCGAGCTATCGCGGGAGCTTCGAGGCCGCGGTGCGTCGCGGTGAGCCGGGGGTTGCGACCTCGCGGCGTTTCGCCAGCGTTCTCGACGGGCTGCTCAGCGCGCTCTTCTGCGCGGCGAACGCGGCGGCCGGCACAGGCCGGGGAGGCCGAGTTGCGCTCGTCGGCGTCGGCGGTTACGGCCGCGGCATCGTCGGGCTCCACAGCGACGTGGACCTGCTCTTTCTTTGCGACGACCCCAGCGACGAGCGGGTGCGTCGCGTCGCCGAGGGGCTGCTCTATCCCCTGTGGGATCTCGGCGTCGACATCGGGCACGTCGTGCGGGGGGTCGACGAGACTTTGCGGTTGGCACGGGAGGACCTGCGGACGACCACCACGCTCCTCGATTTTCGAAGGGTCGCCGGGGACGAGTCGATCGTCGCCGACCTCCAACGCGGGGCGCGCGTGCAGGTCTTCGATCCGCACCTGCGCGCCTTCCTCGACATGCTCGAGCGCGACACCGAGGAGCGGCATGAGCGCTTCGGTGACTCGCTCTACTTGCTCGAGCCCGAGGTGAAGTTGGGGCGCGGTGGGCTGCGGGATCTCGACGTGGCGGCATGGGCGGCGCGGGCTCGTTGGGGGGTGCGGGGGGGCGACCCTTTCGTCCGCACCGGGGCGCTGCTGCGCCGGGAGCACGAGGACCTCGAGACCGCTCGCGAGTTCCTCTGGCGCGTCCGCAACTACCTCCACCTGAAAGCGCGTCGCCCCCAAGATCGGCTGACCTTCGCGGACCAGGAGGAGATCGCCGTCGAGCTAGGTTTCGTCGACGGCATCGTCTTGGCCGTCGAGCAGTTCATGCAGGCGTACTACCGCCACGCCCGCGTCGTGGCGCAGACCGCTGAGCGCCTGCTCGATCGTGCGCGCCCGCCGCGGCGCCGTGGCCCGGCGACGCAGCACGACCTCGGCGATGGAACGGCGATCTTCGACGAGCGGGTCACCTTTGTCAGCTGCGAGCGCCTGGCAGCTGAGCCAAGCCTCGCGTTGCGTCTCTACCGGAAGGTGCTGACCACCCAACGAGCACCGTATCCCTATGCACGGGACGCGGTCGTGCGGGCCGCGATCGATGAGCCCTGGCGCGAGCGGCTTCGCTCCTCGGAGGAGGCGCAGCGGCTCTTCCTCGATCTCTTGTGCACGGCCCGGTCGGCGCCGGTACGCCGCGGCTCGTTGCTCGACGAACTGCACGAAGTCGGTCTGACTGTGGCGATGGTCCCCGAACTGGAGCCGCTTTTGGGGCGCGTCCATCACGACGTCTACCACGTCTACACCGTAGACGTTCACGTGGTGCGCTCCGTCGACCGTCTGCGCGAGTTGTTCTCGGGTCGGAGAGTGCGCGAGCTGCCGCACGCCAGCCGCCTCGCCGCCGAGGCGCCGAGGCGCCAACCTCTCTTCCTGGCAACCTTTCTTCACGCCCTGGGGAAGGTGCACGGGGGCGACCGCCCTGAGCGTGGAGCAGCGATGGCGCGCCCCGTCGCCGAACGTCTTGGCCTCTCGCGGCTCGATGCGGACCATGTCGCCTGGCTCATTGCTGAGCAGAAGAGCCTCTACCACTGGGCGACGCGCCGCGATACGAGCGACCCGGAGGTGCTCCAGGAGCTGGCGCAGCGTGTCGAGTCGCCCGACCGTCTGCGCGATCTCTATCTGCTTACGGTCGCGACCCTCTCGACGACCAACCCGACGGCGCTCACCGCATGGAAGGCCCGGATGCTCGAGGATCTCTACGTCGGGCTGCTCGCCACACTCGAAGACGGTGGGGCGGGGAGCGCGGGGCGGGCGCGCCGCATCCGCGAGGAGGTTCGGGTGGGGTTCGTGGGCGACAAAGGACGGGCGGACCTCGAAGAGTTCCTCGAGCGGGTGCCCGAGCGCTACCTTCTGGCCAACCCGGTCGACGTGGTCCGGCGGCATGCGCGCATCTACCGCGATGCGGATGCGCCGTTGACGCTCTGCGCCGGGCCGGCCCCGAGCGAGGAGCTCATGGAACTGGTGGTCCTGACCGCGGATCGGCCGGGGCTCCTCGCCGATGTCGCGGCGGCGTTCGCGGCCAACCGTGTGGGGGTCGTCGACGCTCAGATCTATACCCTCGGGGACCAGGCGTTCGACGTGTTCTTGCTGCGCCGGGAGGGGCGCGCGGCGCGGGGTTCGACGGAACGCTCCCCGGCCCCCGATCCAGCGGCGTTGGAGCGTTTGGAGGCCGATCTGCGGGCCCGCCTCGCTGGGGAGGTGAGCGTCGAGGAGCTGCTGGCGCGCGCCCCAAGGGGGCCCTCGTGGGCTCGTCGTCACAGCCCCGAGGTGCCGACGGAGGTTTCCGTGGACAACGAAGCCTCGCCGCGATTTACGGTAGTCGACGTGTTCACCCGCGACCGCGTGGGCGTGCTGCAGGTCATCGCTCAGACGCTTCATGAGCAGGGCCTGACGATCGCCCTGTCGAAGGTGAACACGGAGGGGGAGCGCGTGGCCGATGTGTTCTATGTTCAAGACGCCGACGGGGGGAAGGTGCGGGACCCAGAGCGGTTGAAGACGCTCCAAGAGGCCCTATGCGCCCGCCTTGGGCGGCTGCCTGTGGAGCGCTCGTGAGGGCGATCGGCCTCGTCGCGGCGTTGGCGCTGCTCGGGTGCCCGCGGCAGGGCCCCTCGGGCGAGCCTCGCTCCGCTGCTGACGAAGACATCACCTTCCCCGAGGAGGCCGAGGCTGCGCCCCGCCATCCGGCCAGCGAGACCGTCGCTCGAGGCGAGGCGGCTCTGGCGGGCGGGGATCTGCCGGCGGCCGAGCGCCTGTTTCGGCAGGCCGTGCGCGAGGCCCCTGCGGACCCGCGCGCTCAGCTCGATCTCGGTCTGGTCCTCGAGCTGAGGGACGACGACGAGGGCGCCGAGGCGGCCTACCGTGCGGCTCTCGCAGCCGATCCGGAGTTCCCGCAGGCGCTCAACAACCTGGGCCTTCTGCTCCGCGACCGGGGGCGGGCTTCGGAGGCCGTCCCACTGCTTCGCCGCGCCGTGGCCATCGCACCGAACCTGGGGGAAGGCTGGCTCAACCTGGCGATGGCCCTCGAGGAAACCGGCGACGACACTGGCGCCCGCGAGGCCTACGCGCGGGCCGTGCGGCTGCGATCCGACGACGGTATCGCGCGGGCCAACTTCGGCCAGCTCCTGCTGCGCCTCGGCGAGAACGACCGGGCGGCGCTGGAGCTGCGGCGGGCTCTCTCCCTAGCGCGGGACGACCCGGCGGCGCTCCAGGCCATTGGCAACGGGTTGCGGCGCGCGGGGCAGGCGCAGGCCGCAGTCCGCGCCCTTACGCTGGCGATCGAAGCCCGCGGCGAACCGACGCCGGCGCTCCTGAGCGAGCTGGCGCTGGCTCGACTGGCGAGCGGCGACCGGGTCTCCGCCAGGGCTGCTCTCGAGCAAGCCCTCAGTCTCGACGAGCGCTACGCCACGGCGCATACGCTCCTTGGTAGTGTGCTCGCAGCGGAGGGCGACTACCGGGCGGCGGTACGCCACTTCGAGCGCTACCTTGCCCTCGAGCCCGACGGCCCGCAGGCCGAGAGCACTCGCCGGAAGTTGGAGATGGCGCGGCGCGCAGCGCGCTGACCCTCGCCTCAGTTCGAAGCTTCCTCGCCGCCGCTCGTCTCCGCGACGATCGACTCCAGCCCCCACCGGAAGGGCACACGGTTGATGCTGAAGGCCACGCGCTCGCTCGTGGTCGTCACACGCCCCTGGTTGGGGAAGCAGACGACGCCGCCGCCGACGGCCTGGTAGAAGGTCGCTGGGACGTAGCGCGTCTCGTAGCGGGGGCGCTCTTCCCAGCGGTTGCACTGCCCTGAGTTCGAATCGCGGTTGACGCACTCGGTCACGGTGCCGGCCTGGTACTGCTGGGGGACCGTACCCTGATACGTCGAGATCTCGGGCTGGCGGACCTCCATGACCTGCGCGTCACGGTACCAGTGACCATCGGCCTGCATCGCCAGGGCCTGGCTGGCGAGCGAGGCGTCCGGCGGCGTGTTCGCCTGTCGCAGCGAGAACGTGACATCGAAGCAGACGCGGTCCGGGTCGAGGGTCACCAGGGTGGCCTGCCATCCGTCGCGCCGTTCGATGGTGTTCGGCTGGTCGACGACCCCGGCCTGGAGCGGGTTACGGATGATCACGTCCATGCGCTTCGAACAACCGATCGAGGCGAGGGACATCAAGAGGAGCAGGCAAGGAAAGGTTTTCGACATGGGGATTCTCCGGCCTCGAGTAGTACGTACGCTGTGCCGTGGGACGATCTTGCCGGGGAGCGTATTCGACGGTTCGGGTTCGGTCAGGGTGGCGGTGGCGGCCGGTGGCGCAGTCCCACCAGGAAGATCTCGTAGGATTCGCCTCGGACCGCTTCGGGGCGAAGGATACGCACTTTGCCGAAGAGCAGGCGCATGGCGGCGCGCGCCTCGTCGAGCTCGGGCCCTTGGAAGAGCTTGGCGACGAAGGAGCCGCCGGGGGCGAGGGTCTGCCGCGCGATGTCGAGGGCCGTCATGACCAGCTCGTAGCTGCGGTACTGGTCGGCGGCGCGCTGCCCCGAGGTCTTGGGAGCCATGTCGCTGAGGACGACATCGAAGGGGCCGCCGAGGGCGCCGATGTCGCGGGCGTCGCCCTGGCGGATCTCGACGTTCGGCGGCGGCGCGATCTGGAGCTCCTGGAGGTCGATCGCCAGGACGTGGCCGCCGGGGCCCACGCGCTCCGCGGCGTAGAGGGTCCAAGACCCCGGGGCGGCTCCGAGGTCGAGCACCCGCTGGCCGCGGCGGAGGAGCTGGGTTCGGCGGTCGATCTCCTGTAGCTTGTAAACGGAACGCGCCGGGAAGCCCTCCCGGCGCGCTCGTTTGCCGAAGCGGTCCTGGCGGCGCCGTCCCACGCGCCCGCCCGCGGCTCAGGCCGAGGCCTGCTTCTTCTTGGCCGCGCTGCGCAGCAACACCACCGAGCCACGGGCGCCCGGCACGCTCCCCTGCAGGAGGAGGAGCCCCTCGTCGGCCATGACCTTGGCGACCTTCAGGTTGAGCACGGTGACGGTCTTGTTGCCGTGCTGGCCAGCCATCTTCTTGCCTTTGAAGACGCGGCCTGGGGTCATGTTCATGCCGATGGAGCCGCCATGGCGCTGGTACTCGTGGGCACCGTGGGTGGCTTTGTAGCCCGCGAAGTTGTGGCGCTTCATGACGCCGGTGTAGCCGCGGCCCTTGCTGGTGCCCTGGACGTCCACGAACATCCCATCCCGGAAGACCTCCGGGGCCGAGAGCTTTTGTCCGACCTCGTACTTCTCCACGACTTCCGGCGGGAGCCGCAGCTCGCGCACGACCTCGGGCACCTCGATGCCGAGCTTGGCGTAGAGGCCCGCTTCGGGCTTGCGGACCGACTTGGCGCGCTTGGCGCCGAAGCCGATGCGCAGGGCGCTGTAGCCGTGCTTTTCGGGGGTGCGCTTGCCGACGACGACGCAGGGGCCGACCTCGACCACGGTGACGCGCTGCACTTCGCCGTCATCCGTGAAAATCTGAGTGTTACCAAGCTTTTTGCCAAGCAGGCCGAGATTCGTGTTCATGGTGTCTCTCCACGGCCCGATCAGCACGGGCGGAGGGGTGCGTAGGTTAGGGGAGAGCCGTCGTCGGTCAAGGCGAATTTGGGCGCTTCGGAGGCGCGCTTTCGGGCGGGGAAAGGCGGAAGACGCGGCAGGCGTTCAGGGTCGTCGTCCACCGGAGCTCATCCGGGTCGTCGCCGCGGAGCGCTGCCACGAAGTCGGCGGTATGCGCTACGAAGCTCGGCTCGTTGCGCCGGCCCCGTTTGGGGATCGGCGCCAGATAGGGGGCGTCGGTCTCGACGAGGAGGGCGTCGGCGGGCTGGGCCTTGGCCGCCGCCTGAATGGCCTCGGCCTTCTTGAAGGTGACGATCCCGCTGAAGCTCGAGACGAAGCCGAGATCGAGAGCGGCGGCGGCGAAGGCCGGCGTCTCGCTGAAGCAGTGAATGATGCCGCCGACCTCTGCGGCGCGCTCCTCGCGGAGGATGCGCAAGGTGTCCTCAGCGGCGTCGCGGGTGTGGACCACGATGGGTTTGCGGACCTGCCGCGCGAGGGCGATCTGCCGCCGGAAGACCTCTTGTTGCTCTTGTCGGGGGCTGTGGTCGTAGTAGTAGTCCAGCCCCATCTCGCCGATGGCGACGACTTCGGGCTCCCTCGCGATACGCTCGACGGCCTCGAACAGACCCGGCTCGGCCGCGACCGCTGCGGCGTCGTGCGGGTGGACGCCGATGGTGGTGACGATCCAGTCGGCATGCGCGCGGGCGATGTTCAGGGCGCTCTCGACGCTGGCCAGTTCGCGGGCACAGCCGATGGTCGCCATGCGCCAGACGCCCGCCTCGTGAGCTCGGGCCAGCACGTCGTCGAGGTCGTCGCACAGTCGCCCGTGGTCGAGGTGGCAGTGGGTGTCGAAGAGGGGGGTCATGCGGCGGCTCCGCGGGGCGGTGGTTCGAGGTCCCCGAAGCGACGCCGCAGCTCTTCCAGGGCGGATCGGGCGTGGGCATCCACCGTGGCCAGTCGCCGGAGGGCGTCGGCGAGGACCCGAGGGTCGGTGCCTCGGAGGCGGCGGGTCAGCCGCGCGAGGGTGGGGACGAGGCGCGCGAGGCGCAGCTCTCCGGCGGCGCTGACGGCGTAGTCTCGCCCGTCGGCGCGCCACGCCCGCAGCACGGCCTCCAAGGCCGCCTCCCCGCGCTCGTCGCCGCGCTGCGCGAGGGCCTTGCCGGCGGCGGCGCGAACGAGCAGGGGCGTGAAGAAGCCGTCGGCGAGGGCAGCGAGCGCGGCGAGGCCACGGTCCGTTGCGACGGGGCCAAGGGCCGTGGCCGCCTCCAGGGCGAACCCGCGGTCGCGCAGGCCGCCGATGAGGACGGGTTCGGACCGGGCGTCGCCGAGCGCAGCGAGGGCCAGGGCGGCGGACCGGGCGAGCTTCCTTCGGGTCAAGGCCTCCGCAAGGGCGTCCGCTGCCGCGTAGGCTTCGAGGTCGCCCAGGGCGAGGATCGCGGCGCGGGCGACCTGGGGTTCGGGGTCGTCGATGAGCGCGGGCAGCCGCTGGGCGGCGACCTCGGGGCGGCGCTCGCTGAGCCCGCGGACTGCCTGGAAGCGCATCTCGGGGCGGGCGTCGGCGAGCAGTCCGTCCAGCCAAGCAGGCTCCGGGTCGAGGGTCGCCGCGGCGCGGACGGCCGCTTGCCGGACGGCGAGGTGGGCGTCGTCGAAGCGGGCGCGAAGGAGCTCCAGGTCGTCCGGCGTCCCAATTCGCGCCAGCCCGTCGATGGCGAGCTCGCGGATGGGGCCCAGGCGATCGTCCACCAGACGCCTCAGGGCTGTGCGAGCTCGCTCTTCTTGCCCCGGCGGGCAGTCCGCGAGGCGCTCGGCGGCCGCGGCCCGGAAGCGATCGGTCGCGCTGCTGGAGTCACGCAGCGCCGCGTCGAAGGTCGGCGGCAGCGGCGGCAGGAACATGGGCGAGGGGTAGCACCTGGGGGGGCCGGGTGCGACCTCCAAGCTCGGGCGCTCAGGAGACCCGGGTGCCCGGGGCGATCGCCTTGTCCAGACTCAGGACGGACAGGCCGTGCTCCGTGTCGCTGGCGGCCAGGACCATCCCCTCCGAGGTCAGGCCCATGATCTTTCTGGGCGCGAGGTTCGCGACGACCACGACCCGTTGGCCTACGAGCGCCTCCGGGGCGTAGTGTGGCCGGATCCCCGCGAGGATCTGTCGCGGCCCGGGCTCCCCGAGGTCGACGCTGAGCTTGACGAGCTTGTCGCTCTTGGGCACCGCCTCGGCCGCGAGGATCAGCCCGACCTTCAGCTCCACGTCCAGGAAGCGGTCGAAGGGGATCGTGCCCTCCTTCGGCGGCTCGTTCGTCGACTTCTGCTTCGACTTCTTGGCCGGGGCCCCTGGAGCGGCTGCGCCGGCCGTCCCAACCCCAAGGCGCGCCAGGAGGGCCTTCTCCTGCTTGGCGTCGATGCGAGGGAAGAGGGGCTCTCCAGGCGCCGTCGGGGTGCCCGGTGTCAGCTCGCCCCAGGCCGCCGGCCAGGCATCCCGGCCTTCCTCGGGTTCGAGGGGCCCGAGCCCGAGCTGCGCGCGGAGAGCAACGCTCTTGGCGGGCATGAAGGGCGCGATCAGGACGCTCAGCCAGCGCAGCGATTCGAGCACCGTGTAGGCGACCTGGCCGAGGCGCTCCGTCTTTCCTTCCTTGGCCAGCGCCCACGGCGCCGTCTGGTCCACGTAGCGGTTCGCCGCGGCCACCAGCTCCCAGACGGCGTCGAGGCTTCGGTGTGGGGCGATCGCGTCGAGGTGCCGCGCGCTCTCCTGCGCGGCCTTTTGGGCCGCCGCGATGAGGGCTTCGTCTTCCGGCTCGCGGTTCGCCGGCGTCGGCACGAGGCCGCCGAAGCTCCGGCGGACGATGCTGCGGACCATCCGGTTGAGGAGGTTGCCCAGGCCGTTGGCCAGCTCGCCGTTGTAGCGGGCCAGGAGGTTGCGGTGCGCGAAGTCGCCGTCTTGCCCGAAGCCCACTTCACGCATCAGGTAGTAGCGCAGCACGTCGGCGCCGAAGGCCTCGACGAGGGGCCCTGGGGGGATGAAGTTCCCGCTGCGCTTGCTCATCTTCTCGCCATTGATGGTCAGCCAGCCGTGGGCCCAGATCTGTGTCGGCGGTGCGATGCCGGCGCTCAGCAAGAAGGCCGGCCAGTACACCGCATGGAAGCGCAGAATGTCCTTGCCGACGATGTGCACGACCTCGGCGTTGGGCGCCCAGAAGCGGTCGAAGAGCTCCGATTCGCCCGGCGCGGCGGGGCCGCCGAGGGCGCTGATGTAGTTTGTCAGCGCGTCGAGCCACACGTAGATGACGTGGGCGTCGTTTCCAGGCACCGGGATGCCCCACCGGAAGCTCGTGCGCGAGATCGACAGATCCTGGAGGCCCTCCCGAACGAACGCTTTCACCTCGTTGAAGCGCCCCTCGGGCTGCACGAAGGTCGGGTTCTTTTCGTAGAAATCGAGGAGCGGCTGGGTGTACTTCGACAGGCGGAAGAAATAGCTCTCTTCCTGTTTGCGCTCGACCTTGCGCTTCGCCTTTTCCTCGTCGCTCATGTCGCGGTACTCGAGCTCGGTGATGTAGGCCTCGTCGGCGACCGCGTACCAACCTTCGTAGCTGCCGAGGTAGATGTCGCCCCGGGCTTCGAGGATCTTCCAGAGATCGGCGACCTTGCGTTCGTGGCGCGGTTCGGTCGTCCGGATGTAGTCGTCGAAGGAGCAGTCGAGCTCTTCGAAGGCCTGCCGGAAGGGGGGCGACATCTCATCGACGAAGGCCTGGGGATCCTTTCCCAGCTCCTTGGCGCGGTCTTCGATCTTCTGGCCGTGCTCGTCGGTGCCCGTCAGGAAGCGTGTCGGTCGTCCGCGAAGCCGGGCGTAGCGCGCCAGCACGTCGGCGGCCACGGTGGAGTAGGCGTGGCCGATGTGGGGACGATCGTTGACGTAGTAGATCGGTGTGGTGACGTAGAAGCTCTTGTTCATCGTTCGTTCCAGGGCGTCGCTCAGGTCGCGCGCATTCGATGCAGCAGGGCGTCCATCGCCATCTGACGCTGCGCGTTCGCCTCGAGGTCCATCAGCGTTCGCTGGATGAGCGCGACGCGCTCCGACGCCGCACCTGGCGATAGACGCGCGGCGCGGCGTCGGATGATCTCGGCGCGGTGGCGGAAGCGCAGGTGGTCGTCGGGCAGCCCCGCGGCGCTCACGGCCACGTCCCGGTAAAAGAGCCCGAGGGCGTCGAGGGCCAGGACCGGGTCGTCGTGGCGCGCCAGCTCTTCGGCGGCCAGGACGAGAGCGCCGGGCCGGTTGCCTCCGACGGCGTCGTCGATGCGCAGCGCGAGCTCCAGCAGGCGCTCTGCGGCGCCTTCTTCGCAATGGCGGAGGGCCACGTCGGCGCGCCCGTCGGCCAGGGCGATGGCGGCGTCCCGGAGCTCCTCGGGGACCTCGCGCTCGGCGAGGATCTCGGCGAGTACTTCGGGAGGGAGGCGCCCGAAGCGCAGCCGCTGGCAGCGCGAGCGGATGGTCGGGAGCAGCCGATCCGGGCGTTCGCTCAGCAGCAGGAAGGTTACGCCTGGTTTCGGCTCCTCGAGGGTCTTGAGCAGCGCGTTGGCGCTCTCGGCGTGGTGCTGCGGGAAGCTCACCTCCGCTTCGGGGAAGATCAAGAACGCCCGGTTCGCTTCGAAGGGCGCGAAGTCCGCATAGGGCAAGATCTCCTCGCGCAGTTTCTCGACCTTGATATTGCGGTGCCCGTCGTCGCGGGGCCGAAAGATGCGGACATCGGGGTGCGTGCCGTGGTCGATGCGGCCGGCGGCTGCGGGACCGAGCACGGTCTTGGCGAGCGCGATGGCCGTGCGCTCCTTGCCCACCCCGCTCGGTCCTTCAAAAAGGTAGGCACCGGCCAGACGGTCCTGGGCGACCGCGCGCCGGAGCACATCGACGGGCACGTCCTGTGCGCGCACCTCGTCCAGGGGGTCCCTCACGACCGAACCTGGAGAAGGCTCGCGGCCATCGTTTCGATCGCGGTCACGACGTCGTCGGGGGTGAGCGCGTCCGGATCCACGAAGGCCTGCATGACCAATCCGTCGAGCAAACCGATGACGATTCGGGGGAGCATTCGCTCGTCGATCTTTGAGGCGAGCCCTGCGGCTTCGAGCTGCGGCAGGAGGTATTCGCTGATCTGGGTCGCCGCGCGTTCGTAAAAGCTCGCGAGCTGGGGGCGGAGCTTCTCGTCGTAGAGGGCCTGCGCCAGGAGGTCGGCGACGACGAGCGCCTCGTCGGTGCGGTTGGCTCGGACCTCCCACAGGGTTTCGAGGGACTTGCGGAGCGACACGAAGGGCTGGGTGCTGTCTCCCCAGGCTTCGATGGTGCGCGCCTGAACCGCATCGCAGGCCGTCTTGAGGACGACCTGGATCAGCGCCTCCTTGGTCGGGAAGTGGTAGTGGACCGCTCCCTTGCTCATTCCGGCTTCGCGCGCGATGTCCATCAGGCTCGTGCGGGCGTAGCCTTGCCGCGCCAGAACGCGGATGGCCGCTTGCACGATCTGTCCGGCGCTGATCTCGGATTTCTTGTAGCGCATCCGGCCGCGCGACCATGCCGCTTCGGCGCCTGAGCGTCAATCGTGCCGGGTGGGGGGCGGGAGCGTGGCATCGGCGGGGCTTCGGATCACCGCGGCTCCGAGGGTGGTCGCCTGCGGCGCCGGGGTCCTCGGTCCGCTCCGCGCTTCGTAGGCACGTAGCCACAGCCGCCCCTCGTGCTCGCCGTCGCCGACGACTTCGAGGACCGACGAAGCGGCCTCGGGTCCGCCGCAGCGGACGAGGCCGGCGAGGAAGCGCCCTTCGGTGAGGTCTTCGACGACTCGAATGCCGTTCCAGGTGACGGAGGCGCGCCCGAGCCCGAGACCGACTGCGACCCACGGGACGCAGCCGGTCGAAGGCGCTTTGGGGGCGGCGATCGCGCGGGGGCCCGTGGCCGGTGCGAGGGACTCGGCGACCAACTCCGGGGAGGCCTGCCATCCCACCTTGGCCAGCAGCGCTTCCGCCTCGGCGTGGGCGAGGGCCACCTCCACGGGCAGTGCGAGGCGCCGCAGGGCGGCTGCGGTCAGGCCTGGCATTTGGTAGCGTCGCGTGAGCACCTCGCCGGTACCAAAGAAGCGCACAGCGGCGTCCCCGCAGCCGCCAATGCTCATCGCCAGGGGGGTGGCGGAGGGCATCGGACGCTCGCCTTCCACGCTCCCGTCGGAGAGGTGTCCTCCGAGCGTGGCTGCGGCCACCACGACCCCGCATCCTTCTTCGCTCGCGCCGAGGGTGGCGGTCAGGGGCAGCGGGGCGGGCTGCGACCAGTCGTCCATGGGTTGGTAGCCGCGCGCGACGAGCTCCTGGTGCAGACGCAGGGCCGCGTCGTCGGGGGTGCTGGGCACTGGAGCGTCCGGCGGGTCCGCAACGCGGTCACGCCAGCCCAGCGTCTGGAGTGCGGCGTTCGCGCCGGGGAATGCTTCGTGGGAGAACGGCGCGGGCGAAGGGGCGGTCCTCTCGGTGCCGGTCCACACGAGGAGCAAGAGCGCGGCGAGGGTCGCCGCAGCGAGGGACGCACCGATCGCGAGCCCGACGCCTCGGTCTCGGAGTTGCTCGTTGCCGTCCTGTTCGCCGCGTGCCATGGGCGGCTATCTTACGCGACGCGACGGTCGTCTTCCGGAACGGGTGGACGGGCCGCGCGAGATCTCCTAGGTGCGCGCCATGGACGCCTTGGAAGCCCTCGCCCGCACGCGCGGCATCGAGCCGGAGCTCATCGACGGCCTGGGGCAGCACCGCCGAGCTTCGCCGGATTCCTTGCTGGCGATCCTCCGGGCCCTCGGCGAGCCGGTGGAGCGGCCGGAGGATGCCTGGGACGCG
>Ga0256832_1000271_pt1 | contig 32958 bp, 21 predicted proteins | sample 134614metaG_FD_190534 | JGI IMG/M metagenome (GOLD analysis project Ga0256832, IMG submission 190534) | Hydrothermal vent microbial communities from Lau Basin, Pacific Ocean - 134-614 | ecosystem: Environmental > Aquatic > Marine > Hydrothermal vents | place: Pacific Ocean: Lau Basin | collected...
CCAGGTCGCCCGTGCGCAGGAAGGGCCCCTGGCCGTCCGCGGTGAAGGCGTTGAACGTGGCCTCGGTGGCCTCGGGATTGCGCCAATACCCGCGCGCCACACTGCTCCCCTTCACCCAGATCTCCCCCACCTGGCCCTCGGGCAGCACCTCGAAGCTTTCGGGATCGACGATAATCGTCGTCTGATCCCCCAGCGAAACGCCGCACCCGACCAGCGTCGTGGTTTTCCCCGCGTCTCGGGGGTCGCCCGAAAGCACGTCGGCGGGGAAATCGTGGAGGATGGGGGGATTGTTCCGCCGCCCGCCGGTGGTGATGAGCGTGCCCTCGGCCAGGCCATAGGTAGGATAGAAGGCGTCGTAGCGGAATCCGGCCGGGGCAAACACCTCGGCAAAGCGCTTCAGGGTGGCGGGGCGGATGGGCTCCGCGCCGTTGAAGGCCATGTTCCAGCGGCTGAGGTCGAGCTGCGCCAATTGCTCGGGCGTGATCTTGCGGGCCACCAGGTCGTAGGCGAAGTTGGGCCCGCCGCTGACCGTGGCCTGGTATTTGGAGATGGCCTGCACCCAGCGCACGGGCCGCTGCAGGAAGGCGATGGGCGACATGAGAATCACCCGCATCAGGTTGTAGATGGGCTCCAGCAGGCCGCCGATGAGGCCCATGTCGTGGTAGGGCGGCAGCCAGATGACGCCGATATCCTCGGCCGTAACCAATTCGAACGCCTGGCGGATGAGCTCCAGATTGTGGAGCAGGTTGGCGTGGGCGAGCATGACCCCGCGCGGGGTCTGGGTGGAGCCGGAGGTGTATTGCAGGAAGGCCAGGTCCTCCGCCCCGATGTCGGGCTTCTTCCAGGCGTCCGCCTGCTCATTCCCTATCGTGTCGGTGGCGATCCACTGCATCGCGGCCAGGTCGGGCGCCTGGGCAAAGACGAAGGGCGCCATCTGCAGAATGGGCTCGGTGGTCAGGGCCACGCGGGCGTCGGCATCCCGCACGATGGCCTGGAGCCGGGGCAGGGTGCGGTCCAGGCGCATGGGGTTGGGCGGATAGGCGGGCACGGCGATGACGCCCGCGTAGAGGCAGCCGAAGAACCCGGCAATGTACTCCAGGCCGGGCGGATAGAGGAGCACGGCCCGGTCGCCGCGCTGCAGACCCGCATCCTGCAAAGCCGCGGCAATGGCGCGGGCGCGGCGATCGAGATCGGCGTAACTCATCACCGATTCATCCTGCTCGCCATCTTCCAAAAACACATAGGCCCGTTCGAATCGGTTCTCCGCTGCCCGAAATTGCAATAAATCCACCAATGTTTGAATCCCTAGACCCTGTATCGGGTTTTGCTGCTCTGCTGCCATGAACAACCTCATTGAATGCAAATATGGGCAACTGCTAACGTATTGTAACTATCTTGACAATATCACATTACATCATTCCGAGGGAGCGAAACGGCTGAGGAATCTAGCGAAGCGCCCTTCGGGTTAGATTTCTCCTCCCCTCGGTCGTCGGAATGACGTATTTGGAGGAAATTGTAACGACTAAGGTCGTCACCGATCGTCACCTGAAAACCACTAAGAACACGAAGACACAAAGGCACAAAGGGCAATTTATACATTTTTTTCTTCGTATTCTTCGTGCCTTTGTGTCCTTTGTGGTTTGTTAACCGGGGTACGTTAGCAGTTACAGGAAATTTGACATTGTCGAACTATACACGCACCCAATCATAGCAAGGTAAAAACCACGAAGACGCGACGACACGAAGCCGCGAAGGGAAAACAGTCAAGGTTTTCTTCGTGGCTTCGTCCCCTCCTCCTGAACGCAGCTCGGGGGAGCCGGAGGGGGTCGAGCCTTCGTGGTAGAACATTTTGCAGGATACCTGTATAGTTACGACTTCGATTTGCTTTCAGCTTGAAGATAAAATCAATCAAGTCATATCAACTTCATTAAATTTTGTTTCACAATTTGCGTCTTAACGACGGAAGTGTATCAGCCTTGAAGTCAATTATACGGCAGCAACGGCAGCGGCGCAAAGTCTCGTGGCGGAGGAAGGGGGATTTAGGGAATGGTATTGGCATGGGGTCGCTCCGGAGCTGCTCATGGTCAAGGTAATGGTGGGAGCCGTGCGATATCATCGAGGAAGTCGCCCCGGCCGTGCGGGCGGTGTGACTGCCATGCTTGTCATCGTCCCTCGACCCCGCGTCCATATCATCATACATGCTGCTAATGCGCTTGTCATCACAAAGGGCGGGCGCATCCATGCACTCACCTTTATAAACGCCGCTGCCCAAGGGATTCCGGTGGTCGTTGTCGTCATCGCCGATATCCGCGAAAGAAGGATGGCTGTGGTCGATGTTCGAATCGAGCCGGGGACTTCGCCCCATCGTCCGTCACTTGGGGCTGGTGGGCGCCAGACGCGGGATACCGTCTGGATACAAGGCGATGGGCGTATCGTTTAGCAAAATGACATAGCGGCCCGTGGGAGATTCGGGGCCGGTTTGAGCCTGGGCCGCCCACCCCTTCAGAGAGATTCCCGCCAACAGCGCGGCCAGGGCGAAGGAAAAAGAAATGCGATTTACTTTCCTCCTCCATGAGAGGAACGATAAGGAAAGAAGACGGTGTTATGATACCCGAAATTTCTGGGGCTTGCAATCTCTTACCGCAGCACGCTCAAACGCGCATTTTTCCCTCCGCAATTTTTGGTGTAGACTATTTTATTGTTATTTTTTGGAAATTGAACATTTTTCCTTTTCACCACTTTTAGGAGAAAAATTATGAAAGGAACGTTGCGCGGCATTTTGGCTTTGGGCCTGCTAATGGCTCTGGTTTTCGCTGTCGCTCCTCTTGCCCAGGCGGATGAAGGGACGTCTGTCCGTCCTTTGGCGCAAGAGGGGGGAAACACGGCAACCTATATCATCCGTCTGAACAATCCTTCTCTGGCCGCCTATCGCGGAGGCATTCCGGGCCTGGCGCCCACCAACCCACGGGCCACGGGCGCTGCCAAACTGGATGTGAATGGCCCCGCCAGTCAGGCTTACCTCGATTACCTGGCTCAAAAACGGGATGAATTTCTGCAACAGGCTTCGGAGCTTCTGGGGCGAGAACTCAAAGCAGATCGGGTGTTCGACGTCGTTTATAATGGTCTCACTCTGCAATTAACGGCAGAAGAAGCGGCCAAGATCGCTTCCTTGCCAATGGTGCGCAAGGTGCAAAAGGATTATATGAAGTATCCTCTCACCGATCGCGGTCCCGAATGGATCGGCGCTCCCAGTATGTGGGGGCCTCGCAATAGCGCCGACTGCACTGTGGATGGCGGAGGCTGTGGCGAAGGCATTGTCATCGGCGTCATCGACACCGGCATCAATGACGGGCATCCTTCCTTTGCAGACGTGGGCGGTGATGGTTACGATCACACAAATCCTCTGGGAAGCGGAAACTATAAAGGCTGGTGCAATCCCTCCGATCCAAACTATGACAGCGGCCTACAATGCAACGACAAGCTCATCGGCATGTACGACTTTGTCAATGATGGCAATGGTCCCCGGGATGAGGAAGGACATGGCAGTCACACTGCCAGCACCGCCGCGGGCAATTTCGTGAATGATGCCGAGCTCATCGCTCCCACCATTACCTTTACCCGCACCATCTCCGGCGTGGCGCCTCATGCCAACATCATCGCCTATCGCGCCTGCGGCGCCAATGGCTGCCCCCTCTCGGCGTTGACTGATTCCATCAACCAGGCGGTGGCCGACGGCGTCGACGTCATCAACTACTCTATTGGCGGTCCCTCCTCCAATCCCTGGACCGACGATGATGCACAGGCTTTCCTGGATGCTTGGGACGCCAATATCTTCGTGGCTACTTCGGCGGGTAACAGCGGTCCTGGTCCAAGCACCCTGGGATCGCCTGCAGATGCTCCCTGGTTGTTAGCGGTGGGAGCCAGCACCCATGACCGGGCATTCGCCAATTGGCTAACGGGCATGACTACAGATCAAGGAACAGCTTTATCCGACATTGAAGGTCGTAGCATCACCTCGGGCTATGGCCCTGCGCCCATCGTCTACGCCGGGGATTACGGCAACGCACTGTGCAAAGCGGGCATCTGGCCGTCCAATGAATTCAATGGCGAGATCGTGGTCTGCGATCGTGGCGAGATCGCCCGTGTGGACAAAAGCGCCAATGTTGCGGCAGCGGGCGGCGGCGGCATGATTTTGGCCAACACCATCCATGAAGGTGATAGCCTCAGTGCGGACGCACACTCCATTCCTTCGGTGCACATCACATACAATGACGGCGTCAAGCTGAAAAACTGGTTGGCCAATGGCGATACCGGGCATACAGCCACCATCGCTGGAACCCAAATGGATATCAATACAAAATATGCCGATCACATGGCTGCATTCAGTTCCCGTGGCCCCGATCCCGCCGCTCCTGGCATTGTAAAGCCCGACATCATCGGCCCAGGCGTCGACATCTTCGCAGTCATAGCGGATGACGGCGATCCGAGCAATGGTCCCGACTACGGAGTGTACAGCGGCACATCCATGTCCAGCCCCCACCTGGCAGGCGCGGGCATCCTGATGAAGCAAGCCCATCCCGGTTGGAATCCGGATGAGATTAAATCCGCCATTATGACAACGGCCAAGAATACTGGCTTGACCGAAGCGGATGGAGCTACGCCAACGACGCCTTTCTCATCGGGTGCTGGCCGGGTGGCGCTGGGGAACGCCAAGGATGCCGCCATGCTCCTTGAGGAAACTCGCGCGAATTATGACAACACCAACCCGGACGCGGGCGGCGATCCCACCACCCTGAATATCGCCAGCTTTGGTCAGGGCGTTTGCTACCGCACCTGCAGTTGGACTCGCACCGTCCATAATCCTACGGGACAGGATATGACCTGGACCGGGGTATTCACCGGCGCCAATGGCCTCACAGGTTCGCTTTCGACGACGACGCTGAGTCTTCCCGCCAACGGCTCCGCCTCTTTCAGCCTCACCGTCGATGTCACCGGGCTTCAACCTGGTCAATGGTACTTCGGCGAAGTCATGTGGGCCGAAAATAGCGGCCTGGCTCCCGACGCCCACTTCCCCGTAGCCGTGAAAGTCGCCGCAAGCACCGATGATCGCATGATTGTTAAGTCGGTCAACCTCTCGGGTGCCGCCAATGGGGATACGCTGGATTACAGCGTCACCATCAAGAATTACGAAACCTCCGACCAGACCTTCAGCCTTTCCGATCCAGTTCCTGCTGGCGCATCCTATGTGTCAGGCTCCGCCACCGGCGGATGGACTTATGACAGCGGGACTAACACCCTTTCCTGGTCGGGAACAATGGCGGCCGCCACCTATGTGACCGAGGAGCAAAACCGCTCCGGCTTCCAAAGCATCGCCAGCACGGGCATTCCCATCTATGAACCAGGCGACGGCGAAAACGTCTGTTACCTCGTTCCGGTGGACTTCTGGTATGTCAACAAACATTATGGCGACATGATTATGTCCGCCAATGGCGTCGTGCGCGCGGGCATTGGTCCATTCCAGCTTTGTCCTCCGACCACCAACCAAAGCTTCCCCACCAACGACCTCATCGACGATTTTGACAACCTTATTGCTCCCTTCTGGACCGACCTGGATCCTGAATCTGGCGGACAGATGTATTACGAATCGGGCGTCTTGTACAATGGTAGGCCCCATTACGTGCTGGAATGGAACACTATCCCCCTGAAGGGCGATCCCAACACAACCGCCACGTTCCAGATGTGGATTGAAAAAGGAAGTGACAATGTGTGGTTCTCTTATCCCAGCGGCGGGCCACTCAGCGGTCCCACGACACCCGACGTCACCATAGGCGGCGAGGACGAAACCGGCACGCTCGGCGACAATTACTACTACAACGGCACGGGAACCATGCCCGACGGCAGCGTCGACGTTTGGGTGGGATTAAAACCCTCTTCCAAAACGTTCGGCTATCAGGCCACAGTGACGACCAGCGCCGGGAACAACGTCATCAACGAAGCGGAAGTAACCGTGAATACCACGACCAATGACGCCATGGGGCTGACGCATATCTGCGACAACAACGTCACCCCTGCCGATTCGCATATCGCCTTTGCAGGCGATCAGAAATACACCGGATTCGACTGGTCCGCTACGGGCGACATCTACAACTCCTACCAACTCTGGCGCAGCGAAACGCCCTACTTCACTCCAGGCGATAGCAGCAGCACCCTGGTGTGGGAAGGGCATGACTTCAGCACGATTGATTACGACTCCGATCAGGTCATCCATGACCCCAACATCAACTACTACTATCAGCTCCGCACATTGAACTGCACCCAGACCGCTTCGGCGGATGACAACCAGAGTGGAGAATTCGACTTCGCCCTTGTGCCGGGCAACTAACCTCCCACCATTCACACGTCCATCCCAAGCCGCTCCATTCCGGGGCGGCTTTTTTATGCCTGTCAGCGCCACAATGACCCTGTTCCGTACACTGTGCCTTAGCGCTGATTGCTAAAGGAACGCCAGGTCAACGTTGAGTGAGGCTGCAATCGGCGTAATGCGTAATCCGTGAGGTCGTTACGCATTACCCATTACGTGTTTGGCTTCCCGCGCCAATCTGGCCGCAAGGCGTTTTGTTTGTATCAGCGAGCTGTCGCTCGGGCCGTTACCCCACCACCATCGCGGCCAGCCGCCAGATCTGGGCGATGAAGAAGGTGACGATGAAGCCCAACGCCAGGGGCAGCAATGCCGCCACCGCCGTCCATTTGCGGCTGCCCGTCTCCTTGTAGATGGTGTAGATGGTCGTGCTGCAGGGGTTGTGGATGAGGCTGAACACCATCAGATTCACCGCAGTCAGCAGGGTCCAGCCGCCCGCCTGGAAAATGTTCATCAGCTCATTGGGATTCTCCACATCCACCAGGGTGGCGGACCCGCCCGAACCGACCTGTGCGCCCACCATCAGCAGCGTGAGCATGAGGATGACCGGAATGACCAGCTCGTTGGCGGGGATGGCGACCACGTAAGCCAGCAGGATGACCCCGTTCAGACCGATGAGGATGCCAATGGGGTCCAGCCAGCCCACAATGTAATTGGCGATGGGCTGGCCCGCCACCTGCACGTTGGCCAGAATCCAGATGACCAGGCCCGCGGGCGCAGCGAAGATGATGGCCCGCCACAGCACGTAGATGGTGCGGTCGATGATGGACGTGTAGATGGTCTGGAGGATGCGGGGCGGGCGATAGGGAGGCAATTCCAACGCAAAGGTGGAGACCTCCCCGCGCAGGATGGTGCGGGAGAGGAAAAAGGAAACGACGAACGTGAGGATCACGCCCAACAACGCGATGCCCACCACGGCCGCGGCCGAGATGATCCCGGCCAGATACGCGGGCGCCATCGCGCCGATGAACAGGGTGGCAATGAGAATCTGCAAGGGCCAGCGCCCGTTGCACAGGGCGAAGTTGTTGGTGATGATGGCGATGAGGCGCTCGCGAGGGCTGTCGATGATGCGGGTGGAGATGACCCCCGCCGCGTTGCAGCCAAACCCCATCATCATGCTCAGCGACTGCTTGCCGTGCGCGCCCGCCTTGTGGAACAGCTCATCCAGATTGAAGGCCAGCCGCGGCAGGTAGCCGAAGTCTTCCAGCAGAGTGAACAGGGGAAAGAAAATCGCCATGGGGGGCAGCATCACGCTCACCACCCAGGCGGTGGACAGATACGCGCCATCGATGAGCAGGCCGCTGAGCCACCAGGGCGCGCCGATGGCCGCGGCGGCTTCTTTGAGCCAGGGATAGATCGCGCCGATGAGCACGTTGGCAAGCAATTGGGAAGGATAATTCGCGCCCGTAATCGTGATCCAGAAGATGAGCGCGAACAGCCCGATCATGATGGGGAAGCCCCAGATGCGATGGGTGACGATGTGGTCGATGGTGCGATCCAGATCGAATCCCGGCTTCTCCCCCGGCATGGTCACGGCCCGACCGGCGATGCGCGACGCCTCGGCGAAGATATCCTCCACAATCTGTTCATGAAAATCCCCGCTGAGCTCCCAGCGCAGACGGGAGGCCGTTTCCAACAAGCGAGCGATGCGCTCTCGCTGAACATCTACGTCGACAGTCTCCTGCACGCCCGCATCCTCCTCTGCGGAGCCTGCCAACAGGTCTTCTTCAACGGCGCCGATATGCAGATTCCCCAACTCGCCCGTTTCCACCGCCTGAATGATGCTGGGATCGCCATCCAGCAGGCGCAAGGCCACCCACTGAGCATTAGGCAGGCCGGGAAACGCCTCCTCGATCAGAGGCGTCAACGTCTCCAGCGCCCGCTTGACCTGAGGGGAGCGGATTTTGATGCGCGGGGGCTTGCCCACCGTGCGACCGCTGGCCACGTCATCCACGGCCTGAAGCAGTTCGGGGATGCCTTCGCCTTGCCGCGCAGCCATGGGAACCACCGGCACGCCCAGGTCTCGGCCCAAACGCCTGTCGTCCACCTGGATGCCCTTGCGTCGGGCCTCATCCATGAGGTTGAGGGCGATGACCACCCGATCCGTGATCTGCAGCACCTGCAGGGTGAGGTTGAGATTGCGCTCCAGGCGGGTGGCGTCCACTACGACGATGGTGACGTCGGGCTGCCCGAACAGGATGAAATCTCGCGCGATCTCCTCATCCAGGCTGGTGGCCAGCAACGAGTAGGTGCCGGGCAGGTCCACCAGCTTGTAGCGATGCCCGCCATACTCGAACCCGCCCTCGGCCCGGGTCACCGTCTTGCCGGGCCAGTTGCCGGTGTGCTGTTTCAGGCCCGTGAGTGCGTTGAACACCGTGCTCTTGCCCGTGTTGGGATTCCCGGCCAGGGCGACCACGTAATCCCAATCGGTCATATCCACGCCCAGCTTCTGCAGGTTGGCCAGATTGTGGACCGGACAGGTGGCGCAGCTTGCGCCCGCGGGCGGCGGGGTAAAATGGATTTTCGGCTCTTTCGTCTTGGTTTTGCGTTCGCTCGTCATGGCGTTCTATCCTATCCGGCGGCGTCCATGCACCGCCGCCAACTGATTACTGATCACTGATGACTGATGACTTGATCAGCGGCTCCTTCCACAAGCGCCCTCCCCACTTTTTTCCTCCCATTCCCCGACCGCGGCGACAGCCTCCTCACGAAAATCTTCTTGGCCTGGTCATCGCGCAGGGCGATGAGCGCCCCGCGAATGAGATAGGCCACGGGCTCGCCCAGGGGGCTGCTGAACTCGACCCGCACTTTGGCCCCGGGCAGCACGCCCAGGTCCAGCAGACGATGCCGTTCGGCCGGGTGCATGGTGCGGCTCACAGCCACGATCTCGGCCTCTTCGCCCGGTTTCAGGCTGGAGAGCGGGTCGCCCAGGGGTTTGATGGCGGTCTTGGCCTGCTCTTTGGGCACGGGAATCACGAACACATTGGCCGCGAGGACGGGCGCGAGGACGTGTTCGTCACCGCGGGAGATAAAACGCACCCGCTGGGGCGTCTTTTCGATGACCAGCACCTCCATGCCAGGATGCAGGCCTTCTGCCACCAATTGGGCGTAGACCAGCTCAGGCTGATCCTCCAGATGCACGATGCGGGCCAGGTCGCCGGGGCCAAGCTGGGTGAGGGGTTTGGACTGGATGGTTGGGGTTTCGCCCGCTGCGGTGGGGATGGGATCGCCATGGGGATCGAAGCGAGGGTTGCCCAGGCTCTCGGCCAGGGCCTCCACCTCCTCCGGCTCCAGAAAATGCTCAGCTTCATCCGCCCGGGCGTGCCATTCCTCCTCGCTGTACCCGCTCCGTTCACTAAGAAACCGCTCCCACAGACGATGGGCGCGCAGCACCTGGAGGGCGACCTCCCGACCCGTATCGGTCAAATCATAGGCGTCGTCATGGGATTCCACCAGGCCCAGCCGGGTCATTTCCGCCAGAAGTTGGGCCGCCTGATTCAAGCTGATCCCCATCTCCCCGGCCAGACTTTGCAGGGTCACCGGCCTCCCTTCCAGCTCGTTGGTGTAGAGGTATTTGAGAGCGTCCTCCCGCAGCACCCGGGCCGACATGCGCCGGGCCTGCTGCCATCGGATGTAAAGTCCGCGATCGGGCCAAAACAGAATCGCCAGGATGGCCAACAGGGCGATGCCGACGAGCAGGGCAATCAATGGATTGGGCATGGTAGCAAGTATATCCAAATCGGGGCGTTTGAGCAAGCAATGGGCCATTTCGGGCAGATTTTGGGACTGTTCCGAAAATAGGATTAGGGAACGCAGATGATAAAGAAAAAATCGTAACTACTAACGTAGCAAAGTCGAAAACCACGAAGACACGACGACATGAAGGCACGAAGGGTAAAAGTGGCAGGTGGCAGGTAGCAAGTTGCAGGTGAAAATTCGCTGCCAGAAGAACTTGCCACTTGCGACTTGCAAACCTGCATTGTCTTCGTCCCTTCGAGCCTTCGTGGCAAGGCATTTTCGATGCCGAACCAAGCTGCCTTAGCAGTTACAAAAAATCTGTGAAAATCATCTGCGGAAATCTGCGATGCGAAGCATCCGCGTTATCAGCGTTCTCATGTAACTGCTAACGTACTTGACTTTAGGCAGCCAAAAGCCACGAAGGCTCGAAGTTTTTCGATGACACGAAGGAAAAATAAAGAAAAATACGTCGTGCCTTCGCTTTTCTTCGTGTCTTCGTGGCAAAAAGCGGCGGCGCGACCTTAGTAGTTACGTTCTCATTTTCGTCCGTATCGGCGCGGACGGGCCTACCGGTTGGCCTGTTCCAGATTTTCAAAACGTCGCCAGCCGCCTTTTTCTTTGCAAGGCGCCAGGTATGGTAGAATTCTGGACACTGACGTTTTTTGATCTTGACACGGATGAACACGAATTTCACGAAAAAGAACATGAGCGGCCTGGAGCATTCCGGTTTTCAAGCTCAATGGCTATATCCTCAGTTCTCGCCACCGCATCACGGTGCAAGCGCCCCATAAACTGGCTGAACTCGCCCACATCGCAGAGCCCTGCCCTCGCTGCTGAATGCCGACGCCCATGATTTTCCAACATCCTGAAACTACTCTGCTCATCAACGTTTTCGGCCATATCCCTGCAGTCCATCTCGCCCGGCTGCAAGCGATTTTCTTCGAGCGGCGCTACAAGGCGGGCGAGGCCATTTTTTTGCAAGGGGATGTCGCCCGTTCCATTTATCTTGTGGCCGAAGGACGGGTGAAAATCGACCGGGTGACGCCCGACGGCAACCAGTGCATTTTGTGTATGCGCGGGCCGGGCGATGTATTCTGTCCTGTTCCCCTGCTGGATTGCGGCTGCCAATTGGGCACGGCCTGGGCCATGACCGATGTCACCCTGTTGTGGGCGGATCGAGATGCGTTCAATGAAGTAGCCCGCGATTGCCCTGAGCTATTGGCGGAGGTGCAGAAGGATTGCCTGCTGGAGGTGCGGAAGCTGCTCTCCCGCATGGAGTCCCTGGCCTTTCGCAGCGTACAGGAGCGCGTGGCCATTACGCTGTTGGATGAGAGTCGACGGCAGGAGCATTTCGGCGAATCGTCGCTGGAGTTGCGCATGACGCAGCAGGAGCTGGCGGGCCTGGTAGGCGCTTCGCGTGAGAGCGTCTCGCGCACGTTGTCGAAGATGGAGCAGGAGGAGATGGTGGAGACGTTGCGGGGCCGGATCATCATCCGGGACAGGGAGAAGCTGCAGAAGCTGGCGCGGCGATAAGGGCTGTATACGCTGGGGAGGCTGGGAATGAATGGGGAGTCCGGGTTCTGAAGAAGGGGATGCGGGTGCGAGCGATGGGAATGAATAAGGTATCCCGGTAGACCGGTATACCTGGAGACCAGGGAAAGATCGCCCTCCCCTGGTTTACAGGTTTCCTGGGTACAAGGTTTTCCGGGCTACCCACCCTATTCAAGACGCCAATGTGACGCAGGTCATAGCGCGCCAGAATAAGATATGCCAAAATGGGAATATCCACGCTGCATTTCTTGTGAACGTTGTGGCCTGAGCCGCAATAACCGACGTATTCAGAAAAAGGAGGACTTCCCATGACCTTGCTCGACCGCGTTTTCCTGTTGTTGACGGGCCTGATCGCCCTCTATCTCATCTGGCGATTTTACAGCGATTACCGCCAGAACAAAGGAACCTACAACATCTTCTACATGATCTCCTTTGCTGTGTTGCTGGTGGCGGGCCTGCTGCTCATCGCCTTCACCTATGATATTCTGGGCTCGCCCTGGGTCGTGATCGTGGCGGCGCTCATTCCCGTGTGTCTCTCCCTGGGCCTGATCTACGAGTTCTACAGCGACTACGGCATGCTCTATCTCGTCGTAGCCGTGGTGGGCTTCATCGCCATGAGCGTCACCCGCTTCACCGGCCCGGCCAGCCTCTCCACCATCTTCCTCATCATCGTGCACAGCATGGCGGGCCTGATTATCATCATCACGCCCTTCCTGGCCTCGCGAAAAGGCCAGGCGCCTGGAGGTTTCGTCGCTGTGGCCATCGGCGGCATCCTCATCGGTCTGGGCGGCGTGGCGCTGGCTTTCCTGAAGCTGGGCGGGCAGCTTCTCTTCTTTAGCCAGGAGTTCGTATTCACCATCCTGGCTCCCCTGCTGCTACTCATGGTCATTTGCTTCGCCTGGGGCTTCCTGACCAAAATGAAGTCGCCCAACAAAAAGCAGCAACAATTGCAGCCAGCGAATTGACAAAAGTCAATGACTTGATAGGGCGGCCATGCTACCGTGATGTTAGCAGCCATCGCAAGTCGCTTTGACTCGCGATTCCGAAAAACTGAATCAGACAGCCGGGCGGGGGATGCCATTTCAATGCATTCCCCGCTCCGATACCCTTTCTCTGGCTTCTTTCTGGCAAGGAGGCGCTATGGAAGCATTGAAGAGGCGTTACAATTACCTTTTCCATTCCACAAAAGGCCTGGCGTTGGTGGCGATTGCGCTGATCGCGTTGGAAACCGTGTTCTTTGGGATGCTTTCCGGCCCTATGGCCGAGTTGGGGATTCGGGATGTGTGGGTGCGTTTGACGGGCATGCAGCTCGATTCCATGGAGCGGGAAGCGCGCATCATCATGCTCTACCACACCATCGCCATGGCCGTGGTGGCCATCGAGGTCTATTTCATGACCGGCCTGCTGAAGATGAGCGAGCGGCAGCGGGCGAATATCAACGCCACCATCACCGTGGGGTACATCACAGCCATGATCTTCGGCATGTGGTTCGCCTATTTCGGGCACAATTTCATCATGCACGGCCTGTTCATCTTCGGCCAATCCCTGGTGTTCTTCGCCGGCGTCATGCTGGCAGCAGCGCTATGGCCCTGGAAAAAGGAGTATCGCTTGCCCAAGGAGTCGCCCTACGCCAAAATCGGCACGATTGATCTGGAGCGGCTGGCGTTCTTCATCATGTCGGTGGCCATGCTGGGCTCCGCGGTCTATGGCGCGGTGGCGGGCGCGAATTTCGGCAACGGCTTCGAGCTGTTCATCGCCGAGGACGCCATCCGCGAGCCCGAGAAGACGACGCTGGAGCTGGCCGTCATCGGGCATCTGCACATCATGCTCACCCTCATCGCCGTGGCTATCATGCTCATCGTGGGACGCTGGGTGGATTTCAAGGGCAGGCTGCACACATGGGCTATGTGGTTCGCCATCCTGGGCACGGTCATCACCACGGCCGGGGTGTGGATCATCGTCGTCTATCGCCCCATCGCCCATATCATCATCAACGTGGGGGCGCTGCCCCTGCTCACGGCCTCGCTTCTGCTCACCATCTTCACCTGGCGCAAGCTGATCCGCGTGGGACTGGCCCGAAAAGGCATTCCGCGCGACCAGGCCAGCTTCGGGCAGAAGCTCCGGGCCATGTTGCACGACCCGCTGCCCTGGGGCGCGACCTGGCAGATGATGTATATGAACGCGGTGGTCACCGCGGTGGGCATCTTCATGGCCATCAAACTGGAGGATGTGGTGCGGAAGTGGCCCTGGCGGGAGGAGCGAGTGACCTTGACCGGGCATTGGCACATCCTGGCGGGGATCATCGCCACGATTATCCTGCTTTATTACGCCGACCTGGCGGGCGTGAAGGGCAAGGCCCGGCAGTGGTTCGGCTGGATTGTGATCATCGCCTCGGATGTCGCTTTTGGCGCGGTGACGTTGTTCACCACCAAGCGTCTTTATGTCAGCGCCTCGCAGCAGCAGCCCCTGGTGAACTGGACCATGCTGCTCACGGACATCGGGCTCTTCCTGGTGTTGCTGGTCCTGGGCGTCTTCCTGGCCTGGCGGCTCATCGACCTGTTCAAGGGGGAAGGCCGCTGGAAGCAGGAGCTGGAAAACCCCGAACTCGACGTTATCGGCAAGGAGGTGGAGGTATGATGCGCCCGACTTCACTCTTCAGGCCCCTCATCGTCGCGGGCCTGCTGCTTCTGTTTCTGATGGCCGCGGCGGGATGCAGCGCCCAGGCCGCGCCCGCGGGCCCGCCCCCCGTCTTCGATACGGGCATCGATCCCAACGCCTGGGCCTTCGTCCCGGCCGGGGAGTTCATGATGGGCCTGCACAATGAGGAAGCCGTCGTCGAAAACGACTTCGAGATCATGATCACCGACGTCACCAACGAGCAGTTCGCCGCCTTCCTCAACGACGCTCTGGCCGATGGCAGCATCAAGATGGGCGAGGAAGGCCCGGTGGGCCATTATCCCGGCGATCCCTTCGACGGCTATAAGCACGAGGAGAAGATCGAGGCGGGTGACTGGCTGCTGTTCCCCGCCAACCATCCCGACGCCCGCATCCGCCAGGAGAATGGTGAATTCGTCGTCTTGCCCGGCTACGAAAATCATCCCGCCACCATGATGACCTGGTTCGGCGCCCGGGCCTATTGCATGTACTACGGCTGGCGTCTGCCGCTGGAGGTGGAGTGGGAGAAGGCCGCCCGCGGGGAGGATGGCCGCGCCTATCCCTGGGGCGAGGAGATCGACGAAACCAACGCGAATTACTACAAGAGCCGCGATCCCTTCGAACGCCCCAACACGCCCGGCGACACAACGCCCGTGGGCTTCTACAACGGCAAGGTCTACGACGGCTTCCAGACCATGAACTCGCCCAGCCCCTATGGCCTGTACGACATGGCGGGCAATGTGTGGCAATGGATGGGTGACGATCCGCACAAAACCCACCTGCGCTATCTCAAGGGCGGCAGTTTCATGGACTACGCCTATAACCTGCGCAGTTGGACCCGCAACAGCGCCGGGCCCGATTACTATGGCATCGCCATGGGCTTCCGCTGCGCGCGGTGAAGAACGTTTTGTCGATTTCGAAAAACCGTCGTCCGCCACATTGGCGCGGGAAGCCGATGGCGTAATGCGTAATGCGTGATGCGTAAAGCTCTCACGTTTCACGTTTTCACGCATCACGCCCGTGGCAGACTCGCCCAACGTTGGCTTAGCGATCCTTTCGCAATCTGCGCCAACGCCACTTTCCAAACAGGAGGGACGCATGACCCACGCCCGCAAGATCACTCGTTCCGCCCATCCCCTGCTCACCCGCTTGCGACTGTACGGGTCGCTGATCAAGAGCATGCAGACCGCGTTGTTGCTAGTCACGGGCGTGGTGGGGTATCTCAGCGCGGGACGCGCCCTGGCGGGCCATGGGTGGGAACTGGCGGGCGTCGCCGGCAGTCTCTTCCTGGCCATCAGCGGGGCCACCGTGCTGAATATGTGGTACGACCGAGACATCGACGCCCGCATGACCCGCACCTGCTGGCGGCCCCTGCCCGCAGGCAGGATTGCGCCCGCAGAAGCGTTGGCGTTGGGCGTGGCGCTCACGGCGCTGGGCGTAGGCTGGGCGCTGGCCATGGACCCGCTGTTCGGGATCATCGTCTTCGCGGGGTTCTTCTTCGACGTGTTCGTCTACACTCTCTGGCTCAAACGTCGGACGCCCTGGTCCATCGTCTGGGGCGGCGTGTCGGGAGCCATGCCCCTGCTGGCGGGGCGGGCGCTGACGCTGGGTCATATCGACGCCATCGGGCTCTTGCTGGCCGCGGCCATCGTGTTCTGGATTCCCACCCACATCCTCACTTTCGCCATGCGCTACGCGGAGGATTACGCCCGCGCGGGCGTGCCCACCGTTCCGGGCGTCTACGGCTTCCGCGTCGCCCGCCTCGCCATCGCCCTCTCCAGCCTCCTGGCCTCCACAGCGATGATCGTCGCGGCCTGGGGCGTGGGCGTCACCGCGGGCGGGATTTCCGTCATGATCGTCCTCTCCGCGGCCCTGCTCATCCTCGCCCTCACCAGCATCCTGCGCCCCTCGCAACAGCGCAACTTCCAGCTCTTCAAATTCGCCTCCCTCTACATGCTCATCAGCATGATCATCATCGCCCTATAACCGTCCTCTGCAAGACAGGCGACACGAGCCATAGCTCGCCGATACCGATGAAAACGCCTCGCGGCCAGGCGGGTCGTGAAACGTGATGCGTGATGCGTAAGAGCCTCACGTTTCACGTTTTCACGCATCACGTCCGTGGCAGCCTCGCCCAACGTCGGCTTGGCGATCCTTCCGCAACCGACGATCATCCTATTTTCATAGCAGGAGCGTTTTCCATGACCGGCAAAATCCTCCGCATCATCGCTATCATCCTGATGGGCCTTGCCTCCGTCATGATGATTCTTGGCGGCATCGGCACCATCTGCATCGCTTTCTGGCCCGAAAAGTACCCATCGCTGATCATGATGGTTCCCTACAAGCCCATTTACCAGGTCGCGGCCATCCTCACCATCATCGCCGGCCTGCTGGGCATCTGGATCACCATCCGTCTGCGCCGTTTTACGGATCGCAATTACCTGTACGCCGTGCTCATCCTGCTGCTGAGTCTGGCTACGGCGGGCGTGAAGATGTACTTTTCCAGCAAGCTGCGCGGCAGCGTCGCCCCCACCAACATCCGCTTCGATCTCTCCCTCATCGTGCTGATCTACCTCCTCATCCTGCGCATCCCCGGCCTGTGGGATAAAGTGCGATACACGGAGAAGCCCGATGACGAAAGCGACGCTGGCGCGGCCGTGGCCGCCATCATCGGCGGCGTCCTCACCCTGACCGTGCAGTATTGGGCCGGGCCCACCCACACCATGAACGACGTCAACTACGCGGATGTGTGGCACACGCAACTGGCCATCATCGGCTGGACGCTGATCGTGGGCGGCATCGCTTTCATCGTCTGGCGGCCCCAGCGCAAACTGCCGCAGACCCAGGAGCAGCGCCCCGCGTTGACGTCCGATCTCCTCTGAATCCTCGACGAACCCACACGCCATCACCCCGCGGGATGATTTTTGAGCGGAATCGGGCTTTGTGTGACGCATGTCATATAAGCAAGACCGGACTCCTGTTACTCTATTATCAAAGATCTACGCGGTTTGCGATATAATATCGTCGCGCGTCCCCTAAAACCACACCATGCTCAAAAAGGAGGAGCAAATCACATGAAACGACCACTTATCATCCTATCCCTTATCTTACTCGTCGCCCTGCTGGCGGCCTGCGGCGGCCAACAAGCCCCCGCTGTGGATGTGGACGCCACCGTCGCCGCGGTGCAGGCCGACGCCGCCGCCAAGGTGGAAACGGCGCAAAAGGCCGCTGAAGCCACCGCCGAAGCCGCCCAAAAGGCCGTGGAAGAGGCCCAAATGAAGGCGGAAGAAGCCCAGAAAGCGGCTGAGGAGGCAAAGGCGGAGGCCGAGAAAGCGATGGCGGAAAAACCCATGGCGGAAGAGAAGCCCAAAGCCGATCCTGTAGCCGCCATCAAGAAAGCTGGCTGCACCGCCTGTCACGTAATCCCCGGCTTCGAGGAAGGCGGGAATCTGGGTCCCGACCTGACCGACATCGCCGGCCGCGCGGACAAGGCCTACGTGGTCGAATCCATGGTGGACCCCGAAGCGGTCAAAGTGAAGGATTGCCCCGCGGGCCCCTGCACGGCCATGCCCCCCATGCTGGGCACCCTCACCGAGGATGAAATCGACGCCGTGGCCGACTACCTCATGAGCGGCGGCAAGGTCGCCGGAGGCGAGATGGCCAAGGAAGAGCAACAGCCCGCGAAAGAGGAAGCCGCGGCGCAGCCGGGCGAGGGCGAAGCTCTGCTCACCGACGAGGAATTCGAACAGGCCAAGGGCATCTTCTTCGACCGCTGCGCGGGCTGCCATGGCGTGCTGCGCAAGGGCGCCACGGGCAAGAACATCACCCCCGAAGCCCTGGCTGAACGCGGCCGCGACCTCAACTTCATCAAGAACATCATCACCAACGGCTTCGGCGGCATGCCCGCCTGGGGCAAGCTGGGCATCCTCTCCCCCGAGGAAGTGGACCTGATGGCCCGCTACGTCCTCTCGCCCGTGCCCGAGCCGCCCAAGTGGGAATTCCCCGACATCAAGGATTCCTGGGTGCTGCATGTGCCCGTCGAAGACCGCCCCACCGAGCCGGAAACCGATCGCAACTGGCAAAACTACTTCGGCGTCATCCTGCGCGACGTGGGCAAAGTGGCCATCATCGACGGCGACAAGAAGGAAATGGTCGCGGTGCTGCCCACCGGCTACGCCAGCCATATCCTGCGTTCCTCCAAGGATGGCCGCTACTTCTACGTCATCGGCCGCGACGGCAAACTCAGCCTCATCGACCTCTGGTCGAAAGAACCCACCCTGGTGGCCGAAGCCCGCACCTGCCTCGACGCCCGCTCGGTGGACACCAGCAAATTTGAGGGCTTCGAAGGGAAATACGCTCTGGTAGGCTGCTACTGGCCCAGCGCCATGGTTGTAGTGGATGGTCAAACCCTGGAGCCCATCAAGATGGTCTCCACCCAGGGCTACGACCGCAGCCAGGGCGAATTCTTGCGGGAGAACCGGGTGGCCGCTATCGTCAGCTCCCACTTCAGCCCCGAATGGATCGTGAACATCAAGGAGGCTGGTCAGATCTGGCTGGTGAACTACGCGGACCTGGAGAAGCATGGACGTCCGCTCGGCATCAAGATGATCGACACCGAACGCTTCCTGCACGACGGCGGTTGGGACGGCTCCAAACGCTACTTCCTGGAAGCCGCCAACACATCCAAGAAAGTCGTCGTCATCGATGCGAAAGAAGGCAAATACGTGGCATCCATCGACGTGGGCGACAAACCTCACCCCGGCCGCGGCGCCAACTGGGTCCATCCCGAATACGGGCCCGTTTGGGCTACGGGACATATCAAGGACAACAAGATCGCGGTCATCGGCACCGATCCGGAAGGCCATCCTGATTACGCCTGGAAGGTGGTGAAGATGCTGGAAACCCCCAGCATGGGCAACCTCTTCATCAAGACCCACCCCAACAGCCCCTGGCTCATCGCCGACTTCACCGTGGCCCCCACGCCCGAGATGAACCGCACCATCTGCGCCTGGGATAAGAACGACCTGGAGAAGGAGCCCACATGCTGGGAGGTGGAAGGCGCGGCCGATCTCAAAGCCCGAGCCGTTCACATCGAATTCAACAAGGACGGCACGGAATTCTGGGTCTCCCTGTGGGGCAACGTGGACACGCCCACCGCCATCGTCATCTACGACGCCAAGACCCTGGAGGAGATCGGGCGCATCACCGGCGACTGGCTCATCACCCCCACCGGCAAATTCAACGTCTACAACACCGCCAACGACATCTACTAACCCCACCATCCTCCATTCCCACGGACGGGAGCCGCAGCAGCTTGTGGCTCCCGTTTTTTGTGGCGAACGGTAATTGCGAAGGTCGCGCCGCCACTTTCCGCCACGAAGACACGAAGAAAATCGAAGGCACGACGTATTTTTCTTTATTTTTCCTTCGTGTCTTCGAAAAACTTCGAGCCTTCGTGGCTTCTTGCGGCCTAAAGTCGAGAACGTTAACAGTTACCCGAATCTCCCGCCAATCGCTCCAAACCCCATTGACAATCCTTCCCCTTTCTGTTAGAATGTGGCATTACCACAACTAGAAGCCCACCACAGCAGCACCACAACAACTCTCTTCCATGAGAGCACATGGCCACAAACCACAATCATAGCGACAGCGTCAAAGCCAGTTCACTGGCGCGGATTCGCAGCCGACTGCCCGCCCTGGCCGCCGCCGAACAAAAGGTGGCCCAGTGGGTGTTGCAGCACGCGGATGACGTGATCCACATGTCCATGGCGCAGGTGGCTCGGGAATGTGGGGTGAGTGACACCACCGTACTGCGCTTTTGTCGGGCCGCGGGGTTTCAGGGATACACCGATATGAAACTGGCCATCGTGCAGGATTTGGCCACGCCCACCCAGCTTGTGCATGACGACATCACCGAGGAGGACGACGCGCTCACCATCGCCCGCAAAGTCTTCCTCTCCAACATGCAGGCACTGCAAGACACCATGGAGATCCTGGATGGCGAGGCGCTGGCCCGGGCCGCCGACATGCTGGCGGACGCCCGGCTGATCCTCATTATTGGCGTGGGCACCTCGGGACCCATCATGCAGGACATGTATCACATGCTCTTCCGGTTGGGCCTCAACGTCCGCGCCCAATCCGATTCCTACCTGCAACTCATGGAGGCCGCGCTGGTTGGCCCCGAAGATGTGGTCGTCGGCGTCTCCCAATCGGGCTCCTCCACCGATCCGGTGCTGACGATGGCCGAAGCCAAACGCAATGGCGCAGGGACGATTGTCATCACGGGCAACGCCGAATCCCCTATCACCCAACACGCCGACGTCACCTTGTTGACCGTCTCACGCGAAACCCGGGCCGAAGCCATCGCCTCACGCATCGCCCAAATGACCCTGGTGGATGCGCTTTATGTCATTCTTTCCATGCGCATGCTTTCCATCACCACCCGCAACGAAAACAAAATCTGGAAAGCCATCATCCAAAGCCAGAAAACCCTTTAATTCCTATGAAAAGGAGGTGACAGGAGCCAACAGACTTTCACATCCACACTACCCCAACCCCTTTCCCATCGTCCTTTCCCATCTCGTTTCACATCCCACAGGAGTTGCATTGTGAAGAAGTTGTTGACCATCACCATTCTTGTATTGCTCTTGGCTGCGATCCTGGGCGCATGCTCGCAACAGGCGCAGCCCACCCAGGCTCCAGCCCAAGAGGAGAAATCCGAAGAATCCGCTCCGGCCGCGGACCTCGAAGGCGTGCCCGAGATCTTCACCAGCGGCAAACAGATCAAAGTCGCGGTCATCCGCAACCTGCCTTCCGACGACCACACCAAACAATTCCTGGACGGCGCCCGCACCGAAGGCGAATCCTTCGGATTCAAAGTGGACACCTTCATCGCCGACAACGACGACGCCAAATTCCAGGAGCTGGTGGCCCAGGCCATCGCCAAAGGCTACGACGGCCTCATCATCTCCCACGGCAAGAAGGACTACTCCTACGACATGCTGAAGCCCGCCGTGGACAAGGGCATCAAGGTCGTCACCTTCGACACCGTCATCGAAAAGGATGGCAAAGGCCTGCCCGAGATCACCCGCACCTTCCAGGATGACTTCGCCCTGGCCCGGCTCTCCCTGGGCGTCATCAACGAAATCGCCGACCCCGCCCGCATCATCAAACTGTGGTGGGGGCCCGGCGTCCCGCCCCTGGACCGCCGCGAAACCGTCTATAAGCCCCTGGAAGAGGAAGGCCACCTGATCACCCTGGAAACCATCGGCCCCACCAACTTCCAGGATGTGCAGGGGGACATCGCCGCCAAAGTGGGCGCGGTCCTGCCCAAATATCCGGAAGGGGAAATCGACGCCATTTGGGGCTCCTGGGACGAAATGGCCAAAGGCGCATACACCGCGCTGAAAGACGCGGGCCGCACCGACATCAAACTCGTCTCCATCGACATCTCCAACCAGGACATCAACCTGATGCGCGAGCCGGGCAGCGTGTGGATCGCCACCGCCGCGGTGGACCCCAAACTCATCGGCATCGTGGACATGCGCTTGCTGGCCAAGAAATTCGCGGGCGAAGAAACCCCCGACGAATACGACCTGGAAGCCAAACTCATCCGCCAGAGCGACCTCAAGCCCGACACCACCATGCAGACCCTGAACGAGGTCATCCCCGGTTGGGGCGACACCACCGCCTTCAACGAACCCTGGATGGACAAGCTGCGCGCCCACTACGGCAAATAACCGCAACGCCCTGATCCTCCCGCAGATCCCCAGGTGGCCGCTCATCTCGCTGCGAGAAGGGCGGTCGCCTGGATTTGCTGCACGCATTGGACACTCGACAGGAGGCAGATCGCAGCATGGAACCGAAACATCGTCTGGACATGAAGGGGATATCCATCGAATTCCCTGGCGTCAAGGCCCTGGATCAGGTGGACTTTTCCGTACAGAGCGGGGAGATTCACGCCCTGGTGGGAGCCAACGGCGCCGGGAAATCGACATTGATGAAGATTTTGGGCGGGGCGTATGGGCATTATCAGGGTGATATCTATTTCGACGGGAAAAAAGTGGATATCCGCTATCCTGCTGACGCCAAAGCCCTGGGCATCGACGTCGTATATCAGGAGGTGGACACCGCGCTCATCCCCTATCTCACCGTGGCTGAAAACATCATGCTGGACAAGATGGCCAACGAGATGAAGGGGAAGCATTTTATCCGCTGGGGCGACATCCACCGCTCGGCGCAAGAGGTTATGAAACAGGTGGGCATCCAACTGGACACCCACACCCTGGTGCAGGACCTCACCCTGGCCCAAAAACAGATGGTGCTCATCGCCCGAGCGTTGGCCACGAACACGAACTTTTTGGTGCTGGATGAACCGACCGCCCCCCTGAGCCAGACCGAAACCGAAGAGCTCTTCCGACTCATGCGGGATCTGGCCCAAAATCAGGGCGTCGGCATCGTATTCATCTCGCATCGCCTGCCCGAGATCTTCGAGATCTGCGAGAATATCACCATCCTGCGGGATGGCAAGGTGGTGGCCGAAACCACCATCGATCAACTCACCCAGCAAAAACTGGTCGAGCTCATGCTGGGACGGCGTTTCGAGGAAACCTATCCCAAGATGCAGGCTCCCATCGGGGACGTCATTTTCGAGGTGCGGAATCTAAATGAGGAATATGGGCGGGTGCGCAACGTCAGTTTTTCGGTGAGATCAGGGGAAATCGTGGGGATCACGGGCCTGGTGGGCGCGGGGAAGACCGAGTTGTGCAAGACCCTTTTCGGCGCTTATCCCATCCAATCGGGAGAGATCCTGCTCAATGGCAAGCCCTTGAAAATGAAATCGCCCCACGCCGCGGTGCAACAGGGCGTGGCGCTGGTGCCCGAAGAACGGCGCAAAGAGGGCGTGCTGGTGGAAGAGCCTGTCTTCGTCAACCTCACCCTGCCCAGCCTGGATCGTTTCACCCGCGGCCCCGCGTTCGTCGACACCCGCGCGGAGCGAGCCACCGCCCGGCAGGTCATCCAAGACCTGGGCATCCGCACGCCCAGCGAAAATCAGAAAGTCGCCTATCTTTCGGGCGGCAACCAGCAAAAAGTGGCTGTGGGCAAATGGCTCATCGCCGATGCAGAGATTTATATCTTCGATGAACCCACCAAGGGCGTGGATGTGGGCGCCAAACACGATATCTTCGAGCTCATCGGCGAACTGGCCAAACAAGGCAAAGGCGTTATCTACGCATCCAGCGAAATCCCCGAGATCCTGGACATCTCCGATCGCATCTACGTCATGTACGACTACGCCATCGTCAAAGAATTCGAGACCTCGGAAGCCACCGAGGAAGCCATCCTCTTCTATTCTGCCGGAGGTCAGCAATAAATGTCGACTGCAACCGAAAGCGCCAGCAAACAGACGTGGTATTCGAGCCTGGTGGCTTTTTTCAGCAAGTGGGGCACCATCATCACCATCATCGCCCTATTGATCTTCTTCTCGGCCACGATGCCCTCCTTCCGCACCGGGTCCAACATGGTGACCATCATGCGCAGCATCTCCATCGTCACCGTCATCGCCACGGGCATCACGGTGTCGCTGACGGTGGATGGCTTTGACCTCTCGGTGGGTTCCGTGGCCACTTTCGCCGTCGCCCTGATCATGTCCTTCTTCGTGTGGTATGGCTGGGGAACCATCCCGGCCATCATCGTCACCCTGCTGGTGACCCTCATCGTGGCCGTGGTCAACTCCTTCCTCATCGTCAAACTGCGCATCTACGATCTGCTGGCCACCCTGGCCACCATGTTCATCTTCGAAGGCGTGGCCATGACTTACACCGGCGGCGGATCCATCAGTCAGGGCATGCCCCGCCTGGACGGCACCCCCACCACCGGCACGATCCCCCCCGAATTCCGCCTCATCGGCCAGTCTCCCTACATTATCATCATCATGCTGGTCATCGTGACCATCGTCCACATCTTCCTCACCTACACCAAGCATGGCCGCTACCTCTACATCGTGGGCGGCAACCGAGAGGCGGCCCGGCTTTCGGGCATCCCGGTCAACCGCTATCGCACCCTGGCCTACTTCCTCTCCACCCTGCTGGCGGCCATGGGCGGCATCATGCTGGGCGCGCGCATCGGCTCCGCCCAGATCAACGCGGGCGCAGGCTACCTCATGCCCGCAGTGGCCGCGGCCTTCATCGGCTTCTCCGTGGCCGGCATCAAGAAACCCAACGCCATCGGCACCCTCATCGGCGCCATCCTGGTGGGCCTGCTGGAAAACGGCTTGATCATGATGTCCGTGCCTTATTATTCCCTGAACATTATCAAGGGTCTCGTCCTGGCCATCGCCCTGGCCATCACCTACTACCGCAAACACGACTAAGGAGCATTTGGGCATGAATGTCCACGGCAAACACTATCGCACCATCTGGGTGAAGAAGGATGATGATCGCATTGTTCAGATCATCGACCAACGCTGGCTTCCCCACCAGTTCGTCATCGAAGACCTGACCAACGTCGAGGAGGCGGCCCGGGCCATCAAGGAGATGCACATCCGCGGCGCGGGCCTGGTGGGCGCCACCGCCGGCTTCGGCATGTATCTGGCCGCACTGGAGGCCCCCAAAGAGTCACCCGATGCCTTCACCGCATTCATGGTGGAGGCCGGAGAAAAGCTGAAGGCCACCCGACCCACCGCGGTGAACCTGGAATGGGCCGTCCATCGCCAATTGGACGCCATGGCCCAGGCCCCCACGGTGGAAGAAAAAATCGCCACCACCTTTCAGACCGCCCAGGCCATCGCCGACGAGGACGCGGAAGCCTGCCGCAACATCGGCTTGCACGGCGTCAGCCTCATCGAGGAGATCGCCCGCAAGAAGAACGGCGAGCCCGTCAACATCCTCACCCACTGCAACGCGGGCTGGCTCGCGTTCGTCGACTACGGCTCCGCCACCGCACCCATCTACGAAGCCCACAACCGGGGCGTTCCCGTGCATGTGTGGGTGGATGAAACCCGGCCGCGCAACCAGGGCGCCCGGCTGACGGCCTGGGAGCTGGGCCAGCATGGCGTGCCCCACACCGTCATCGCCGACAACGTGGGCGGGCATCTCATGCAGCACGGCCTGGTGGACATGGTCATCGTGGGCACCGACCGCACCACCTACACCGGCGATGTGGCCAACAAGATCGGCACCTATCTCAAGGCCCTGGCCGCACACGACAACGGCATTCCCTTCTACGTGGCTCTGCCCTCCTCCTCCTTCGACTGGACCATCCGCGACGGGCTGGCCGAGATACCCATCGAAGAACGGGGCGAAGATGAAGTGAAATACATTCAGGGCCTGCACGATGGCGAGATCGTGAAAGTCCTCCTCACCCCCGCCGACAGCCCCGCCACCAACTACGGCTTCGACGTGACCCCTCGCAAGTACGTCACCGCCCTCATCACCGAACGGGGCGTGTGCGACGCGTCCGAAGAGGGCGTTCTCGGCCTCTTCCCCGAAAAGCGAAAGTGAGTGGTCAGTCGCCCGTGTCGCTTGATCGCCGATACGGACGAAAATGAGAACGCTGATAACGCGGATGCTTCGCAACGCAGATTTCCGCAGATGATTTTTCAGATTTTTCTTTATCTGCGTTCATCCGCTTCAATCTGCGGCATCTGCGTCCCCCAAATCTTATTTTCAAAGCAGGAGCGTATCCATGCCTTTCTATCCTCTTAACGAAGAAAACGTCCTGGATTATATCCGTCAGCGGCCCGCGCTGGCCGACTTCTTCCCCCCCGACGCCCGCCTCCACATCCGCGAAGTGGGCGACGGCAACCTCAACTTCGTCTACATCATCGAGAACGAGGATGATCCATCCAACTCCATGGTCATCAAACAGGCCCTGCCCTTTCTGCGGGTCGTGGGCGAATCGTGGCCCCTGACCCAGGAGCGGGCCCGCTATGAAGCCGAGGCCCTGAAGGAGCACAACAAATACGCGCCGGGCCTGGCCCCCGAACTCTACGACTTCGACGAGGAAATGTACGCCATCGCCATGGAATACCTGGGCTCCCATGAGATCATGCGCAAGCCCATGGTGCGAGGCGTCAAATTCCCCCACTTTGCGGATCACATCTCCACCTTCCTGGCCCAAACCCTCTACTTCACCTCCGACCACTACCTGAGCGGCCCCGAGAAAAAGCTGCTCCAGGCCCGCTTCGTCAACGAAGAGCTGCGCAAACTCCAGGAAGACTTCGTCTACACCAACCCCTACAAGGAATCGGAAGAGAACAACTGGAACCCCCTGGTGGACGATGAAGTCCAGGCCGTGCGCTCCGACCCGGCGCTGAAGCTGGAGATCGCGGCCATGAAGGACAGCTACATGAACCACGCCGAGGCCCTGATCCACGCCGACCTCCACACCGGCTCCATCATGATCAACCAGGAGGACACCCGGGTCATCGACCCCGAGTTCGCCTTCTTCGGGCCCATGGGCTACGACGTGGGCGCGGTGCTGCAAAACCTGGTCCTCAACTACCTCTCCCACTACGCCCACACCCCCGATCCCGAGGCCCGCGCCGACTACCAAAACTGGATTCTGGACACCATCCGCGACATCTGGTACCAGTTCGCAGAGAAATTCGAGCGCCTGTGGGTGGAAAACGCCCGCCCCGACAGCGAGCTCATGCCCCTGGATTACTGGGACTTCCCGGGCGGGCAGGAAGCCTTCGCCGCTTACCGGAAGCGCACCATCCAGCATATCCTGGAGGAGACCGCGGGGCATGGCGGCGTCAAATTCCTGCGCCGCATGATGGGCATCGTCAGCGTGTGGGACATCTCCAGCATCGAGGACCCGGAGAAGCGGGCCGTGGCTGAACGCGCCGCCATTCACATCGGCAAGCGCTGGCTCATGGAACGCAAATCCATCGCCTCCATCGACGATCTCATCGGCATCGTGCAGGAAGAAACGAAAGACCTGGCCTGAACGGGGAGCCCCCTATGATCCACATCATCGGCCCCAACGATCCGGCCCTGGACGCGCTGGACGAAGCCCTGGCCCGCAGGCCCGAGCTCAACGCGCGCCTGCACATCATCCCCTGGCCCGAGTATCGCGATACGCTCATGGCGGGGCTGACCGCGGACGTCAGTCCCTGGCAGGCCGCGTTCGTCCCTGGCCATATCTGGCTGCCCGAACTGGCCCACCGCGGCCTCCTCGCCCCTCTACAGCCCATCGCAGCCGCCCTGCCCGAAGGGATTCGGGGCAGCTATGACGCCGGGGACATCATCCCCAGCGTGGCCCAGGAATGCCGCCACCAGGATGAGGACTACCTGCTGCCCCTCTTCACCGACGGCCACATCCTCTTCTACCTGGCCTCATGCTTCGATTTCGAAGAGGACGTCCCCGTCATCTCCACCCGGGCCCTGCTGGACCTGGCCCGCAAGGCCCATCATCCGCCCAAACATACGGGCATCGCGCTCAAAGCCGACGCCAGCGAGATCTTCACCGACTGGCTGCCCTACCTGTGGGAAGCGGGCGGACGCATCTTCGACGACTCTGGACGGCCCGATCTCGCCCACCCCGCCAACCTCACTGCGTTGGAGACCTATCTCGCCCTGCGCGCCTACGCGCCGCCCCAAACCCATCGCTTCGGCAACGCGGAGATCGCCGACGTCATCCGCCGCGGCGAAGCCGCACTGGTCGCCACCTGGGGCGGCCAGGCCGCGCCCCTCTTCCTCGATGCAGACCCCCCGCCTCCTCCCTATCGGGCCGCGGTTTTCCCCACGCCCTGGAACGCCACCTGGGGCGCGGGCATCCCCTCCAACCAGCCCGAGGCCGTCCAGCGGGACGCCCTGGCCGCGCTCATGCAGGCCATGGGGCCCGACACCGACGCCGCGGTCATCCGCACCGCGGGCAGCCCCGTGCGCGCCAGCACCTACACCCCCGAGGCCCTGGCCCGCTTCCCCTGGCTGGCCGCCCAGCAGGAGATGCTCCACCGGGCCAGGCCCCTCCCCGCAGATCCCCGCCTGGGCCTCTTCCTGGGCGACCTCTACGCGTTCGTGCACAAAGCCTTCGTGGGCGAGATGACCCCTCGCCAGGCCCTGGAAGCCGTCCAGGAACGCGCCCTGGCTGCATTGGCAACCTGATCCTCATCTCCATCATCCCATACGACCATGACCGAACCCCTCACCCCTCAGACCGCCATCGCCTACATCCAACGCCTGCCCCTGGCCCAGGAGGTCTTCGGCGACGCCCGCCTCGCGGCCGAACCCATCACCGAGGGCAACGTCAACCTCCTCTTCCGGGTGTATGACCAGGCGGATCGCCAGCGCTCCATCCTGATCAAACAGGCCCTGCCCTACGCCTGGCGCTATCCCGACTTCAAGATGCCCGTGGACCGGGCCCGCATCGAAGTGGGCATCCTCCGCATCGAGGGTCGCTACTGTCCCGATCAGGTTCCCCAGGTCTATCATTACGATGATGAAAACCACATCATGGTCATTGAGGACCTGAACCAACACCTGGTCATGCGCGAGGCCCTGATGCAGCAACGCCGCTATCCCAGGGTGGCGCAGCACATGGGCGTCTTCATGGCCCGCACCCTCTTCTACACCTCCGACCTGCACCTCGCCTCGGGCGAGAAGAAAGCCCTGGTCCCCCAATTCATCAACCCCGTCCTCTGCAAGGTCCAGGAGGATTTGGTCTTCACGCAGCCCTACATCCCCCACCCCAACAATCGCATCACGCCCCCGCTCAAGCCCCTGGTGGAGGAGCGGGTGTACGCCGATGACGACCTGCGGGCCGACATCTTCCACTTCAAAGAACGCTACATGACCCACGCCCAGGCCCTCATCCACAACGATCTCCACACCGGCTCCATCATGCTCAACCAGGAGGAGACCAAGGTCATCGACCCCGAATTCGGCTTCTTCGGGCCCATGGGCCACGACATCGGCACCTATTTCGCCAACCTGGCCCTCAGCTACGCCTCGCAAGAGGCCCACGCGCCCGATGAAACCGTGCGGGCCAGCTACCGCGGCTGGCTGTTGCAGCAGATTCGGGAGACCTGGCGCGTGTTCGAGCGGGAATTCCTGACTCTGTGGGAGGAGGAGGGCAACGAAGATTGGCCCTCCGACCGCTTCAAACAGCGCTACATGGCCCAGTTGCTGCAAGATACAGCCGGCTTTGGCGCGGCCGAGATGATGCGCCGTCTCATCGGCATGGCCCACGTGCATGACTTCTGGACCATCGAGGATAAGATGCTGCGGGCCCGGGCCGAAAGTTTGGGCCTGGACATCGCCCTGCGCTGGATCAAAAACCGACACGACATCCACCGCATCGACGACCTGACCCAATTGGCCGCGGACGCCCGACCGTTGCTACTTTGAAAATAGCGTTGCAGTCGTTTTCAAAAGCAACTCGAAGCCTCCGTTGGGCGAGCCTGCCACGGACGTGATGCGTGAAAACGTGAAACGTGAGGCGCTTACGCATTACGCATCACGCATTACGTGCTTGGCATCCCGCGCCGCCTTGGCCGCTCTAGCCGCCCGCCACTCACCACCCGCCCCCCTCGCAAAGCATCATGAGCGCATTCCACAGCATCCAATGGATCGATGGCGCGGTCCGCATGTTGGACCAGCGCAAACTGCCCGCCCAAACCGTGTACAACGACTACACCACGCCCGACCAGGTGGCGGAAGCCATCCGCAGCATGGTCATCCGCGGCGCGCCCGCTATCGGCGCGGCCGCAGCCTACGGCCTGGTTCTCGTTCCCTGGCATGACCGCACCGGGAACGTGGAGGCCGTGCGGGCGGAGCTGCGCCGCGCGGATCAGGTGCTGCGCGCGTCCCGCCCCACCGCGGTCAATCTCTTTTGGGCCCTGGACCGCATGATGCAGCGCCTGGCTGACCCCTCTCTGAACACGGTGGACAAACTGCGCGACGCAGCACTGGCTGAAGCCCACGCCATCGCCCAGGAAGACGTCGAGATCAACAAAGCCATCGCCCGCCACGCCCTACCCCTCATCCCCGACAAAGCCACCATCATCCATCACTGCAACACGGGCAGCCTGGCCACGGTGGATTACGGCACCGCCCTGGGCATCATCCGCTACGCCCATGAGCAGGGAAAGCAGGTGTTCGCCCTGGTGGATGAAACCCGCCCGCGGCTGCAAGGCGCCCGCCTCACCGCCTGGGAGCTCATGCAATACGGCGTGCCCTTCCAGATCATCGTGGACAGCGCCTCGGGGCATTTCATGCGCACCATGGGCGTGGACCTGTGCGTCGTGGGCGCGGACCGGGTCGCGGCCAACGGCGACACCGCCAACAAGATCGGCACCTACAATCTGGCCCTGGCCGCGCACGCCCACGGCGTGCCCTTCTACGTGGCCGCGCCCACCACCACCATCGACATGGCCACCCCCAACGGCGACGCTATCCCCATCGAAGAGCGCCCGCCCGAAGAAGTCACTCTGGTGCTGGGGCAATGCCGCATCGCGCCCGAAGGCGCGCCCGCAGCCAACCCCGCGTTTGACGTCACCCCCGCCAAATACATCACCGCCATTATCACCGAAAAGGGCGTCGTCTATCCCCCCTTCGAGGAAAACCTGGCGAAGCTGTTTTGAGCGCAGGGTTAAACTGAAAGCAAATTGAAACCAAGGCTTTTGGCTCGCATTGGATCATCAATGAAAGGCGATTCTCTGGCCGCGCCGCCGCCCGCAGGTAAACGATACTGTTGGCAAACCTCAAGTCGGTTGCATGGGGGGCCTTGCCCCCGCCGACTTGAAGTCGAGGCTAGGGGCCTTTGGCCGCCTGTCTGCCTGCGCAGATAGGTCCAACCGGGCGAAAACATGTCCCCTGCGGCGGAACGCCCTCAGACCTGAATTCATTCGACGTACTCGCGAGAGAAGCCGAGAGGGAGCATCCTCGACGCACCGCAGTAAACCAACAGTATCGCTTCAGCTCCGGGCGGGCGCGGGCGACCACGCGCCCCGCTCCAACAATCGACCTCCCTCAACCGGATGACTGGACGGCGCAGGCCGTCCACCGGCCGCAGGCCCGCAGAGCACGACTTCAGTCGGCGAAGCACTGTGCAGGGGGGACACCCCCCTGCCACCCCCCATGCGGGGGCGCTACGCCCCCCGCACCCCCTGTAAGGAAACCGTGTACCGATTGGCCGCGCGAAACACGCCCGTTTCGCCGCGACGCGAGGCGAACTCCCGCCCAACCCCGCGCGCCAACGCCTCCTCCCCCGCTTGGGTCGGCGCAGGCGCGAGGGGGCGCGGGCACGAGGGGGCGTTCTGGCCTCTGCCGCTCTGGCCTCTGACCCTCTGACCCTCTGGCCCTCTGGCCCTCTGGCTCTCTGGCCCTCTGGCCCTCTGGCTCTCTGGCCCTCTGGCCTTCACGGGCCGTCGTTCCATAGCCCGGAGGCCTCAGCTCCGGGCGGGACGGGCGAGCGCGAGGCGACGGATGGGCGAGCGGCAAAAGGGCGAGCGGGCGAAAGCGCGAGGGGGCGCGGGCCTCTGCCGCTCTGGCCTCTGACCTCTGGCCCTCTGGCTCTCTGGCCCTCTGGCTCTCTGGCTCTCTGACCTTCACGGGCCGTCGTTTCGTAGCCCGGAGACTTCATCTTCGGGCGGGCGAGGGTGAGCGGGCGCAGGCGCGAGGGGGCGCGGGCCTCTGCCGCTCTGGCCTCTGACCCTCTGGCTCTCTGGCGTTCTGGCCCTCTGGTCTCTGGCCCTCTTGCATCCACGGGCCGTCGTTTCGTAGCCCGAAGGCTTCAGCTCCGAGTGGGCGCGGGCGACCTCGCGCCTCGCTCCAACAATCGACCTCCATCGACCGGATGACTGGACGGCGCAGGCCGTCCACCGGCCGCAGGCCCGAAGAGCCCGACTTCAGTCGGCGAAGCACTGTGCAGGGGGGACACCCCCCTGCCCCCCCATGCGGGGGCGCTACGCCCCCCGCACCCCCTGTAAGGAAACCGTATACCGACTGGCCGCGCACATCACGCCCGCATCGCCGCGACGCGAGGCGAACTCCCGCCCAACCCCGCGCGGCGGATGGGCGAGCGGGCGAAGGCGCGAGGGGGCGCGGGCCTCTGCCGCTCTGACTACTGGCCCTCTGGCCTTCACGGGCCGTCGTTCCATAGCCCGGAGGCTTCAGCTCCGGGCGGGCCCGCCAAACCGCGGGCGGGGCGGGGGCGCTGGGGCGTCAACTATGGGGTTGGGAAGGTGCGGGGGAGAGTAGGATTGGGATTGAGGATTAGGATTGGGGTGATTGTAGCAGAGGGACGGGGTGGAGGCAAAGAACCCGTTCACGGGCCGCCGTTTCCTGGCCCGGAGGCTTTCGCTTCGGGCGGTCTTACACTAACTCAATAACCTTCATACGCACACCCTTCCATCCTTTTTCTAAAATCAATCGGGCAAAATGATTGGAAATAATGATCTCCCGATATGCGGCATGGCCGCTGCCGAACCATTCAAAGGAATGAAACATATCCAGGTCTTGGGTTTCCACAAACGCTTCCCGTTTGAAATACATAACCCCTCGCATATGCGGTTGATACTTTACTCGGCCACAGACGCCACACCGACTGCTCGATAAGCCCTCGGTTCGCGTCAGTCCCGGCCGGGCCAC
>Ga0256832_1000272_pt1 | contig 32803 bp, 31 predicted proteins | sample 134614metaG_FD_190534 | JGI IMG/M metagenome (GOLD analysis project Ga0256832, IMG submission 190534) | Hydrothermal vent microbial communities from Lau Basin, Pacific Ocean - 134-614 | ecosystem: Environmental > Aquatic > Marine > Hydrothermal vents | place: Pacific Ocean: Lau Basin | collected...
CTCTTATCTCGATACATTTTTAGCCTCATTTTTGATTACAGGCTCTATCTCCTATCTATTTTATGCCAATCTACTTTTTCAACTACCTTTAGGACTCATTGCTATTGCTACAGCTTCTGCCCTATTCCCCTCTATCTCAAAAGCCCTAAGTCGTGGAGATGAAAAAGATGCCTACAGTAATTTAGCCAAAGCCTTTTGGCTCTTAGCCTTTCTACTGGGTATCTCTGCCTTAGGTGGAGTCATATTTGCTGAACCAATAGTATGGTTACTCTTTGAATATGGAAAATTCACCCCTGCCATGACTCATGACACAGCTAATGTACTTGCCATGTACATGGTTGGTCTGCTACCCTATGGTTTTGCTAAACTCTTTTCTATGTTTCTCTATGCTTCACACAGACACACAAAAGCAGCTAAAATTGCCACCATAGCCCTAGTGGTAAACATGATATTCTCTTTAATTCTAATGCAAAGCATGGGTGCAATGGGTCTAGCTCTAGCTGGAAGTATTGGGGGTTGGACACTCTTTATCTTGACCATTAAAGAGGTAGGATTTAGTAGATTAATAGAGATTTTAAAATCCAAAAAGCTTATCTATCTCATAGTTACTTTAATTGGTTGTGCTATTCTATTTTGGTTTTTAAATGGTGTTTTGATGGGATGGATACGATAGAGTACAATTAGCATCGAACCCTACGGAATATCTTTAAATTTTCAAATTAAAAAAATAGATATTTCTAAACTCATTTTTCTAAAAACTAAGTCCTATCTAATCCATCTTCTACTATATTTCATTAAAAAAAAGGTTAACCTTATGTCTAAACTATTTTCACTCTACAACAAACTCTTTCACAATGAAAAACTCAATATCCCTGCTCTTTTTTTTATGGGGCTTGGAGTGTTTGGATTGATTGCAATTTTTACTAGCTTTATTAGTGATTTTATGATTTTTCCTTTTACCATTGTTGCTACTTTGGCCAGTTTTTTTGCTGTATGGCATCTAAATATTTTAGGCTCTTTAACTGAACAGGTTGAAAAACTTGAAACAACTGTAGAGAGTCTAAAAGAGAGTAATGACACACTTCACAGTGAACTCCTAGCCCTAAAATCTTTACGTGAAAATTTACAAATTTATGCCCAAGAGAATCAAGAAGATTTTTCAAAAGTTTTAAATGATATTAATGGTAGTTTTAATAGACTAGAAAACATTACCAAAGCCAATGAAAAAATTCTTATTGCTAGAGTGGCACAAGATTTAGAGTTTTTAGACTCTAAGGCAGGAATGAAACGTGAAGAGTATGCACGATTTGTCAATAGAATTCCTAATAATCTACAAAAACGATTTGAGGAGCTAGGCTATGACTCTTTTGATAAAGTTGCAGGAGATAATAAGATAGTCGACTATAAAGAGATAAAAAATATTGTTCAATCAATAGTAGCATAAATGACCCTATTTATAGACGGAGACGCATTCCCTAACCTGCTTAAACCCATTGTTTTAAAAGCCATAGAACGCCTACAAATCAAAACCTATGTCATAGCCAACAAAAAAATAAATGTAGGAAAATCAAAACACATAGAGTACCTCATCGTAGAACAAGGGGCAGATGAAGCTGACCATAAAATAGTGGAGATGGTAGAAGTTAAGGTGTGTTTTACAACACACCAAACAACTATACTTGAGCCTTTTTATACTCTAAAATCATTTTAAACATTTCATCTTTCAATAAAAGCTTCTCTTTTTTCATCTTTTCAATTTCAATATCACTCATACCTACTCTACCATGCTCTGCATCTTTTACATCTTGGTCAAGTTTATTGTGTTTTTCAAAAATTCTTGCGAAGTGTGTGTTACTCTGTTTTAATTCTGTAATTTCAGATCTGTATTCTGCCAACATTTAGTATATCCTTTTAGAATTGTTTTTTGTTCCTAGATTGTATTATTACAACACTTTGTATTCTATTAAAATCACTATTTAACAGTATAAATAGAAGTAACCTTAAAGCCATCATATGTTCTTTTTAAAGTCATGCGTCCTTTACTTCTTCCTGCTGATGTTTTAAAATCATCAGACGATACAGTCCACTGAGTAGTCATACTTATATCACAATAATCAAAATTACCTTTTCGGTAGATACTTATTATTTTAAAAGCCACCAGTCGAAAATCTCTTTTTGTCCATTTCTTTTGGTAGTTAACTTTATCTTTACGAATTTGACTTTGATTAACATTTTTCAAACCAAAGTATCTGTCAACTTTTGAGTCATAATTAGAAACGATATCATCAATGGTACCACTTGTTGAAGAGGCTATAAATTTATCTAAAAATCTTTTTACAGACATTCTGTTGAATCTCTCTGTTGTATTTTCTCCACCTACTTGTGTACCCAAAGAGTTAGAATTCTTTTCCTTAACAGAAGATATAGGCTCCCCTAACTCTTTAATATCAAATTGAGACTCTTCAGGTTCTTTAGCTACAACTTTACTCTCCTCAAGTTCGATATCAACCTCCTCTGGTTCTTTAACTTCTATTTTAGGCTCATCTTCAACCTTAGTCTCTTCATTAACTGTAACTTTTACATCTTCTTCATCTGCATAAACTTCTTCATTTGGTATATCAAACACATCTTTTTCAATATCAGACTTTTCATCATCAACTTTTTTGACATCAGATTTTTGAGTATCAGATTTTTGCTCTCCCTCTTCTATATATGAGGCATTAAAAGGTCGCTCTTTTTTCTCATCAAGCTTTGGCTCTTCTTTTTTATCTTCACTCTTTGGTTCTTCTTTTTTTATAGACTCTTTATTTTGCTCGTCTACATCATTTAAAGCTGGTCGCTCTATTTCTGCTACTACAGAGACATGCTGTTCTCTTGCTCGTCTTTTATCTTCTTTAATCATATTCCAACTGTAATACGCCAACCCAAGCATAATGAGAACGGAGACAGAGAGTATTTTAAGAAATAGATATGACTTTGGCTTTTTTTCTTCTTTTTTGGAAACAGATTCTTCAATCTCAACACCCTCTTGCTTTGCTATACTCTCTTTTTTGTTATGCTCTTCTATAGGAGGTAAAACTATCTCATCTTTCTCCTCTTTGTTGATACCACCCTCAAGATAATGTTCTACATTTGAGTTATTAACAAACTCCATAATAGTATAAACTGTATTGTTCTCTTCCAAATAACCATAAGTTTGAACGTGGTTACTTTGGGTATTCTTTTGAGCTGCTGTTATCTCTTCAATCATCTCTTTTTTTGTCTCTTCAAAAAGAATTTTTGACTTAGCCTTAACTTTAACTGAGTTGTTCTCTTCTCGACTGGCATATGATTTTAAGAAAAATTCTTTAATAACAAAAAGGCTCCCTAAGCGATGTGTATCTTTAACCAAGTATAAAATTTCAAACTCATCTTCGCCTAAAACCTTAACTATCTCGTAATGTCCACCTAATATGTGTCCCTCTGGTAAATAGTAACTCTCTACCATCTCTTTCTCCCTTTATCTTTATCGCACTATTCTTTTAGAAAATTATATCATATTAGGATATAATCTCAACATTAAAACCAAAAGGTCAAGCCTCTATGTATATCTACGACAGTGTAAAAAAGACAAAACTTCTATTTGAACCTATTATTCCCCAAAAAGCCTCTATCTATGTTTGTGGTCCAACCGTTTATGATGACGCACATTTAGGTCATGCCCGTTCAAGTCTTAGTTTTGACCTTTTATCTCGTACACTTAAAGCTTTGCGTTATGAAGTAACTATGGGGAAAAACTTTACCGATATAGATGATAAAATCATAAAAAAAGTTCAAGAGACAGGGCAAAGTTTAGAAGAGATAACAACACATTATATCAACCGTTATCAAGAAGAGATGAGAGCTTTAGGCGTACAAGACGCAGACATAGAACCTAAAGCTACAGAATCACTTGAAGCAATAGAGTCTATGATTCAAGGTCTAATTGATAAAGATATAGCCTATGTAGTAAGCTCAGGTGATGTCTATTTTGACACCTCTAAAGATGCAAACTATGGTACTATTTCTCACAAAGTTGGTGATGATGAAGAGAACCAAAGCCGTGTAGAACATAATTCTGAAAAGAGAAACCCTAAAGATTTTGCTCTTTGGAAAGCTTGTAATGGAAAAGATGACATCTGTTTTGAAACCAAGTTCTCAAAAGGTCGCCCAGGTTGGCACATAGAGTGTTCTGCTATGATTGAGAAACATTTTGCACACACACATGGTTCTGATAAATACAGCATAGATATTCATGGAGGAGGAGCCGACCTACTCTTTCCTCACCATGAAAATGAAGCAGCACAAAGCAGATGTGCCACAGGTCATGAACTATCAAAATACTGGATGCACAATGGTTTTGTAAACATTGACGGAGAGAAAATGAGTAAATCATTAGGCAACTCCTTTTTTGTTAAAGATGCCCTAAAAGTTTACGATGGAGAGATTTTACGAAACTATCTGATTTCAGTACACTATAGAAATGACTTTAACTTTAATGAGGAAGATTTACTCAACTCTAAAAAACGATTGGATAAATTATATAGATTAAAAAAAAGAGTAACCCCAACCAAAGCATCTAAACCAAATATCGCTTTTCAAAAAGCCATTTTAGAAGCGATGAGTGATGATTTAAATATCTCGGTAGCCTTAGCAACCATAGAGGATATGATATCTGCTACCAATGATAAGTTGGATGAAAACCCTAAAGATAAAGGGCTTAAAAAAGAGACCCTTGCCAACATAGAGTTAATAGATAAACTTTTAGGATTTGGAGGGAAAGAGCCATTCTCCTATTTTCAAATTGGGATTGATGATGATACAAAAGAGAAAATAGAAACGTTAATAGAAGCTAGAAATCAAGCAAAAATAGAGAAAAACTATGCACAATCAGATGCCATTCGCGATGAATTATCTGCTATGGGCATTGCCATTATGGATACAGCCAATGGAACAGTTTGGGAAAAACTATAAATAAATATTCAGATTATAATCGAGGAACTTAAAAAATGAAAAATCTATTTAAACAATACCTCCCCTACCTTATGGATTACAAACGACAATTCATCTTTGCCATTATAGGTATGTTCGCTGTTGCAATAGGTACAGCAGGTACAGCAAAAATGATTAAACCTATACTAGACGATGTCTTTGTAGCCAAAGATGCCACTATGCTTGGAGTAATACCTTTTTTACTTATTGCTGTTTTTGCACTAAAAGGTGTGGGGCAATATATTGAAACCTACTATATGTCATTTATAGGTCTTGATGTGGTTCGTAAACTACGTAATAAGCTTGTGAACCACCTCACCTACCAAGATATGGAGTTTTTTCAAAAAATGCATACAGGAGAGATTCTTTCACGTGTAACCAATGATATTACCCGTATTCAAAATGTTGTAACCTCTATGATTCCTGACTTTATTAGAGAATCCTTAACTATTGTAGCATTAACAGGATATGTCATTTACGAGAGTCCAAAACTCGCTTTTTACTTTCTTATTATTATGCCTTTGGCTCTCTACCCTTTGAGTATTTTGGCACAAAAGATGAAAAAATACTCTAAGCTTTCGCAGGAGAGTACCTCTGACATGACTTCACGTTTGGGTGAGATATTTTCAAATATAGAGGTTATAAAAGCCAATTCTAGCCAAGAGTTAGAAGGTGAAAAATTTGCAAAAGAGAACCAAAATGTTTTTAAATATCTCTTAAAACAGGTTAAAGTCAATGCCCTAACCTCTCCCATTATGGAGATACTAGGTTCCGTTGCCATTGGTTTGGTTATCTATATTGGTGGTAGTGAAGTGATAGAGGGGCGAATGACGGTTGGTGCATTCTTTGCTTTTGCTACAGCTCTTTTTATGCTCTATACTCCCATTAAACGTATCTCATCACTCTATAATCAAGCTCAAGATGCTATTGTAGCCAATGAACGAATGTTTGAACTACTCAATAATAAACCTAACATAAAATCTGGTGAGATAGAACTTAACGAGCAAATAAAACATATATCTATTATGAATACCTCTTTATACTATGATAATAAGGTTGCACTAAATAGTGTTTCAGCTGGTGCTGACCGTGGTGAGAGTATAGCTCTTGTAGGTGACTCTGGTGCTGGTAAATCTTCTTTAGTAAATCTTTTGGTACGCTTTTATGACCCAAATGAAGGTGAAATCATCATCAATGATAAATATAATATAAAAGATTTAACCTTAAAATCACTGCATCAAAAAGTAGCTTATGTTACACAACGTATCTATATATTTAATGACACCATTGCACAGAACATTGCCTATGGTCAAGAGTTTGATGAGCAAAGAGTTATAGAAGCATTAGAAAAAGCACATGCTTTAGAGTTTATTACAGAACTAGAAGATGGTATAGATACCATGCTAACTGAAAATGGTAATAATTTATCAGGTGGACAGAGACAAAGAGTAGCCCTTGCTCGTGCCATCTACAAAAAACCTGACATACTTATACTCGATGAAGCCACCTCTGCACTAGACAATAAAAGTGAAGCCCTCATTCAAAAAGCCTTAGAAGAGTTAAAGTCAGAGATGATAACAATAACAGTAGCACATAGGTTAAGTACCATTGAACACTCTGATGCTATTTTGGTCTTTAAAGAGGGTCAAATCATCTGTCGAGGTCAGCATATTGACCTTATTAATGAGTGTGAAGAGTATCAAAAATTGGCAAAAGTTTTAATATAAATATTAATGCTATTTTCTATATAAAAATTTAAAAATAAAATAAATACTTTTTATTATAATTATCAAATAAATAAACTTTACTTATTTCTTTAGAATGGCTATACTTCCAAAAAAATTATAAAGGTTATAACTATGACAAATAGATTACCATGGTGGATGGGTGGCATATTGATGTCTGGTCTTCTACTCTTAACATTTTCAATATACGGTGCAGACAGACCTATAGGGGCGTCAACTTATGTTCCCTATGCTGCAGCACTTATTTTTGATTTAGACCCTGAAAAATACTCTTATATAAATAAGATAAAAGATTCTGGTTCATGGGAAGGGGTAATGCTTTTAGGTGTACTTGTTGGAGGATTTGTTACTTCTGTATTTATTACAAAGAGTTTTCGTTTTTCACTTATTCCTACAGCATGGAAGACGTATAAAAACAACTCTGTACTCTCCAGACTCTTATGGAGTTTTTTTGCAGGGTTTATTATGATTATTGGGGCAAGACTTGCAGGAGGATGTACCTCTGGTCACTTTATGTCAGGTATGAGCCAAATGGCAGTTTCAGCTATGATTTTTGGTGGCGTAGTTATGTTAACGCTTGTCATAACAGGTAAACTCTTTTACAATACGAAAGGTAAGAAATAATGGCTGATGTTATATTTGTAGTTGATGATGTTAACTCAACCATAATCGATAGAGCTTTTAAAATGGTTGAAAATGTAATTCATATGGACCATGGCTCTGTAGCATTGGTTTTTTTAATTGGTGTTATCTTTGGTGGAATCATTCAATACACACGTGTAGACAAGTTTGAAAAGATAGCAGGTTTTTCCATGTTGAAAGACACCATTATACCCAAGATGCTATTTTTAACTGTAGGAATAACATCCATAGGTCTTTACTTTATGATTGATGCAGGTCAAGCACACTATCATGTAAAACCAATTATTCTACAAGGGTTAATTATAGGTGGTGTTTTATTTGGAACCTCTATGGCAATTTTAGGTAAATGTCCAGGTACTGGACCAGTATCTATTGCAGAAGGACGAATTGATGTACTAGTGGGTGCTATTGGTGGTCTTTTAGGTGGTTTAGTATTTACACTCTATTATGATGATTTTTTCAAACCTCTTATGGGTGAAAGTTTAGGTAAGAGTATTTTACCAGATTTTTTTAAAGGAAGTGAAGATATAACAGCTCTTGTTTTTGGTGTACTTGTGATAATCATTGCGATAGCCATTCCTAAAGTAGAACTCTTCGATGAAGCTGACTTATCTCAACTTCCTGATGATAAAAGACCAGATAGAAAATAAAGCTTTCTTACTTCTCTTTTAATATATCCCTATCTCTATCATACACCTTGGTCTCAACCTCAAACAGACCAAGAAGTGTATGAAAAAGGTTATCATGAGTGTATCTTTTATCTATATTTTTACTAACCTCTTCTCCAAACCACATCAAAGCACCTATGTGTGTTTGAGCATCAGGAGCCATAAAGTAGGGTAGTCCGTGAAGATATATTCCACTCTCGCCTAAACTCTCACCGTGGTCACTCATGTAAATCATGGTGGTCTTATAGGTTGCCTTATATCTCTTTAAAAAGTTTATGGTTTTAGATAAGAAGTAGTCGGTATATACAATAGCATTATCATAGGCGTTTGATATCTCCTCTTTACTACACTGCTCTAGTTGATTTGTTTTACAAGTGGGTTTAAACTTTTCAAACTCTTTTGTGTATCTCTTATAGTATGCTGGTCCATGATTTCCCATTTGGTGCAACACTATAAGTATATCCTTACCCTTGTTCTCTTCAATATACCTATCAAGCCCTACAAGCATCCCCTCATCTCTACACTCCTCATCACAAATAGTATTGTTTTTAGAGGTTTTGTAGTTTTGATAGGGAACTCTTAACGCCACCCCTTTACTATCAGAGTTATTATCTCGCCATAAAACAGATATCTCTTTTGTATGATTTAAAACATCCAATACATTTTCAGTTGAGATACCTTTTTTGTAGCTATAGTCACTCTTATCAAATACCGAGAACATACATGGAACAGACTCTGCTGTGCTTGTACCACAAGAGTAGATATTGGAGAAGTTTATGATACTCTCTTTTTTAAGGAGTGGATTTGTCTCTTTGTCGTAACCATTTAGAGAGAAGTGGTCAGCCCTTACAGCCTCTCCAACAACCATAATCACCAACTTTCTACGCTCACCATCAACCTTAGCTACTTTAGCATCTAACCCAATTGGTTTTACAATCACCTCTTCAGTGTTAAACGTCAAATTTATATATTTTCCTATGGAGTATATCCAATAGGTAGGATTGACCGAGTATCTAAGTGGCTTATGCTCCCTTGCAAACGATGTATAGTGTCTGCTAAAAATCAAAATAGAGGCTACTATCACCAAGAGTGAGAAAAAAATAGTTTTTGCTTTTGAGATTAACTCTGCTCTTAACCCTCTATACTCTATTTTCGATTTATATATAAAAAGAGCAGGAACAACCCCAAGAGTAAAAAAGTATAAAACCTGTTTTATGGTTAGCAAATCCATAGACTCATTTAGGTTTGTCTGTAATGTGTTTCGTATCATGCTATCATCTATAACCACATGATAGCTATTCATAAAATAGTTTGTCAATGATGAGATAAGAACAGCAACGATTAAAATAGGTTTAGTTGTATATTTTGAGCTAAAAAGGGTAAATAGCAGTATATTAAAGGCTATAAGTACAAATAGTATAGAGACTAAAAATCCACTATTCTCTACGCTCCATGGATAGACCTTTAGCGTATTTGTAAAAAATGTATAGTTATCAAACAGTACTAAAAATAGTACTGTTGATATTATAAGTTTTGATTGTGTTAAATTTTTGATTTTTTTCCTTTGAGTATATAGCTAAATTATTAGACAACATTATATACATCAGTAGCTTAAATAGTTTGTTATCTTCTCTCTATACTTAACGGTCTTTCCGATACAAAAACTCTATACTAGAAGCACTTGGCATAATAATAATATCTGTTTCAAAGTTTTTGTTGTGTTCGGCTCTTACTTTGACACCGTTTTCACCATCTTTAAACATGTACATAAGGGTAATGTTTTTTGAAATTTTTCGTCCAATCTCTAAAGAGAGTTCATCATTGCTATCTGAACCTAAAAGTAAGTGGTCAACGTCTATTCCTAAACTTTTTATAAGTCCTTTTGCAAAGGAACCACCAAGTAGAGTATAAGCATCTGCTCCTTGACCATTGGAACCTGTTCCATCAAAAAGAATTAATGATAAAATCTCTTGTTGTGTCAAGTATGGTTCTGAATTAAAATTAACAATAGGCTCTTCAACACTTCCAGATATAAAAACATGAATGGTATATTCATCTTTTTGATAATTTGCTTTTATATCAAGAAGAGGTTTTTTAGGGTCTCCTGCAAAGTATAAGTGACTCTCTTTGAGGCTAAAATATTTATCTTCCATCTCATAAAAACCTTTTGTAACTGTAGACATTCCTGTTACCATAAAATCTGTCTCGTACTCTTTTACAACCCTTAACTCATTATAGAACTCTATGGTTGTATTTTTCCCATAATAGTTCAACGGCTTTTCACTTCTGATTTTTAAATTGACTTTCAAATTTTGAAGTGCTGATGCTTTCTTTTCTTTCTGTTCTTGAACAATGATAATATCAGCATCTTCCACAATACTTGACCCAGAAACATCATAATGAACAGAGTTTCCTAAGATATTAACATCACCATCTACTTCCACCTTTTTTCCATGAAGCTTTAATTTGGCATCAACATCAAAAAGTAAATCAAAATCTCTGGTAATAAAAGGGAACTCTTTTGTAGAAATAGTAAAGTCACCATTAGAAGTTTTTAAGTCATAGCCTCCATCAATAAGAATTTTATTATTAAGCCATAGTTTTTTAACAGTTAAATGATTATTTTTTAAATTTAAATATGATTTATTATTGGCATAAAAATCTTTAAAATAAGGATTGGTATCCAGTCTAAAACGGTATTTATCAATAACAATGTCTCCATTTTTATCTAAAGTAAATAGAGCATCTATTTTTTCTATATCCAATGCTGAATCATACTTTATAAGAGGGCTTTTTAGAGAAACTCTTAAAAGACCATTTTTACTTTTTGTAAGCGTAACATCAACTTTCCCTTCTAATTTAGGGAAAGTAATATCATAATAGTTTTCAACGATAGAGAGCAGTCTTTTTAAATCTGTCACATTTGATTTCAGTTCTATATTGTTACTATTACTATTGGAAAAGCTTATATCTTCTCCTGCCAATAGTAAATGCCCATTACTCATAAGCTTATTTTTAGCATTATAGTTTAAGGAGAATTCTAAATTTTTATTATCTTTAATTTTAATACTGTATAGACCATCTTCTATTAAAACCTCTCCTGATATATTTTTAATGTGTTGCAGTTTAATACGCTTATTAAGCTTTAAGAGTGAGCTATTAGAAGGAATAAGCCCTGTAAATAAAATTTTATAAGGCTTATGTAGCTTCATATTTACATCTGCATTTAATAAATTAGAGTCTACTTTTACATTAATTTTTGACTTTTTAATCTCTTTAAAATTCAACAAGCTTTCACTCTCTAAAGCTACTAGCTCATTTTCTAACGCATCAGGTAAAGCAGAAACAAGCTTTTTTAAAACAATATTTCTCCCTTTACTCTTTAATTTTAAAACAGCACCCTTATATCTATCTGTTGTTTTAAAGGTTCCATCTATTAATTTGGAGTCTACATCAACGACCAATCCATCTTTATCACCTTTATATTTAGCACTTACATTGCTTAGAAGGTAGTCCGTTAACATAGGTGGTAAGTTTTTAACCTTTGGAACTTTTACATCTCCACTATACGTCGTGTAACCTTTTTTTGCAATATCAACAAGCACCCTATTTTCTATATTTACATTATCTCCATAACTCATATTGGCTTTGACTTTACTATCTATTATAATTTGTTTATCACGATAAATATACTCTAATTTATGTTTGGCTTTTGTAATATCTACATTAAAATCTGACTTTAACTTTAGAAGTTTGTCTACTTTATGGTCAATGGTCAGCCATATACCTTTATCATTTAAGTGTAATGTTCCAGGTAATTTTCGTAAATTTTTATAATTAAGAGGTAAATGATACATAGTAAAAAGTTTTTTACTCAATAAGAGTCTACCTTTTGCATAAATATTAGAGTCTTTAATATACCCTTTGTACTTAACAGAACCAAACGTGGTATCTCCTTTAATCTCTACTTTATTCGCTTTATATCTATAGTTATTATAGGTATCAAACTCTGCATTATCTATAAAAAGTTTAACTCTGTTCATAGAAAATGAACCATAAGTTACATCTTTTATGGTTGCAAAAATATGGTTTATTTTTATCTCTTTTAAAATAGGTTCTGATTTTTTATTAATAGAGGTAACGTTCTTATCTTTACTCTTATATTTTTTTTTCATTTTACGTATCTCATGCACAAAATAAGCAATCTCTCTACTCCCTATCTCTTTTAAATTTAGATTTCTTAGTAATACCCTACTCTTATCTATATCACCCTTTAGCTCAACATTAACAATATTAGATTTAAAATACAAATATAGATTATCTGCATCTATTAACATCTCTTTATCCATCCCTATTTCATCTGCTTCAAAAATAAAAGAGTCCAACTTCACACCAGCATAGACATAGGGGTTAATATCTAAATGTATATTTCTAGCAGAGAGCGTTAAAGGTAAAGAGAGAGTAGATTTAGGTTTTTTTCGTTTATCAAATCCATCTAACATATTAACAATATTATTAATATCAACACCCTTAGCATCAAGTTGTGTTAATGTGATTTTTTTATACAGAAGCGATATTGGATTCCAATGCAGTGTTGCACTATGGGCTAGTGTTTTTTTATCATATGCCAAATCTTTTATCTCTAAACCTGTTATAAAGTTCCCCTCGATTGACGCATAAGTAAACTTTGTAGAAGAGAGCGATTGGTCAGCAATCATTTTTATGGTTCGAGCATCAGTAACAATGAATAGAAAAAGAACAAAAATAATTAAAAAAATCTCAACAATAGCCAATATCCAATAAAACAAACGTATCAAAATGATTGTCCTACCTGAAAATGAACAGCATTTTGATGACTATCTTTAACATTAAATCCCATGTCTATTTTAAACGGACCAATGGGGGTCATATACCTAAAACCTAAACCTACTGAGCTTATAACATTATTGGAAAACTCCCATATACCTTGATTTTCAGATATCATTGTATTGTCCGTAAAAAAAGCACCTCTAAAATTTTTATAAATAGGAAAATTGGCTTCAAAACTCAAATTGGCAAGGGTATAACCACCCTCTAGCGAATCCTTTATTTGACTCTCCACCACCCCTATTCTATCATAACCATAGGCTCTGTTTGAAAAGGCTCCCCCAGCAAAAAACTTTTTTGACTCAGGCATATCATTACTATAAACTTCAATAGCCCCCATTCGACCTACAGCAGAAAGTGTTATGTCGTTTAGTGTATAAATAGCCCTAAGTTCTTCTAGGTATTTTAAATAGGTAGTGTTATCTGCTGAGTAAGGTAACCCATACTCCATCTCATGTGAAAAATAGATACCTTTTGTAGGGTTAATCTTTGAATCACGTCTATCATAAACCAGTTTCATAAAGGGGTAAATCAAGAAAAATGTCTTATCATTTGAAATATCTCTATTTTCTATACCAAAACCAAAACTGTTGTACCATTGACTGCTTTTATGAGAAAAATAGAACTTATCATAAAAAACTTTCTCATCATACTCATGAATATTTCTCTCTTCAGAATACCCAATACTGTTTTGAAAATCCATATGATAGTCATAAAGAGAAAAAACATAGGGAATAAAAAAACTGTTCTCTACCCTTTTTTGTTTTTCTGATAGCAAGGTATCAAAACTAAGTTTTTTCCCATTGCCATGATAGTTCTTATACTCCCAATGATACTTGGCTTGAAACTTCAAATCAGTTGCATATCCAAGACCAATACGAGAGTGAATATTGTTTTGAATCTCTTTGTATTTAATCTTTACAGGCTTTTTATTATAGAGATTCAAACTATAATCTAAATTAATTTGGTCAAAAGCCTCCAAACCATAAAGAGACTCATAACTCTCTTTTATTTTATTAATATCAAAAACATCACCCTCTTCAAACTGTAAACGAGAAAGAATAATGTCATTACTCATCGTAGGAGAAGGAGTCTCTATGGTGATATTACCGAAATGACATATTTTCTGTTTTTCTAACTTTATTTTAATCGTTGCATTATACTCTTCTATGTCCAAATAAGCTTTAGTATCCAGTTTTGGACTACAATACCCCTCCGAGAGAAGAAGTTTTTTTATATTTTTTTTAGTCTGAGTAAAATCCTCTGCTCTAAAACGACTATGCTCTTCAAGCGTAATGGTATCAGATATATCTAAATCACTATCAATTATAATTTTATCTATAATTATAGGTCTATTCTCTTTAATTATAAACTTTACACTCTTATAGTCACCCAGTTCATGAGTAACATTAGCATCATAGAACCCCTCATTTTTATAAAAATGTTGAAAAGTCTCATCGAGTTTTGGTAAAAGTATACTGTTTATTTTTGCTTCATCTTTTATCCATAATCTTTTGATAAATGAAGGTCGTTTCGCCCCAACAAACTTTTCTAAATCAGAGCTACTAACATGCTCATTTCCTTCAAAGGTTATGGTAAACATAGAGTCACCAAGCGTCTTAGAACTTAAAAATGTAGTAAAAATAACAAAAAGTAAAATATATCTCATTTTGTAACTAGTAAATAGTACTATCTTACTTGTCCACTACCATATATTTTAAACTTATAGGTTGTTAATTCATTGATTCCCATTGGCCCTCTAGCATGAAGTTTGTTGGTCGAAATCCCAACCTCTGCACCAAATCCAAATGCCCCACCATCGGTAAAACGTGTACTGGCATTCACATAAACACAAGCAGCATCAATGGTATCTAAAAACTTCTCTGCAACGCTGTAATTTTCAGTAACAATAGCTTCAGAATGACCAGAACCATAATGAGTAATATGAGCTATAGCAGCATCAACGCCCTCTACTATTTTAATATTAAGCTCATTGGCTAAATACTCTGTATTGTAGTCTTCATCGGTAGCAGAGTCTATAAATATAAACTGCTTCGTAGCAGCACAACCTCTAAGCTTTGTACCAGCATCTACAAAACGTTTATAGAGTGCAGGTAGTATCTCTTTTGCAACTGCTTTGTCCACAAGAAGTGTCTCCATAGCATTACAAACACCTGGGCGTTGACACTTTGCATTAAGAGCTATCTCTATGGCTTTGTTCAAGTTTGCATTGGCATGAATATAGGTGTGACACAAACCCTTATCATGTTTTACAACAGGCACTGAAGAGTTTTGAGAGATATAACGTATCAACCCTTCACCACCACGAGGAACAATCAAATCTACATAGATATCCTCTTTTATCAACTTAGCCACACCCTCTCTTGACGAGTCAGGTAACAAAGATATAAGCTCTTCAGGTAAACTATTTTTCTTCAACACACTTTGCAATACTTTCGCAATAGCAAAGTTTGAGTGTTCAGCCTCTTTACCCCCTTTTAAAATAGCAACATTTCCACTTTTAAAACATAAAGCAGCGACATCAGAAGTAACATTTGGACGAGACTCATAGATAACTCCTACCACACCAATAGGTACAGAGACCTTTTCTATACGCAAATTATCATCAGTTACCCAACCCTCTAAAACACGCCCTACTGGCTCTCTAAGTACTGCTATTTCTCTCAGTGATTGGGCTATGGATGAAACTCTATTTTCATCAAGTAATAATCTGTCAAGTAGTGCAGAGTCTAAGTTATTCTCTTTACCAGATTGCATATCTTTTTCATTTGCAGATACTATAGATGAAGCATTCTCCAACAGAGCATCTGCCATCTCATTTAAAATTCTGTTTTTTGTTTTTCCATCTAAAGTAGCTATAACTTGTGTAGATGCCTTAGCTTTTCTTAAAAAATTTTTCATATAACTTATCCCTTTTTTATCTCAATTATATCTATATTTTTCTTACTTCTTAATTCTTTTATTCATAAATATATATATCCCAGAAGCAATCACAATTAATCCCAAGGTAACTAAAACAATTTGATGTAGATACTCTTTTATAAGTGCCTCATTATCACCTAAAAAGTACCCCAAAAGTACTAAAACCATGACCCATAATCCAGCACCTAAAACTGTGTGTAGAGTAAACTTATCTAAAGGCATATTTGAAAGTCCTGCAGGAAGAGAAACCAACTGACGAACACCAGGAATAAGACGAGCCACAAAAGTAGAAAATGAGCCATGATTTACAAAAAAAGCTTCCATCTTCTGCAACTTCTCTTCTGTAAAGAAAAAATACTTCCCAAAACGAAGTACCCCTTTTCGTCCATATTTTCGTGCCAAATAGTAGTTAAACAAAGCCCCTGTTAATGAACCAAATGTTCCAACAACGATAGCAATTATCAAGTTCATCTCACCCTTAGCTGCCAAATACCCTGCTGGTACCATAGCCACTTCACTTGGAAAAGGGAAAAAAGTACTCTCTAAAAACATCATTATAAATATTCCAAAATACCCAAACTGACTAACCAATTCTACTACCATATTCACTATTTCATGTAACATTACGCTTCCTTAAATTTATTTAATTTCTCTTCATTAGCTCGTATCTTCCAAGCCACCTTATCACCTAAAAATTCTCGCTCTACTTGAACTATATCTAACTTTTTTAACCTATATTCAGTTCTTTGCACATCAGAATAAGTAGTATCAAACTCGTATAAAAACTCTTTCTCATATTCTATTAATTCTGCCTCAGCTACCACAGCTTTAACAGCAGAGGCATAGGCTCTAGCCATACCCCCTATTCCTAGTTTTGTTCCACCAAAGTAACGTACGGTAAGCAAAGCCACATTTATAAGCTCTTCCCCTCTAAGTACGTTAAGGGAAGGAACTCCTGCTGCTCCTTTTGGCTCTTCATCATCTGAAGAGTTCTCAACTATTTGGTCAAACTCATTGAGGTAACGTAAGGCATAAATAATATGTCTAGCCTTAGGGTGTTCTGCTCGTAATTTCTCTTGTAAGCCTTCATAGTCAGCTATAGGAACTAAATGAGCAATAAACTTAGACTTTTTTACTTCGTAGTTTCCAACAAAAGGTTTCTCTATAGTTTTCATTAGCGTTCTTCAACTTTTTTAACTATAAAATCTACAAAGGCATCATCGTCATTAAAACATTTTGCTACTCTGTAGTCATCATATTTTATCTTGTTGGCTATCTCTCTATGTTCGATGTCTAGTTCATAAACTGTCTCAGAGTTGTCCACTGTAAATGCCAAAGGGTAGATAAGAACTTTTCTATGATAAGGGTTACGAAGTACATCGACCAAATTTGGCTCTAACCATGCAGAGCTACCTACTTTTGACTGGTAAACCAACTTAATATTATTAAATTTAACCCCCCGCTCATGCAAATATATCTTTAAGGCTGAAACATTTGCCTCTATCTGATTTTGATAGGGGTCACCTGCTTTTATGATACTCATAGGCAAACCATGGGCTGAGAGAAGCAAATCATAATCTTCACTATTTTTATCTGCTAATGCTTCCACTATTTTATCTGCTGACATTTTAATATAATCATAATCATCATAGTACGGCTCTATAAGAGTAATTTTAGGAGCATACCCCAAAGCTTCGCATCGTTCTTCTATATCTTCTACTGATGAGAGCGTTGTGGTAGTGGAGTATTGAGGATACATAGGAAAAAGAAGTAGCTCTTCAATGCCATCTGCTTTAAATTTTTCAAGTGCAGGTGTTGCAAAAGGAGGAACATAACGCATGGCAGGAGCTATGGGGATATCGAGCTTATTGTTAAGTTTTTCTATGAGTCTGTTTGTAAGTGTTGGTAGAGGAGACTTTCCACCTAAGTGCGTAACAAAGTTCTCTTTTACATCGTCAATTCGTTTATAGATTATAATACCAGCAACAAGCTTACGGGTGTACCTGTTCATGGTCAAGATATTTTTGTCGGAAAACATATTCTGCAAAAATATTTCAACCTCATCAACAGAGTTGGGACCACCCATATTTAGTAACATTAATGCTTTTTTCAAAAAAACTCCTCCTAAAAAATCAGGCTATAATTATAGGCGAGTATTTTAGCATTTTATGTTGTAGGTTAGCCTATTATTGATACATCTCTTTTCTCAAACTTAAATCTCTTCTAAGTTTTGCTATTGCTTGGGCTCTATCAAGCTTCTCTCCAACTATAGTAGAGTTAGATTCCTTTAATTCCAATTTTTCAATAACATTTTTTAGTTCAGAGTTTTGTTCTTTGAGTTCAAGAATCTCGAGCTTAAGTTTCAGTATATAGTTCTCAGTTTGAACATCTATCTCATGATAACTCTTCTGACCCTCATTAGCCACAGCAACAATTAAAACCAAACTAAGACCGATTAGTACTTTTTTTAACATCTGTCACTCCTTATTATCTTTATTAACCATAATATCACAGTTCAACTTAATTATAATAAAAAATAACAAAAATAATTAAAAATAAATATCAATATAGATTTTAACCATTAAATCGGCTCTTATAAGCACACTTTAGGCACATTTCTTCTGAACAGTGAGCATTTTTAAAACCATTTATCATAGCAGAGGCTCGTTTTCCTCTTACAATTTCCTCTAAACTTTGCTCATTCAAAGAACCCAGTTTCATTACAGCATCATTGTCCAAACAACAAGGAATAACCTCCCCCGTTGCCAAAATACCTATGTGCGAACTCAACCCCTGACATGTACCATGACCATAGTTAGGATTTGACAACGAAGGCCACTCGAAGTAGGTATCAAAATGAAGTAATACTTTGTGGTCAAGCCGTATGCTCTTTTTCTCTTTAGGGTCTAAGCTATTTAAATCTAAACTAACATCAAACTCTCTCTCTAGTAAAGAAAAAAGTTCCAAGTTAAAAGCCTTTTCACTCATAAGCTCATCAAGATTCCACATACGTAGATTTATAAACAACTCTTTTTTTTGCCTAACTTTTTCATGACAAAGCTCTAAAATAGGTTTCATATACTGCTGAAAAGTTATAGTGGTATCATTTTTATTAAAAGCATTAATCGAAATATTTATCTGTTTTACGGCTGGATGAAAAAGGGTATCATGGCTATGTTTTTTCATAAAATAGCCAGAAGTTGTCAAGAGTGCCTTCATTTTATATTTATGAATAATATCTAAATAGTCACTCAAATTAGAAAGGGTTAAAGGATCACCCACCACATGACAGGCAATCTCATTGGTAAAAGCTTTACTCTGTTTTACTACTGACTCAAAAAACTCAAGGCTCATGGTAGTATTGGGCAAGTTTTTAGTAGGACAAAAAGTGCATCTAAGCCCACAAATATTGGTTAATTCTATATAAATTCGGTAAAATTTCATCTATAAGTATAACATGTTTAAAGATAATTAAGAGGTGAATATCTAAAATGAAGCAGAAGAAATCCACTTCAATAGCTGTTTTATTTTATATACTTAGAAAGAAATTTATTAAACTTTCTTAATACACACGTTTTTGAATCTTCAAATGTAACTGTTGTATCTTCTAGTTCAATATAAATAAGACTATTTTCTCCATCTAAAATAATGGCAGAGTCATTGACGTCTATACAGGTTGTATATTTATTTATTACTTTTCCGTTAAACTCTATAACTTTTAAATTGTATATATGACAAAACTCCATAACCGTATCAAAAGTTGACAACTCCCCAACTTCTAACTCTTGAAGTACCTCTGTTACATAAGGAGGAACTTCTATAATAGCCATGTTTCCCTTGTTGTCGATAACATTTACTCTACTTACCATTCTTATTACTCTCCTTTCTATTTAACTGCTTTTCCAAGATCCCACATAGGCATAAAGATACCAAGAGCCATTAAAAGAACTAAAGCGGCAATAAAGAAAAGCATTATTGGTTCTATATAAGCAGCAAGGTTATCAATAAGGTCTTGAAATCTTGCATCATAATAATCAGTAACTTTTCCTAGCATTGCATCAAGTTGTCCACCTGCTTCCCCTGCTCGTATCATTTGAAGTAACATATTTTCAAACAGTCCAGTCTGCTCAAAAGCATCAGAAAGAGAGACACCTCTTGCAATATTTGCATTTACCCCCAATAACTTCTCTTTTATATAAGCATTATCAACCATATCAACAGCTGTATCTAGTGCCTCAGAGACAGGAATACCCGATTTAACCAACTCTCCAAATACCAACATATATTTATGCATACTAGAAAAGAATACTATCTTATGAATCAAATAAAACTTAGGGTTAACCATTATTTTATCAATTTTATATTTAAATTTCTCATCTGTCTTATGGAAATGCTTTAAAAGAAATATTCCTACAACCAAACCAATTAAAATATAAAGTCCATAATGACTCAATGCATTTTCTAACCATAATAAGATAATGGTAGGAATAGGAAGGTCAGAATCAAACTTTTCAAACATCTCTTTAAACTTTGGAACAACTACCATAATCAAAATGGTAAATGCTATTCCCATAGCAATCAAGGTAATCATCGGTGTACGAATTGCTTTTTTAAACTTCTTTAAGTTATCTCGAATATCTTCCAATATGGTTGAAAGTTTTGCATAAGAACCAGCAATATTACCTGTCTTTTCCCCCAAGTTGGTCATAGCTATGGTTACATGACCAAACTCCTCAGCATAAGGATCCATAGAGTCTGCAATAGATTTACCTGCATTAATATCTGAACCAATATTTTCAAAAATATTTTTTAATTTAGGGTCTTCTGTATTGATTGCAACTTCATTGATGGCATCATGAATAGATATACCAGCATCGGTCATAACCGATATCTGCCGAATGGCTGAAATTTTACTGTCAATACTTATCTTTCCTTCAAAAGATTTTTTAATACCTTCAACCAAATCTTTCATCTTCTCATCTGTTGGTTTAGCAGTTTCTATAGCTTTTAAAACACGTTCTTTTGGAAAGTTTTGCTTTGCAACCTTTAATGCCAATACCTTGCTCTTTGCCTTAATAAGCTCTGTACGTTTTTTGCCTTTACTACTAACAGTAACATTAAAATACTTCATTATGACCTCGCAACTCTCACTACCTCTTCTATAGTAGTTTTCCCCTGCATCGCTTTTTGGATACCATCTTTAAACATTGAGAAAAACCCCTCTTTATTGGCCTGTTCTGTTAACTGTTCTTTTGTTGCTCCATTAGCAATCATGGTTGATAGTGTCTCTGAAACAGTTAAAACTTCTGATATCATCTCTCTTCCAGCATATCCTGAACCACCACATACTGCACAACCTTTACCCTTGTAAAATTTTGGATTTTTAGGTAAGTGTACAGCTAAATCCTCTAATACTGTAGAGTCTGGTTGAACCTCCTCTTTGCAACTTTGACATATTTTACGAACAAGTCTCTGTCCTTGAATAGCTATTAACGCTCCTGAAATTAAATACTCCTCTATTCCCATATCCAATATTCTACCAATAGCTGCAATAGCAGAGTTTGTATGCAAGGTTGATAAAACCAAGTGACCAGTCAATGCAGCTTGAATAGCAATTCTAAGTGTCTCTTGGTCTCGAATCTCACCAATCATAATCTTATCGGGGTCTTGTCTTAATATTGAACGCAATGCTGCAGGAAAAGTTAAACCAGCATTTTCATTTATTTGAACCTGCTGAATCCCTTCCATTTGGTACTCTACTGGGTCTTCAACTGTAATTGTTTTATCTTTAACGTTAATAATCTCATTTAATGCTCCATAGAGTGTGGTTGTTTTACCAGAACCTGTAGGTCCTGTTACTAAAACAATTCCATAAGGAGCGTGAATACCTTTAATAAACTTTTTATAAGAAATTGGGTTCATACCAGCATCTTCGAGTTGAACCAATGCTTTAGATTTATCTAAAATCCTCATTACTATGGACTCACCAAACATTGTAGGAAGTGTAGAGACCCTAAAATCAAAAATGTGACCTTTTACAATCTGAGTAAATCTTCCATCTTGAGGTTTTCTCTTCTCTGCAATATCAAGATTTGATAAAAGTTTCATACGTGATGCCAATGGTGAGAAGATATTTTTCTCCATTCTAAAAATCTCTTGCAACATTCCATCTATACGGTATCGAACTAAACAGTGATTTTCAGTAGCTTCTATATGAATATCACTGGTACCCTTCTCTATAGCTGTTGCTAAAATCAATTCAATAAGTTGTAATACAGCTGGTGATTCATCTGTCTTAGTTATATTTTCTGTTCCACCATGTTCTAAATCTTCTTTAATACTTTCAGAAAACTCTTCAACTTTTTCAACTCTATTTAATTGATTAAGTACTTGTTGTATAATCTCTTTACGAACAAGTACAATTCTCATCATTTTCCCACGGAAAAAACGCTCTACGGCACCTTTGGCTTCATAATCAGCTGGATTTGAAAAGGCAACAGTTACCTCATTATCTTCCATATAGAGTGGCAAAGCATTGTATCTAACCAACTGCTTTAGGGGTAAACGCTTAACAAGTTTAAAATCAATATCCGATTCATTAACTTCCATATACTCGATATCCAGCTCTTTTGCCATTCGTTTAAGCAGAGCTGTTGTATCTATTCCTGGTATTCCCTCAAGGTCATTAATTTCAATATTTTGTAGTCTTATCTCTTGAAGAAGTGTCTTTTCCATCTCTTCTTCATTAATAATACGAACTTTAATCAAATTGAGTATGGAGAGTTTTTCTTCGGTGTATTTTTCTATAAATGCTTCTAGTTTTCTTTCATCTATAATTTCATTTTTTACTAATATATTAATTATTTTATGCATTATTTATCCTTTTAATTATAACGATATCGTTTTATAAATTTTTCATCTTTATAGACATCTATCATCATATATTTTTTATTTTTACTACTATCATCTATATATAATTTATAAGTTTTTTCTTTGTTCTCTTTATCTTTAAATTTATAAACACCATCTTTTAAAACATACTCTTTATTTACAAAAAGATTAAAAATTTTAGATAAGATAAAATTGGTCGTAGGCAGATGTAAATCATCTATTTTTTTGCCATCAAACAGAGCTTGTCTGAGTAGCTGTTTTTGCAAAAGTATGGTTGAAAAATAACTTGCATTTGCTCTAGCACTCTTCGTCTTTTCCAATTGAATCATAGGTGTTGCTATACGCTCTATCTTATCTGTCTCTAAACATGATAATCCATAAAGAGTTACATACTTTTCATCTTTTTTATTTCTATTATAATACTTCAGTGCATAATCACAAGCTTTTGTGTACTCTTGCTTTTCATACATCTTATAAAGTTTCGATAAGTTTGATGAGAACATAAAAGATGTTGTCACCAATATAAATAATATTATTTTCATCATTATAATCTTTCTGTTTTTATTTTTACTATCAATGCCTTTGTTTTAGGTGAATGACTCTTTTTATAATAACTGGATAAAATCTTCAATGCTTCATTTTTTTGACCAAGTTTTGCTTTTGATTTTGCAAATATATGCCAACTTTCATCCTTATTGCTATCTAATTTATTAGCTGTTAATGCCCATTTTTCTGATTGTGAATACTCTTTTTTTGCATAAAAAGCTTTTGCTAAAAGAAGGGCATCTCTAGCATTTTTACTCATTTTAAATTTCTTTTTCATGGTCTCTATATAATTTACAGAACTTCCATTCAAATTTATTTTTTTTATATTTTCTGTATTTCGTGAAGCACTCCTATTACTACGCTTGATTTCATGTTTTATAGTTGAGAGCTCACTAGCAGTTAAATAGGTTGAAGCTTTTGCTTTAACCATTTTTCTTTGAGTTTTTTTATTATGACGAGTAGCCTTATATACTCTCTTCGTAGAAGTTACTTTACGGTTCTCTTTCTCCATATCTATTATAGGAATAACTGGTTCTAAAGAGACCACATGCAATGCAGAACCATCAAGACCTTCATTTTTACTTGCCAATACAACATCTGCTACTTTAGTACTTTTAACATGCTCTTCTAATGGTTTCTCTACCATTTCAGCAACTATAATTGGCTCAATTGTTACTTTTTTAGGTTCAACTTTTGCCTCTGCAACCAATTTGTTTTTGTTAAATAAATTTTTAATCACATCTACTTGTGTATAAGTATAATAACTAGCAAGACTCATCATTCCCATAAAAGCAAAAATGTTTATAGAATATAAACTCTTTTTAACTTTGTAAAAATACCAACGTTTTTCTAACTCTTTTATACTATCCATCTATGTATCCTAATTTTAATGCTGCCATCTCAAGAAATTTTTTAGAAATCTTTTTAGTTGATACTTTATGAGGTTTAACTTCATCAAAATATTCATAAATATCAAAAAGCGTATATAAAAATTTATTACTCTCTCTAAAATTTCCATACGTATATGTGTAAATAAACTTAATATCTTTTTTACGTATCATATTCCCAATTTCAACAAAACCTTGTTGAATTAACTTCTTTTGTATATAAATATATAAATCATCTTCACTTGCATTAGAAAGCTCTATAACTTCCCAGATACGTGTTTTAAAATGCTGTTTGGCAATAACATCTTCATTCTCTGTCTTATGTAGAGTAATAACAAACTTAATCACTCTGGTATCAGAAAGAAGTCGAATTTTTTCCATAAGTGCTTCAGAATAGAGTTGACACTCATCGAGTAAAAAAACTATCTCTCTTTCACCTTTTAACTTCTGACAAAATCGAAGTAAGCCATCAAAATTTACACGAAGTTCATTTGGGACAGCTTTATCAGTTATTGCTTCATAAACCCGTCGCAAAAACTCTTTTTCACTTAAAATAGGAGCATCAAAATAGTGAATCTCTCTACTCTCTTTTAAATTGTGGTAGAGCTTGTTTAATAACATACTCTTACCTGTTCCTGGTTTTCCAAAAAGAAGTATCATCTTAAGAGGTTTCTCTAAACTCTTCTCTAAAAGTTTATAATTATGTTGTGCTGACTCCAGCTCAACATAACTGTTTCTCTCAACAGAATCGATAAAAATATTTTTTACATTCTCAAAACGACTAGTCATAACTTAATTTTTTATAACCCAAATTCTCTAATGAAAGTTCACTATCACGCTTAATAATATGTGGTGTAATAATAAGAACCAACTCATCAACATTGTTTACTTTAACCTCATGTTTAAAGAGATACTCTAAAAGTGGTAAATCTCCAAGAAGAGGTACTTTTGAAACTTTCATACCTGTTTTAGAAGATATTAGTCCTCCTAAAATAACATGTTGTCCATCTTGTAGTGTTACAACTGAAGATATCTGTTTTCTTGATAAATCAGGTGGAATATTCCTAGCTCCTGAATTATCACGACTTACGGTATCTATGGTGTCTGAAATAGATGGATTTACTTTTAAGGTAATTGACCCGTCTTCTGATATTTCAGGGGTTATATCTAATAATATTCCTGCAAATACAGAGTCTATAGTCTCACCACTTTGCTGACTTCCTGCTCCACTAGAACCTTGAAGTATCGAAGTAGATTGTATTTTGTAAAAAAGCTCTTTACCAACAGATATTAAGGCTGGTTGATTATTAAGTGTTAAAATTTTAGGATTTGAAATAGATTTTACATCTCCTTGTGTCTTTAAAAATTTAACAACATCACTAATTTTTACAGAACCTCTTGTAATAATAGCACCTGAGTTTTTAGGCTCAGTATTTGGTGCAGAAGTTATATCTCCAATAGATAACTCACCATCAGTTACAGATGTTAATGATGAAACATTATTTTGAATCATACTAGCAGATGCAATTGCCATATTTTGAAAATTATAAAGTTGAGACCAATCAACACCCGTAGTATAACTATCATCAAAAGTTACACTTAAAATTTGAACATCTATAAGCACTTGATTTTTTAACTGTTTAGAGACATTAGAGATATAAGCTGAAACTCTCTTTAACTGTTTTGCAGTACCTGTTACGGTTATCATTCCTGCTTCAGGATTTATAATCGGTGTAGGTGCTTTATATGGGTCTTCTGGTCTATTAATTAAGGACTCTATCTCTTTTTCAATTGTAGTCCAAAACTTGAACTCATCATTACTCTCAATAGAAACACCCGTTTTTGAACCATTACCAGAACCACTATCTTTAGATTGAGATTGTCCACCTGCTTTACCTGAATTGGCAATAGTTACATGAGCATTACTTTTTCCCACTCTACTTCCAGATATATAATCCAGATTATATGTCTGAGTATTCAAATAAGATATTCTAAGTTTATTTTCTTCCAATTCATAACTGATATCATTTTCAACTAAAACCGTATCTAAAAACTCGTTAAGCGAGGCATCGTTTAAACTAACATAATATAATTTATCAGATAATTTCTTTTTTGCCTCTTGGTCTTTGACAATTAATGACAATTCACAAGCATCAGCTAAATTTTCAACAACATCCCCAATGGTCAATGCACTGTTTAATGTTGTAGTAAAAAGTTGGGTTTCACATTTATTGGCAGATAGAGGAGCTACCAACAATGAAAATAGTACACCTGTACCTAAAATTTTATTAATATAATTCATTATTTCTTTCCTTTATTTAAGTTCATAAATTTACTCTTTCTTTTTTTAATTGAAAGTGTTTTCCCACCTTCTGCACTTGTTAAATCAACACTTTTTTTACCAATATAGGTAATACGATAATTTCCAAGCTTACTTCCCTTTTTATACCATTTACCATTAATAAATGCCGCATGATTTAAGATTGCATGCAACTGATAGTCAATCTCAGGTTGAACTTTCTTAATAACCTTTTTTTCAACAACTTTAACAGCTTTCTCTTTTTTTACAATAATAAAAGGATTCTCTGTATGTTCAAGCTTACTTAGAGCAATACCAGCTCTCTCCTCTTTTATTTTAGAAATCATATTTGTAATCTCTTCAGAGCTTAAAGAACCAGCAAATAATAATGATGAGGCAAACATAGCCATTATATATACTTTTTTCATTAGTGATTAATCCCCCATACTGAAATATTAATATCTGCTGCTGTTGTAGTATTATTTTTATCAAGATAAATATGAGTACCATATATATCTGTAACTAAAACATTTTTTTCTAATTGATTCATAAACTTAGTAATATTTTTATAAGAGCCATCACATCCAACAGCAATCTGTAATACATGTCCAAAACTACCATTATTATCAACATAATTATTGTCTATGTAGTTAATATTAACTCTCTGTTTTTTTGCTTGTTGTGCAATGCTATTTAAAAATTTTGACCAGTTCTCTTTGTTGAACATTAGTCCTGATAGCTCCTCTAAACTAGAAGATATAAAAGATATATCATCATTTGCATTTACTATTTTCTTTTTTAATGTTTTTATATCATTGTCATACTTTTTAACGTAAAATTCTCTATCCCCATTAATTGTAATACTATTCAGATACTCTTTATGTGTAATTATACTTTTTTGAAGTCTCTTTTTTTCACGATCAGATGTATTGTATCTATCTTCAGCATATGGTAAAAATAGACTATAGGACAAATACCCTATAACTATAAATACCATACCAATTGCCATCCATTTTTCGTTGTCACTTTTGGGCTCAAAAAATTCATCTAACCTGTTTAATAAATCTATCCATGCTTTCATCTGTATTCAACCTTTAATATTCCACGATAAGAGAAATCTTTATCATCTATTTCAATACGTTTTATATTTATATTTTTAATGTCCTCAAAATATTTTTTTGAAATATATTTAATATATTTTGTTATCTTTTTCTCATCATTACTTAAAAGATAAAGTGTCAAACTATTTTCATTGGTTAATATTTGCTCAACATGAACACCAAACTGCTTTAAGTCTCTACCAATAATATAATAGAACCCTGATTTAAATTTATAATTTACTTTTTTATTGTGAATAGATGTTAATGTTTTTGCTTTACCTTCAAAAATATTATTTAGTTTTTTCAACTCTTCTTTATCTGCTTTAATTGCTAACTGCTTCTCTTTTAATATCTTTTTATATTTACTAGACTCTTTAGAGAGTTTATCATCATCAGATTTCAGTTTTAAATTATAAGCATCATTCATGTATGATGGAATCAAATAGACCAAAGGTAGACCTAATGCCAATACGGAAGCCAATACAGTAGCTATAATAAACTGACCACTGGCACGTTTAGCAAAAGTTGGTGGTCGAGGATGAAATGTAAGATTTAAAATTTTTGATGGAGCTTGAATATAGTCTAAAGCAGATTTAACCATAAAGTATTGAAATTGGTCAACATACCACTCATCATTTTTTATATCAAAATTAAAATCTAAATTGAAAGTAGGTATACCTAAATAGTTATAACCATAATCACCAAGACCAATAATTGGACCTTTTACTGACCCCAAAAAAAGCTTCTGTATGCTCTCTATACCATAAGCACGTTTAGCATAAATCAAAATATCATTAATCTGTAAAAAGACTTCACCAAAGAGCTTCATTAAGTTTTGCTGATAGAGTCCATTAGTACTTTTTAAGCCTTCAGACTCAAAGGTTTCAAAAAATTCTTGTTCAGGAATTTTTTCACCAATTAATGCACAATATTTTTCATATATTTGAGTAAGAGAAAACTCTATAGATTTAGAGTAGATAAAATCACCATCTTTATAAATAGTAACAAAAGCATCTTGCATCGTAAAATAGATGTAACAATGTGTATTATTGTTTTCTAAAACATTATTAGTATAAAGTGTTTTATAAAGTAGTGGTGCAGGTATGAGCAAATCTATATATTTTGTCTCTTCAATGATAGAAGAGAGTTTCTCTTCTAAAACTTCTGTTTCTGTAATAAAAAGATTATAAACCGTTGAGAGTTCATCACTCTCCTGTTTTTCATACTTTATAGTATAGTCTAACTCTTCATCTAAGCCTAACTCTTCATAGGCTTGTAAATGTAAAGTCTCTTCTAACTCATCTTCATCTATCCCTTCTCCTACATCTAATGAAGCTATAATCATATCTTTATTCGTAATATACGAGATAATAAAATTTTTATTATTATAAGTTAAAGATTCTGACTTTTTTAACTCTTGGTTTTTAAACTGATAGTAGGCATCCGTGTACGGATTAATGGTAATAATATTTTTATATTTTTTAATTCTAGGATCAATATTTTCTGTTGACATAATTTTTAAATCTACCATTCCTTTTTAAGATATGCCGATTATATTGCTTATGTCATTAATATTTTCTTAATATAATATTAATTTTTATTATTATATAAATATTTTAATATTAGAAAATATTTTCTGTTTTTTTTTATTAAGTAGAGCTTTTAAACTAAAATATATACCCCATATCTTCTAGTCCACCACGTGACTTACTCCAGCCTTTTTTAACTGCAACATGAAGGTCTAAAAAAATTTTTTTTCCAGAAAAGAGTTCAAGCTGTTGACGGGCCAATTTTCCTACACGCTTAATACCCTCTCCTCTGTTTCCAACTATAATTCCTTTTTGAGTCTCTTTTTCTACTATAATAGTTGCATAGATTCTATCTATATTATCCTCTTCCTCTATCTTTTCAATAGTCACATCAGACTCATACGGTATCTCATCTGAAAGGTTTTCAAAGATAGACTCACGAATCAACTCTTTATAGATATCACGAACGAATTCTGTAGTAGTTATATCTGTATCGAATAGAGCAGGAGATGGAGGTAAGTGTTTAACCACCTCATCAAGAAGTGCTTTCTTCCCTACTTTTTTATTAACAGAAAAAGGAATAATTGCCTCAAACCTATCTTGATACTTCTGATACTCCCCAAGTTTTTCTAAAATTTTTCCTTGAGGTACATGGTCCATCTTGGTCAAAAGTACAATATGCTTAGCTTTTGAACTCTCTTTAAGTGCTAAAAACTTCTCATACTCATCAAGCTTATCAGTTATAGGAGCTAAAAACAAAATCAAATCTGCATCACCCATAGCCTTTAAAGCTTCTTCTAGCATAAACTCATTAATCAGACGCTCTTTTTTATGAATCCCTGGAGTATCCACAAAAATAAGCTGATTATCACCATACATTACAATGATGTTCATACGTTTTCTAGTAGCTTGTGCTTTTTTTGAAACCATAGCAAGTTTTTCACCCACTAAGAAATTAAGTAGTGTGCTCTTCCCTGAGTTTGGTCGTCCTACTACTGCTATAAACCCTGATTTTGTCATTTATACCCTTATAATATATATCTCGTTGTATCTTCATCATCAACAAGTTTGTCTAGCTTCTCTTCTATTAAAGCTTCATCAACCACAACTTTTTGACCTGCATACTCATCGGCATTAAAAGAGATGTCTTCAATAATACGCTCCATAATAGTATGTAAACGTCTTGCACCAATATCTTCTGTTTTTTCATTAGCAACTGCTGAATATTTTGCAATAGCCATTAAAGCCTCTTCTGCAAATTCTAACTCTACTTTTTCTACTTCTAATAGTGCTGTATACTGTTTTATAAGTGAATTTTTAGGCTCTGTTAATATTCTATAAAGCGACTCTTCATCAAGTGAATCTAGCTCAACTCTCAGAGGAAAACGCCCTTGAAGTTCAGGAATAAGGTCAGAGGGTTTTGACAAGTGAAAAGCACCTGCAGATATAAATAGAATATGGTCTGTCTTAACCATACCAATTCGTGTCTGCACATTTGAGCCTTCTACGATAGGAAGTAAATCTCTCTGTACACCCTCTTTACTTGGGTCTTGACGAGAACTAGAGTTTGCTGGAACAGCTATTTTATCTATCTCATCTAAAAATACTATTCCTCCCTCTTCTATCTTTTTCAGTGCCAAATCTTTTAACTTCTCTTCATCAAAAAGCTCTTCACTAGCCTCTGTAGCTAAAATGCTTTTAGCCTCTTTAACCGTTACCTCTTTTTTCTTACCTTTTTTATTGAGTCCACCTATCACTTTTATAATAGACTCCTGCACATTTGCCATTTCAGGGGGTACATTTCCTCCACCCATAACTTCAATACTTGGTGTTGGCATATCTACTTCTATCTTCAAATGGTCAAGCTCACCATTTTCAAACTTCTTTTGCATCTTTGCAAATGAGATTTCATAGTCTGCCTGTTTCTGCTCACTTGCCCCTGCAGGAAGTGGGGGTAGAAGTTTTTCTATAATCTTATTTTCTATATAAGCCTCTATCTTCTCTTGATTTAGCTCATTTTGCTCTTCACGAACAAGTTGCAAAGCATTGGCTGCTAAATCACGTATCATTGACTCGACATCACGACCTACAAAACCAACCTCAGTAAATTTACTCGCTTCAACTTTTACAAAAGGCAGACGCATCATGGTACTTAGTCTTCTAGCAATTTCCGTTTTACCCACACCTGTACTACCTATCATCAAGATATTCTTAGGCATGACATCACGTTGCATCTCTTCATCTAACTGTAAACGTCTATAACGATTACGAAGAGCTACTGCAATAGTTTTTTTTGCATTGGTCTGACCAATAACATATTTATCTAAAAATGAAACAATCTCTTTTGGTGTAAGATTGGTTGGAATAATATTACTCAATTAAAGCTCCAGTAGTTTAATATTTGTGTTGGTGTAGATACAAATCTCACCAGCGATGGTCAAAGACTCTTTAACCAAATCTTTTGCTGATAGTTCAGCATGTTTATCTAAAGCACGTGCTGCAGATATAGCATAGTTACCACCTGAACCAATAGAAGCAATTTTCCCATCTTCTGGCTCAACCACATCACCTGTCCCTGTCAAAATAAATATATGCTCACGGTTAAGTACCAGCATCATCGCTTCAAGTTGACGTAGGTGTTTATCTTTTCTCCACATCTTAGAAAACTCAATAACAGACTTTAAAATGTCACCTTTTTTCTCTTCCAAAATGTTCTCAAACATATCAAATAGATTAAAAGCATCAGCCGTACTTCCTGCAAAACCTGCCAAAATCTGTCCCTTATATAGGGAACGAATTTTAGTTGCATTTCCTTTTAAGATGGTGTCACCAAAACTCACTTGACCATCACCACCAATTACTGCATTATCTTTACCTTTATAGGCAAGTATTGTTGTTGCGTGAAACACTCTACTCTTCCCCTACTATCTCAACGGTTACCGTAGCATGAATACCATGTCCCAACTTGATATCTACTTTATGTTCACCTATAGTCTTAAGTGCTTTTTTAAGTTCTACAGTCTTTTTATCAATCTCTATACCCATTTGCTCTTGAATAGCCTTAGCAATATCATCTTTTCCAACTGAACCTTGAATTCCAGCAGGAGCAAGTTTTTTAGTAATTATAATCGGTTTTGAAGCTAACTCTTTCTGCTCTTTTTTAAGACGTTCTAAGGTCTCTTTTAACTCTTTTTCCTTTCTCTCCTGCTCTGCTTTCCAATGAGCAATAACTTCAGGTGTAGCTAATTTTGCCATACCTTTTGCGATTAGGAAGTTTTGACCATATCCATCTTTTACCTCTTTTATTTCTCCTTTTTTTCCAAGGCTTTTTACATCTTTAATTAATAATACTTTCATTGCTTAATCCTTTATAGATTATTTTTTTATGTAATCCATAATTTTATCTAATTATATTTAGATATGAGTTAGAATTTATCTTTATTTATACAATTCAACAATATATGTTATATATAATTAATAACTATTACTATATAATAGTCTTTATGAAAAGTCTTATATACTATATATCTGAAAAAATACATTTTCCTAATGTTAAAAGTAGAGTAACTGAAGAATTATATAAAATATTACCAAAAATTATTATAGCTACTTTTATTTTAGCATCTATATTTCTTTATCTATTTTATAATCAAACAACAAATACTACTCTATTAATA
>Ga0256832_1000273_pt1 | contig 32785 bp, 28 predicted proteins | sample 134614metaG_FD_190534 | JGI IMG/M metagenome (GOLD analysis project Ga0256832, IMG submission 190534) | Hydrothermal vent microbial communities from Lau Basin, Pacific Ocean - 134-614 | ecosystem: Environmental > Aquatic > Marine > Hydrothermal vents | place: Pacific Ocean: Lau Basin | collected...
GGCTGGCCTGGGTGTTGCGCAGGCCGACATAACCCATGCGAGCGTCCATGTCCGGCAACCAGAAGGTCGCGTCCTGGGTGATGGCGCCGTTGTCGTCGTTGGTCTGCTCGCTTTGGCAATAGATGTCGCGCCGCCCGCGGGCGTCGACCGCCACCCCGATGCCATCGATCAATTGCACGACGAAGCCGTTTTCATCGTCGCCGATGAGATACTCCGTGTCGCTTACCCCATCTCCATCGATGTCGCGATCGATGCGTCGCCAGTCCATCAGTTCGCCGCTGTAATCGCCGGTCTGATTGCGGGTGTCGAGGTAGCGGGTGCCGACACCGATACCGACGCCATTGGCATCGCGCACGAAAAAGGCCGCGCGGCGTTCCTTTCCCGGGGTGCGCAGGCTGGCCACATAGACATCCGGGTTGGGGCCGGTCTGGATGGCCAGATCGTAGCCGGACAGCAATTCCGCGCCGCCGGTCAGGATATGGCGGCCGAGGTGGTCGGTTCTTCCGGTGTCGATCAGGTCGATCGCGGTTGGCGTGGCGGTGGCTGGAAGGGCGATGGACAGGGCCAGCGCGGAAAGCGCGTGGCGCAAAGCGGTTGACTTCAAGATGGTCTCCATGAAAGGGCACAGGGATGACTGACGTATCGCGCTAGCGGCAGGGAAGCCGGATGATTGATTCCGCAGGCGCGGTATTTGTTGTGGCAGGCTGCTTTACCATGCGATAGCGAAGCTCGATCTTATCGTCTCCGCCGCGTCGAATCCAGCGCTGGCGTGGCAAAGCGAGACGAAATCCGGGAAATCCTCCCGGATTTCCCATGGATCAGGGATTGCCCGGTACCGCGACCCAGAACGGGAACTTGCCGACCCCGATACGCTTCACCACTCGCAGTGTGCTCGCGTCGATGACGACGACCTGGTCGTCCTTGGTCAAGGTGACATAGATCCAGCGGCTGTCGCTGCTGGCGCGCACACCATGCGGACCCTTGCCGACCTTGATGTCGCGTGTCTCCAGGGTTTGCGTATCGATCACCGTGACGATGTCGTCGCCGATCGCGGCGGTCACCGCATGGCGCCCGTCCGGCAGCACGTCGATGCCGCCATGGCCGTTACCGACGGTGATGACCTTGCGTACCTCGCCCGAGGCGATGTCGAGTACCGCGACATGGTGAACGAAATCCCGCACGAAGGCGGTTTTCTCATCCTGGGACAGATCCAGATTGTGCGGCCCGGTGATGCCGGGTATCGGGATCACGCGGACCATCTTGCGCGTCGTGGTATCGACCACCGCCAGGCCGGCGCCGCCTTGCAGGGTGACGTAGGCCAGCTTGCCGTCACGCGTGAAACGGGCGTTATGCGGACCGGCTCCGACCTCGATGGTATCGATCACCTTCAAGCTGGCGAGATCGATGACACTGAGGTTGCCGGAACCCTGATTGCTGACCCAGGCGAAACGTCCGTCCGGGCTCACCTTGACCCCTTTCGGCGCCTTGCCGACAGGTATGACCGCGAGCTGCCCGCCACTGGCGATGTCGAACACATACACTGTATTGCTCGATGGGCTGGTGGCGAGCAGCTTGCTGCCGTCCGGCGTCACTGCGTCGTACAGCATGTTCGGCCCGCCCCGCCAGACCGTTTCGTCGGGGAAGGTCTCGACCGTGCCGCTTTTCTTCATCGTGATGAAGGTGGCATGCGGAAACTCCCGGGCCGTTGGCTTGGCGCTCGCCGCGGGCGCGGCCTTGGCGACTTTCGCGGGCGAGCGTTCCAACGACGCGAAATAGACCGCCAGATTGGCGATATCCTCGTCGCTCAATGCGGAGGCCATCGCTTTCATGGTGGGTTCGACGCGCGAGCCATCCCGAAAGGCGTGCAATTGCTTGCTCAGATAGTCGGCTTTCTGCCCGGCCAGGTTCGGAAATTCGGCGCTGATGCCGATGCCGTTCGCACCGTGACATCCAGCGCACATCGGCGCCTTCGCCCTACCTGCGGCAAGATCGCCGTTCACGGCGGCGAAGCCGGGTGCGGCCGCCAGAGAGAGCAGCAACGCGCTACTTAGCAGAGATCGATTCATGAGGGTTTTTCCTGTTTGGTGAACATTCTCGTTGCCCATGAATTTTCGGCCACTGCGACCGTGCCTCGCACCCGTGGGCATTGTTGCGGAAACTCGCCACAGAATAGATTATGGCTCGTTTCCATGCTTGGCCCATGGGCGCGAGAAACGGTCTCGAAAATCTGAAAATTCATGGGTGATGAGTATAAACATGATGCCTAAGCGCGATTGCCTTGCTCAGGCAGCGCCGCTGACCGGGATGTCGCGCTGGTACTGCCGCATCACCAGGTTGGCGATCAGGGCGCTCCAGCCGGTCTGGTGGGCGGCGCCCAGCCCCTGGCCGGTTTCGGCGTGGAAGTACTCGTGGAAATTGTACAGCGGTGGATCGTCGCCGTAGGGCGGAGCGTCTTGCGGCATCGCCGGGATGCGTCCCTGTTCATCGCGTCGGTAGAGGCCGACCAGGCGGTCGGCGATCAGGGTTGCGATCTGACGCAGGTTCAGCGCCTGACCGTCGAGTTGCGGCACCGGCGCGCTGAAGTTGTCGCCGAGGAACTGGTGGTATTTCTCCAGCGCCTGGATCAACAGATAGTTGGTCGGGATCCAGATCGGTCCGCGCCAGTTGGAGTTGCCGCCGAACAGCCCGGAGTTGGATTCGCCAGGCAGGTATTCGATGGTGGCCTCGCCGATGCCGGGCAGGTAGCCCAGATCGCGCTGGTGACGGTGGATCCGGCTCAGGCTGCGGATGCCGAAGGGCGAGCAGAACTGTTCCTCATCGAGCAGGCGTTCGAGGATGCGCGGGAGCTGGGAATGATCGACCAGCGCGAGCAGGTGCTCGCCGCGCGCGTTCTCCCATTCGGGACAGGCGCAGATGTAGTTGCCGCGAAACAGGCCGCCCTTGTGCTCTCGCAGCAAGGCGCGGAAGCGGGGCGCGCTGGCGAGCAGGCGCGGTTCGATGACCTCGCAGGCGAACAGCGGGATCAGCCCGACCCAGGAATAGACGTCGATGTGATGGCTTTCGCCATGCGGCGTGATCAACAGGTCCTTGAAGAAACCGTCCTCGAAGTCCCACAGGGAGGCGCTGCCATCGTCGCCGCCGGCAATGGTGTTGGCGATCGCGAGAAACTGCTGGTAACACTGGATCGCGATGTCTTCGTATTCCGGTCGCTCGCGGTTGATCTCCAGCGCCATGATGACCAGGTTGGCCGAGAACATCGCCATCCAGCCGGTGGCGTCGGCCTGTTTGAGCTGGTAGCCCGGCGGCAGCTCGCGCGAGCGGTTGTAGACCGAGATGTTGTCGAGGCCGAGAAAGCCGCCTTCGAAGAGATTGTTGCCGGAACGGTCCTTGCGGTTGATCCACCAGGAGAAATTCAGCAGCAGCTTGTGGAATACGCGCTGGAGAAAGCCGGTGTCGCCGCGACCGCGTTGGACGCGCTCGGCGCGGAAGGTCTTCAGCGCGCCCCAGGCGTGGACCGGCGGGTTGGTGTCGCCGAAGGCCCATTCGTAGGCCGGCAGTTGGCCGTTGGGATGCAGGTAGCGCTCGCTGACCAGGGTCTCGATCTGGGCCTTGGCGAAGTCGATGTCGATATGCGCCAGCGTGGCGGTTTGCAAAGCCAGATCCCAGGCCGCGAACCAGGGGTATTCCCAGGCGTCCGGCATCGACAGGATGTCGCGCGCGCGCAGGTGTCGCCATTGCGCGTTGCGCCCGAAGCGACGCTCCGGCGGGGGCGGGTGGCAGTCTCCGCGCAACCAGCGGTCGACATCGTAGTGGTAGAATTGCTTGGTCCAGATCATGCCGGCAAAGGCCTGACGCAGGATGGCACGGTCCTCGGCGCCGGCGTTCGGCAGGTAGCTGTCATAGAGACGGTCGGCCGCGGCGCGGCGTCGCGCGAACAGGGCATCATGGTCGGCAAAGGGTCGCTCCAAGGATGGTTCGCTCAATACCAGATCGGCCCGCACGCATTCTCCGGGCGCCGCGGCCAGGCGGTGGCAGGCGGCAAAACGGCTGCCGCGGCGCGCCGGATTGACCGCGTCGCGCTGCTGTTTGACGAGGTAGCGGTGGAAGGCGTCCTTGACCCACGGCGAGGGGTTGGGCGTGCCCCACAAGGCTTCGGCATTGGATTCGTTCTCGGTGAACAGCAGCTCGGCCTCGCCGCGTCCATAGAGTCGCATCGCCGGCAGCGCGCGGTGGTGGATGTCGAGTCGCCAGGTATCGCAGGGCGCCTCGGGGGATTGTTCGATCACCGGGCGTTCCACGCCATCGTCCCATGACCAGTCGTTGCGGAACCACAGTTGCGGCAGCAACCACAGCTTGGCCGGCCGACTGCCGCGATTGCGCGCGCGCACGCGCATGTGGATCTCATTCGGGGCGCGCTTTGCGTACTCGATGCGCAGATCCCAATAACCGGGATGGGAAAAGACCCCGGTATCGGTCAGCTGGTAGGGGGGATCGTGGCGCGTGCGGCGCGCGTTCTCGTCGATCAGTCGTTGATAGGGGAAGGCGGCCTGGGGGTAGCGATACTGGTAGCACAGATAATCATGGCGTGGGGTGGCGTCGACATGGAAGTAGACCTCTTTGACGTCTTCGCCGTGGTTGCCCTGGTTGCCGGTGAGACCGAACAGGCGCTCCTTCAGGATCGGATCGCGGCCATTCCACAACGCCAGCGCCAGGCACAGGTACTGATTGCGGTCGCACAGGCCGGCGATGCCGTCCTCGCTCCAGCGATAGGCGCGCAGGTGGGCGTGTTCGTGCGGGAAGTATTCCCATGCGGTGCCCGCGACGCTGTAATCCTCGCGCACCGTGCCCCAGGCGCGCTCGGCGAGGTAGGGGCCCCAATGGGCCCAATGGTCGTGCTCATCGTTCATGTCGGGTCCGTGGCTGATGCAGTGGGCGACGAGTATAGACCGGGCCACTGGCGGCGGTCTTTCCCCGACGCCGCGGGAGGCGCCATCCGCATCGCGGTGGAATGGCGGGCTCCCCGTTGGCGCGACGCGCCTGCTATAGTCTCCGCCAGTCGATACAGGAGTAGGCGATGGAAACATTGAACGCTTGGCTCGGACAGCTCAATGGCCTGGTTTGGGGGCCGCCGATGCTGGTGTTGATCCTCGGCACCGGGGCTTTCCTGATGCTCGGTCTGCGCCTCATGCCGCTGCGTCGTCTCGGCGATGGTTTCCGCGTGCTGTGGCGTGGGCGGCAGGCCAGCGGTCAGGGCGATATCACGCCGTTCAACGCGCTGATGACCTCGTTGTCGGCGACCATCGGTACCGGGAATATCGCCGGAGTGGCCACCGCGATCGCGCTCGGTGGCCCCGGCGCGCTGTTCTGGATGTGGTGTACCGCCCTGGTCGGCATGGCGACGAAGTACGCCGAGGCGGTGCTGGCGGTCGAATACCGTGAAGTCGACGCGCTCGGCAACCATGTCGGCGGGCCGATGTATTACATCAAGAACGGCTTGGGGAAGCGCTGGCGCTGGCTCGGCGCCCTGTTCGCGGTGTTCGGCGCGATCGCTGGTTTCGGCATCGGCAACGGCGTGCAGGCCAACTCGGTGGCGGATGTGCTGAACCGGGCGCTGGATGTGCCCGAGTCGATGACCGGCGTCATCATGGCGGTACTCGCCGGCTTGGTGCTGGTCGGCGGTATCCGGCGCATCGCCCGTGTCGCCGGCGCATTGGTGCCGTTGATGGCGCTGGCCTATGTGGGTGGCGGCCTGCTGGTGTTGGCGCTGCATGCCGGCGAGATCCCGGCGGCACTGTCGCTGGTGTTCGAACACGCGTTCACGCCGATCGCGGCGAGCGGTGGATTCGCCGGCGCGGCGGTGTGGGCGGCGGTGCGTTTCGGTGTCGCGCGGGGCATCTTCTCGAACGAGGCCGGTCTCGGCAGCGCGCCGATCGCGCATGCCGCGGCGGCCACCCGGGATCCGATCCGGCAGGGCATGGTGGCGATGCTCGGCACCTTCATCGATACCCTGGTGATCTGCACGATTACCGGACTGGTGATCGTGGTCTCCGGCGCCTGGACCCGGGGTGAAAGTGGCGCGGCCTTGTCGTCGACCGCCTTCGAGCAGGCGCTGCCGGGGGTCGGCGGCTGGATCGTGACCTTCGGGCTCGCGATCTTCGCCTTTACCACCTTGCTTGGCTGGAGCGTCTATGGCGAGCGTTGCGTCGAATACCTGTTCGGTGAGCGCTCGATCCTGCCTTTTCGCCTGCTGTGGGTGGTCGCGGTGCCGGTCGGCGCGGTGATGAAGCTGGATTTCATCTGGCTGCTGGCGGATACCATGAACGCGCTGATGGCGATTCCGAATCTGGTGGCGCTGTTGTTGCTCAGCCCGGTGGTGTTCCGGCTGACGCGGGCGTATTTTCACGCGGATCGGGGCTTGTGAACCATCGAGCGCGCGGTGAGGGTATCGGCCGCGCGGGACGTGCGCCGACAAATGAGCGAGGCCGCCCATGCCGGTCACCCGTGGGTGCGAGGGGCGGTCGCTGAGCCGGGGCGATTCCGGCAGGCGGGGCAATCCGGGTCTCGTTGCAGTTCGATGATTTGGGTGTGCATGCGGTAGGCGTCCACCAGCAGCACGCGCCCGATCAGGGTGTCTCCGATCGAACAGATCGCTTTGATCGCTTCCACCGCTTGCAGACTGCCGATTACGCCGGTGACCGGGCCGATCACGCCATTGTCGGCGCAGCTCTCGCTGACGCTGCCGAGGGCGCCGTAGAGGCATTCATAGCAGGGGCTTTCGGCGCGGCGTGGGTCGAACAGGCTGATCTGTCCCTCCCAGCGGATCGCGGCGCCGGAGACCAGGGGTCTGCCTTGCTCGAGGCAGGCGCGGTTGATGGCCTTGCGCGAGGCGAGGCTGTCGCTGCAGTCGAGTACCAGATCGACCGCGGCGACGGCGCGCCGGAGGGCGTCACCGGCGAGTCGGGCGGCATGGACGCGGAGCTGGAGCCCGGGGTTTTGCGCGCGCAGGCGTTTCCGCGCCGAGTCCACCTTGCGCTGGCCGAGCGCGCCCTGTTCATGAAGGATCTGGCGCGGCAGGTTGGAAAGCTCGACCCGATCGGCATCGGCGAGGTCGATCGCGCCGATGCCGCTGCCGGCGAGGTAGAGCGCGGCCGGCGAGCCAAGGCCGCCGAGGCCGATGATCAGGACGCGGGCGTCGGAGAGGCGCTGCTGGCCGGCGAGATCCAGCTCCGGCAGCAGGATCTGACGGCTGTAGCGCAGCAGTGCCTGATCGTCCAGCGGCATCAGCCGCCTCCGCGCTGGAAGGCGCGCTCGAAGCGGCGCAGAAAGCCGGCGCGTTCGTCCGCGTTCAGATTATGGAAACGGAATTCGACCGGCAGCAAGGGCAGGCACAGGGCGCCGAGGCGTCGCGGGCGCGCCTCGCCGAAACATATTTCGACCTCGCCCGGCGGCCATGGCAGGCACAGTCGCCGGCCGTCGTCATCGAGCTGGAAATCCGCCGACAGCCTGCCCAGGTCGCGCAGGAACTCGCTGAGCGTCAAACCGAATTCCTTGCGCATCAGCCCCCCGCGACCGGCGGCCAGATCGCCAGGGTGTCGCCGTCGCGCAACGGCTCGATCGGGCGTTGCGCCGGCGGCATGAAGACGCCGTTGCGCACCACCATGAAGGCCTCCTCGTGGTCGATGCCGTAGCGGTCGAGGAGGTCGAACAGGGTACTGCCGTCGGCGGCCTCGATCGTGATGGCATTGCGTCGCGCCCCGGGCGGCAGGTGGCGACCGAGGGTCGCGAACAGTTTCAGTTTGATCTTCATCCGCTGGGCGCGGCGGCCAGCGAGCGGGCCAGCCAGGCTTCCATCAGGCGCGTCGGCTCGCGCAGCAGGCGGGTTTTCCATTCGCCGAGCGCCACCCGCCCCTGGATCAGGCCACGCGCCACGCCGATGTGGTCGCTGTGACCGAGGCTGCTGGCGCCGGTCAGGTGATCGCCGTCGAATTGCAGGTTCAGGTAGCGCCAGCCGGCTTCGTCGAGGAGTTCCACCTGTTCGCCGTCGGGCGCGCCCCGCCAGTTGCCGAACGAGGTCGAGATCAGACCGAGGGTGTCGAGCACGTTCATGTTGAGGCTGCCTGCGTGACACAGCGCGCCGTCGCGCGTCATATTGGTGGCGGCGATGCGACCGTGTTCGACGGCGGTCGGCTGGATGGCCTGTACCTGAAAGCCACCGCTGCTGAAATCCGGTCCCTGGGCGACATCGCCGGCGGCGAAGATATTGTCGATGTTGGTGCGCAGGTGGCGGTCGACGACGATGCCCTGGTCCAGCCCGATGCCGGAATCGCGCAGAAACCCGATGTTCGGGCTTACGCCGGCGGCCGGGATCACGAGGCGGGCTTCGAGCGGCTCGCCATGGTCGAGGCAGACGCGCAGGCCGTCGCCGTTCGGTTCGATCAGCTCGACCGCGTGGCCGGTCAGCACGCGCGCGCCCTTGGCCTCCACCCAGCGTTTCAGCATCGATGCGGCGGTGGGGTTCATCATGCGCGGAACCATGTGCGGCTCGCGCTCGACAATGGTGACGCGCGCGCCGCGCCGGAGCAGCGCCTCGAGCAGGATGCAGGCGATGAAGCCGGCGCCCATCAGCACTACCGGAAGATCGGGTTGCAGCCGTCGGGCGATGGCGCGCGCCTGTTCCAGTGTCCAGCACGGCAGTACGCCGGGCAGTTCGACGCCGGCGACCGGTGGCTGACGTGGCGAGGCGCCGGTGGCGAGCAGCAGGCGGTCGTAATCGAGACGGCTGCCGTCGTTCAGATGGATGCGGTTGTGGGTGCTGTCGATCCGTTCGACGAGACCATGGCGGACATCGATGCGGTGTCGTTGGAAATGCTCGGGCGAGGGTCGCAGCCAGGTGCCGGCTTCATCGATGTGCCGGCTCAGCAGGTAGGGGATGGCCATGCGCGAGTATGGCGGTTCGGCTTCGCCGGACAGCAACAGGATGCCGGCGTCCGGGTCGAGCCGGCGCAAGGTCTCGGCGGCATGGACGCCGGCCGGGCCGGCACCGACGATGAGATGCTGCATGCGAAGGGCTCCTGTCGGGATGGAAAGAGACGGGCGCGGTTTCAGCTCAGGCCGAGGCGGGCCCGGGTCTCGGCCCGGGGCACGCCGTCGGCGCTCCAGCCGCGCAGCTCGTAGTACTCCGGCAGCATCTTGTCGAGACCGTTGACCAGACCCTTGGCCGGCCCGGTCTTCGCTGCCTCCTTGATCAGGCGTTCCGGCAGGCGGTCCTCGTCGCCGCCGATGCCGGCGCGCAGGTTGAAGTCGCGTTCCATGTTCCAGATGCGCTCGCCGACGGTGAGCAGCTTGTCGACATCCCAGTCTCCCTCGCAGGCGGCGTCGATCTGTGGCGCGATATCCTCCAGCGTCCAGGCGAAGGTGGTGAACACGCACAGGCCCGACGAATCGACCGCGGCGGTGGCGTCCTGGAAGGCCTTGACCAGCGCCGGCTTGCCGTCGGTGGTCAGAGGGTCGGTCTTCTCCGGGATGCCGAGCACCTCGGAGGCGACGGTATAGGAGCGCAGGTGGCAGGCGCCGCGGTTGGAGGTGGCGTAGGTCAGGCCCATGCCCTGGATACCGCGCGGATCGTAGGCCGGGAATTCCTGTCCCTTGACGGTCATCGACAGCTCGGGATGGCCGTATTTCTCGCACAGACGCTTCGAACCCAGTGCCAGATCGAGACCGAAGCCCTCGCCGCGGGCGACCCACTCGGCGCCCTTGACCAGCGCCTCGGCCGAGCCGAAGCGGAACTCGATGCCGCCGGTCCGTTCCGGCGCCAGCGCGCCGCATGCGGTCAGCTCCATGGCCGCGGCGATGGTCGCCCCGAGGCTGATCGGGTCCATGCCGTCTTCGTTGCAGAGGAAGTTGGCATAGGTCAGGGCGTCGAGGTCATCGACTCCGGTATCCGCTCCCAGCGCCCAGGCCGCCTCGTACTCCAGGCCGCCCGAGGCGCCCCAGTACTCGGGCTTGTGGGAGACCGTGAAATGCCCCTTGTCGATGGTCGAGATGCGCCCGCAGGCGATGGTGCAGCCAAAGCAGCCGGCGTTGCGCACCAGGTTCGGCTTGCCGTCGTTCGGACGGGGCTCGTGCATCGCTTCGCCGGAGATATCATGGGCGCCGTCGAACTGGACCTCGCGGGCGTTGTCGGTGGGCAATGCGCCGAGCTCGTTGATCACGTTCATCAGCACCTGGGTGCCGTAGGTCGGCAGGCCCTGGCCGGTGACGGCGTTGTTGGCGAGCACCCGCTTGGCGGCGTCGACCGCTTCGATGAAGCGCTTCGGGTCCTTCAGGTTGCCGACGCCGAGGGTGCCGCGCACAGCGACCGCCTTCAGGTTTTTCGACGCCATCACGGCGCCGACCCCGGAGCGCCCGGCGGCGCGGTGCAGATCGTTGATGATGGCGGCGTAGAGGCAGCCCTTCTCGGCCGGGCGACCCACCGCGGCGATGCGCAACAGCGGATCCTGGTGGCGGTTGTGCAGCCATTCATCAGTGCGCCAGACGCTGGTGCCCCAGATCTCGTCGGCGGGCAGCAGTTCGGCGTGCTCGTTTTCTATATACAGGTACACCGGTTCGGGCGAGCGGCCCTCGACGATGATCATGTCCCAGCCGGCGTTTTTCAGCTCGTTACCCATGAAGCCGCCGGAGTTCGAGCAGGCCACGCAGCCGGTCAGCGGTCCCTTGGTGACCACCGAGTAGCGCCCGCCGGTGGAGGCCATCGTGCCGGTCAATGGGCCGGTGGCGAGGATCAGCTTGTTGTCGGGACCGAGTGGATCGCAGTCCGGGGCGATCTCCTCGACCAGGTATTTGGTTGCGAGACCGCGCTGGCCGAGGTATTGGTCGGCCCATTCGCGGTTCAGTTCCTCGGCGACGAGTGTGCCCTCGCTCAGGTTCACGCGCAGTATCTTTCCAGTCCAGGCCATGTCGTTCTCCTCAGGCGGTCGCTTCGGCGGCGGTAATGGAACGCGCCGCCCAGCGGCGCATCTTCTCGTAACCGGTCTGATCGGCATCGGTGTAACGGATCGCGGTGGTCGGGCAGGCGCGTGCGCAGGCGGGGTCGCCGCCGCACAGGTCGCACTTGATGACCTTGCCGCTGGCCTGACTGTAGTTGATGGTGCCGAACGGACAGGCGATGGTGCATACCTTGCAACCGACGCAACGCTCGTCGACGACCCGTTTCACACCCAACGTCCGGTCGTCGACGATGGCTTCGACCGGGCAGGCTTGCAGGCACCAGGCATCAGCGCACTGGGTGCAGGCATAGGGCACGAAGCAGCCTTCATGGTGGAAGGTGAAGACCCGAATCCGCGAACGGGATGGGTTGAAGCGGCCTTCGTGTTCGAACGAGCAGGCCATCTCGCATTGCAGACAGCCGGTACATTTGTCGGGATCGATCAACAGCGCCTTTTGCATGCGCGGACCTCCAATGGGGTTGTTTTTGCCTGTGGGACAGTGCCAAAGCATAGTCCATGGCGGGGAATTGTCCATCGTCGCGCGGCGGCGATAGAATGGCGCCGTCTGGAACCCCGGGAGACCGATTGCGATGATCCGAATGCTGTTCGCGTTGGTGCTGTCGGCGCTGGCCGCCGCGCCGCGTGCCGAGAACGCTGTCGTGCGTCTTGCCACGACCACCAGTACCGACAACTCAGGGCTGTTGCGCGCGCTGCTGCCGCGTTTCGAGCGCGCCAGCGGTTATCGCGTGCAGGTGATCGCGGTCGGCACCGGCAAGGCGCTGCGGATGGGCGCGGCGGGCGATGTCGATGTGGTGTTGGTGCATGCGCGCGCGGCCGAGGAGGCGTTTGTCGCCAGCGGCGCCGGCGAGCGCCGCTATCCGGTGATGCACAACGATTTCGTGCTCGTCGGCCCGCGTGACGATCCGGCCGGCGTGCGCGCCGCCGGCGATATCGGCGAGGCGCTGCGCCGCATCGCCGCGACGCGCGCGCCGTTCGTCTCGCGCGGCGACGATTCCGGCACCCACAAGAAGGAACGCGTGTTGTGGCGCCGCGCCGGGATCACGCCGCGTGGGCGCTGGTACCGCGAGGCCGGGCAGGGCATGGGGCGGGTGCTGCAGATCGCCGGTGAGCTCGGCGCCTACACGCTGAGCGATCGCGGCACCTGGCTTGCGATGCGCGACAAACTGCCGTCGGCCTTGCTGTTCAGCGGCGGCGCGGCGCTGCGCAATCCCTATGGCATCATCCCGGTCAGCGCGAAGCGCTACCCTGATGTCAATCACGCTGGAGCGATGGCGTTGGTCGAATGGCTCACTTCGCCGGCCGGACAGCAGGCGATCGATGCCTTCCGCGTCGCCGGCGAGCGCTTGTTCATTCCCGATGCCACGCGCACTACCGCCCGTCATGCAGTCGCTGGGTGAGGCCATCGCCAACGCGCTCGGGTTGCTGCTCGGCGGCGACCCAGAGCTGTGGGAGATCGTTGCGATCTCGTTTCGCGTCTCGGTCACCGCGATGCTGGTGGCGACGCCGTTTGCGCTGCTCGTCGCGTTCGCGCTGGCGCATTTCACCTTCCCGGGGCGCAAGCTGCTGGTGACCTTGTTCAGCAGCCTGCTGTCGGTGCCGGCGGTGGTGGTCGGCCTGACCTTCTATCTGCTGCTTTCGCGCCAGGGCCCGCTCGGCGACTGGAAGCTGCTGTTCACCCAGAGCGCGATGGTCATCGGCCAGATCGCGTTGGCCTTCCCGATCCTTGTCGCGATGAGTCATTCCGCCTTCCATGCGTTGGACCGGCGCGCCTGGGAGACCGCGCGCACGCTCGGCGCCGGGCCGCTGCGCGCCACCCTCACATTGATGCGCGAGATCCGCTTCGGCCTGTTCGCGGCGTTGTTTGCCGCTTTCGGTCGCATCATCGCCGAGGTCGGCGCGTCGATGATGCTCGGCGGCAACATCCTGCACTATACGCGTAACATTCCCACCGCGATCGCGCTGGAGACCAGCAAGGGCGAGTTCGCTCAGGGCATCGCGCTCGGCATCGTGTTGTTGAGCCTGACCTTCAGCGTTACCGCGTTGTTGCAACATCTGCAACAACGTCGCATGATCGGGCGATGAGTCAAGCCCTGTTCCGCTTCATCGATGTGCGCAAATCCTTCGGCCGGCGCCCGTTGCTGCGTGGCGCCGATATCGAATTGGTCGCCGGGCGCTGCGCGTTGCTCGTCGGTCGCAACGGCAGTGGCAAGTCGACCCTGTTGCGCATCATGGCGAGCCTCGAACCACCGGATCGCGCAAGCGTCGATTTCGGTGGCGGGCCGCTGCCGTGGCGGCGCTGTCGTGGCTATCTGCAACGGCATATCCTCTACCTGCACCAGCAGCCCTACCTGTTCGACGGCGATGTGCGTTACAACCTCGGATATGCCCTGAAGGGCGGCCGTGACAAACGCGCGCTGGTCGATGCCGCGCTGCGTTGGGGCGGTCTCGAGGCGCTCGCCGGCGCTCCGGCGCGAAGCCTCTCCGGCGGGGAGCGTCAGCGCCTGGCGCTGGCGCGCGCCTGGCTGCGGCGACCGGCCGTGATGCTGCTCGACGAGCCGACCGCGAACATGGACGGCGAGGCGCGCCACGCCACGCTGGAGCTGCTGCGCGCGCTCCGGGAAGAGGGCTACGCGCTGTTGATCGCCAGCCACGATCAGCACCACTTCGGTGATCTCTTCGATGCCCGGATGGCGTTGCGCGAGGGTCGCGTCGCGCAATGCGCGGACGAGCCGCCGGCGATCGCGGCGGTGGGCCGATGAGTCGCGAGCGCGTCACCGCCTGTATCCTTGCCGGTGGCCGCGGCCGGCGCATGGGCGGTATCGACAAAGGGTTGATGCTGTGGCATGGCCGGCCGTTGGTTGAGCAATTGGTCGAGGCGCTCTCGCCGCAGGTCGACCGGATCGTGATCAACGCCAACCGCAATCAGGAGACCTACCGGCGCCTCGGTCACAGCGTGATCGGCGATGAGCTGGCTGGTTACCAGGGGCCGCTGGCCGGCATCGCCGCCGGTCTTGCCGCGGCCGGGGGCGGCTTGCTTGCGGTGTTGCCGTGCGATGCGCCGAATCTGCCGCCGGATTACATCGAGCGTCTGTGCGCCGCGCGTCGCGGCGCGCCGATCGCGGTGGCGCACGATGGCCTGCGTTTGCAGCCGGTACACGCGCTGCTGCCGGTCGACTTGTTGCCGGAGCTGCGCGAGTTCCTGGCCGGCGGAGGACGCAAGGTCGAGGCCTGGTATGCCCGGCAAGGCTTCGCGCGCGCCGATTTCAGCGACCGGCGCGAGACCTTCTTCAACCTCAACCGGCCGGAAGACCGGCGGCTCGCGTCGCTCGACGCGGCAGGAGAACACTCATGAACCCGTCCGATTCCCCCTCCCCGAGTTGCGCCGATGCCACGGAGCCCGGTGTGCTGCGCGTCGCCCAGGCGCGCGCCGCGATCATCGAGCAATTAACCCCGCCGCGCGGCGTCGAACGACTCGCGCTGCGCGATGCCCTGGACCGCGCGCTGGCGACCGACATCCTGTCCCCGTCCGATGTGCCCGGCCACGACAATTCGGCGATGGATGGCTATGCGTTGCGTGGCGCCGATCTCGGCGAGGATGGCGGGGCGCGTTTGCGCTTGGTCGGCGAGTTGCATGCCGGTCAGCGCTTCGAGGGCGTCTGCGGCGCGGGAGAATGCGTGCGCATCATGACCGGCGCGCCGATGCCGCGCGGCTGCGATACGGTGGTGATGCAGGAACAGACGCGGGTGATCGGCGAGAACAGGATCGAGCTGCTCGGCCGCCACCGCCCCGGAGAAAACGTGCGCCACGCCGGCGAGGATATCGCCCGCGGTGCGCCGGTGTTGTCTCAGGGGCGCCGTCTGACCCCGGCCGATCTCGGCGTGCTCGCCTCGCTCGGTATCGGCGAGGTTTCGGTGCGTCGCCGTCCGCGCGTGGCCTTCTTCTCGACCGGTGACGAATTGCGTTCGCTCGGCGAGACCCTCGACGAAGGCGATGTCTACGACAGCAACCGCTACAGCCTGCATGGGCTGCTGCGTCAGGCCAATGTCGAGCTGCTCGATCTCGGCGTGGTGCGCGATGACCCCGCGGCGTTGCGCGCCGCGTTCTCCGATGCCGCGGCGATCGCTGATGTCATCGTCACCTCCGGCGGCGTCTCGGTCGGCGAGGCAGACTATACGCGCTCGGTATTGGAGGAGCTGGGGCGGATGAACTTCTGGAAGATCCTGATGAAGCCGGGTCGTCCGCTGAGCTTCGGTCGTATCGGCGAGGCCGCCTTTTTCGGCCTGCCCGGCAACCCGGTTGCGGTGATGGTGACCTTCCTGCAATTCGTCGCCCCGGCGCTGCGCTATCTCGCCAGCGGGCGGGTCGAGCAGCCGCTGACCCTGCGCGCGCGCTGCGGTGATGCGATCCGCAAGCGCCCGGGCCGCTTCGAATTCCCGCGCGGGATCTGCCGGCCCGCTGCCGACGGTGGGCTCGAGGTTACCACCACCGGTCGTCAGGGCTCGGGCATCCTGACCTCGATGAGCCGCGGCAATTGCCTGATCCTGCTGCCGGAAGACAACGCCGGGGTGGCTCCCGGCGAGTTCGTGCGCATCCAGCCCTTCGGACCGTTATCGAGCGGGCTCGGGGACTGACCCGACGCGATTCCGTGGCGGGCGGGGCGCGTTCGCGGCACTTCCGTGCGCCGCTCGCGGATCCGGGTCAGGCAACCCTGGTTTCTTCTTCCGGTTTCCGCGCGGGAGCGGCGGGTCGGCTTTTCTTGTAGACCTTGCGTTGGAACAGGTCGGTATGGTGGCTGACGACGCGGTCGAGAAACAGCTTCCCATCGAGATGATCGATCTCGTGCTGGACGACGCGCGCTTCGTATCCTTCCATATCAAAGGCCAGTGATTCGCCCTCGGGACCACATGCCTCGATGTGGATCCGGGTGGCGCGGATGACCTCGCCGGTGTGGTGCGGAACCGACAGACAGCCTTCGCGTCCGACCTCGAAGCCGTCCCATTGGGTGATCACCGGGTTGATCAGCACCAAGTGGCCGTGATTGGGTACCGGTTTGCGCGCGCTCGAGCAGTCGACGATCACGATGCGTTCGAAGCGTCCGACCTGTGGCGCGGCGATGCCGACGGCGGCGGGACCCGAGCGGCGGGTCTCTTCCAGATCCGCGATGAACGAGCGCAAGGTCTTGTCGAAGGTCTCGACCTTTTGGGATGCCTGCTTCAGGCGGGGATCGGGATGTTTCAATATTTCGAGTATAGCCACGGAGACTCCGTTTGGTTGTTGGGGAACAGCGTGCCCGTTTCGATGACGGATACAGCCTGTCCGGGATATGCGAAAACGGGCAGACCCTACGATAGACCATCTCGGGTGCGAGGATTTCGCTTGAATGGTAAAAAATTGTGTTGCTTGCTTGACATGTGGGCGCGACTGCATGTCGTGGCCGTGTTTTGTGTGGCCCATCACGTTTTCTGGCTCGAGATTTCCGGGATGGCGGGGCCTTGTATACTCGTCGCCCATGAATTTTCGGCCACTGCGGCCGTCCCTCGCACCCCTGGGCGTCGTTGCGGAAGCTCGCCATGGAAGGGGCCATGACTCGTTTCCGCGTCTGGCCCTCGGGCGCGAGGAACGGTTTCGACAATCCGAAAATTCATGGGCGACGAGTCGTGGACGACGAGGCTCTGGCGGATTTCCTCCTCGCTCTTGCAATCCCCTGGGTGATCCCCATGTTTTCCGGACAGTACAAAATTTCGGGGTAGAAACGATATGAGAATGGACAAACTGACGAGCAAGTTCCAGATGGCGCTGTCCGATGCGCAAAGCCTGGCGATCGGCAAGGATCATCAATTCATCGAGCCGGTGCATGTGATGGTCGCGCTGCTCGATCAGGAAGGCGGCGGCACCCGTCACTTGCTGACGAAGGCCGGGGTCAATCTGAACCTGTTGCGCTCGGCACTCGGCGAGGCGCTCGACCGGATGCCGTCGGTGGAGGGCGGCGATGGTGACGTGCACATCTCCAACGAGCTCAACAAGCTGCTGAACAAGACCGACAAACTGGCCCAGCAACGCAATGATCAGTACATCTCCAGCGAACTGTTCGTGCTGGCCGCGCTTGAGGACAAGGGCGTGCTCGGCGATGCCCTGCGCAAGGCCGGCGCAACCAGGGAAGCGATCGAGAAGGCCATCGAAGAGGTGCGTGGCGGCCAGGCGGTCGATGATCCGAACGCCGAGGACCAGCGCCAGGCGCTGGACAAGTACACCATCGATCTGACCGAGCGCGCCGAGCAGGGCAAGCTCGATCCGGTGATCGGGCGCGACGACGAGATTCGCCGTTCGATCCAGGTCTTGCAACGTCGCACCAAGAACAACCCGGTGCTGATCGGCGAGCCGGGTGTGGGCAAGACCGCGATCGTCGAGGGTCTGGCGCAGCGCATCGTCAACGGTGAGGTGCCCGAGGGCCTGCGTGGCAAGCGCTTGCTCTCGCTCGACATGGGCGCGCTGATCGCCGGCGCGAAGTTTCGCGGCGAGTTTGAGGAGCGTCTGAAAGCGGTGCTGAACGATCTCGCCAAGCAGGAAGGCCAGGTGATCCTGTTCATCGACGAGATTCACACCATGGTCGGCGCCGGCAAGGCCGAGGGTTCGATGGATGCCGGCAACATGCTCAAGCCGGCGCTTGCGCGCGGTGAATTGCACTGTATCGGCGCGACCACGCTCGACGAGTATCGTCAGTACATCGAGAAGGACGCCGCGCTCGAGCGCCGCTTCCAGAAGGTGCTGGTGCTGGAGCCGTCGGTCGAGGACACCATCGCCATCCTGCGTGGCCTGAAGGAGCGCTACGAGGTTCATCACGGCGTGGAGATCACCGACCCGGCGATCGTTGCCGCCGCCACCCTGTCGCATCGCTATATCACCGACCGGCAACTGCCGGACAAGGCGATCGATCTGATCGACGAGGCCGCCTCGCAGATCCGCATGGAGATCGACTCGATGCCGGAAGAGATGGACAAGCTCGAGCGGCGTCTGATCCAGCTCAAGATCGAGCGCGAGGCCCTGCGCAAGGAGAAGGACGAGGCCTCGAAGAAGCGGCTCGCGATGCTCGAGGAAGAGATCGAGCGGCTCGAACGCGAGTTCTCCGATCTGGAAGAGATCTGGAAGGCCGAGAAGGCCGCGGTGCAGGGCGCGACCCATATCAAGGAAGAACTGGAGCGCGCGCGCCAGGAGCTCGAGACCGCGCGTCGCGCCGGTGATCTGGCGCGCATGTCGGAACTGCAATACGGCCGCATCCCCGAGCTGGAACGCCAGCTCGAGGCCGCGAGCAAGGCCGAGACGAAGGAGTTCAAGCTGCTGCGAAACAAGGTGACCGAGGAAGAGATCGCCAATGTCGTTTCACGCTGGACCGGCATCCCGGTATCGAAGATGCTGGAAGGTGAGAAGGAAAAGCTGCTGCGCATGGAAGAGGAGCTCGGCAAGCGTGTCGTCGGCCAGCAAGAGGCGGTGCGCGCGGTGTCCAACGCCATCCGTCGCTCGCGCGCCGGGCTGGCCGATCCGAACCGGCCGAACGGCTCGTTCCTGTTCCTCGGCCCGACCGGTGTCGGCAAGACCGAGCTGTGCAAGGCGCTGGCCGATTTCCTGTTCGACACCGAGGAAGCCATGGTGCGCATCGACATGTCCGAGTTCATGGAGAAACACTCCGTGGCGCGGCTGATCGGCGCGCCGCCGGGCTATGTCGGCTACGAGGAGGGCGGCTACCTGACCGAGGCGGTACGGCGCCGGCCCTATAGCGTGATCCTGATGGACGAGGTCGAGAAGGCCCACCCGGACGTCTTCAACGTGCTGTTGCAGGTGCTCGACGACGGCCGCCTGACCGACGGCCAGGGGCGTACCGTGGATTTCCGCAACACGGTGATCGTGATGACCTCGAACCTGGGTTCGCACCTGATCCAGGAGATGGCGCACACCAACGACTACGAGGCGATGAAGACCGCCGTGATGGAGGTCGTCGGCCAGCACTTCCGGCCGGAGTTCATCAACCGTGTCGACGAGACCGTGGTGTTCCATCCGCTCGGCAGGGAAGAGATCCGGCGCATCACCGATATCCAGATCCGGCATCTGCGCAAGCGTCTGGAGGAACGCGATGTCGGGCTGGAGATCAGCGAGGCGGCGCTGGACAAGCTCGGCGAGGCCGGTTTCGATCCGGTCTATGGCGCGCGGCCGCTGAAGCGCGCGATCCAGCACGAGTTGGAGAACCCGCTGGCCCAGGCGCTGCTGGCCGGTCAATTCGGTCCGGGCGACATCATCCATGTCGATGTCGATACCGATGGCAATCTGGTATTCGAGAAGGGTGGAAGCTTCGACAGCTGAGGCGGCGGTCCGCATGGCTGAAAAAGCCCCGGCGCATTGTGCCGGGGCTTTTCATTTTCGCGTAACCACTCGGCTGACCGCTCAGGGAATACCATGGATATGACAAGGCATAGGCCCGATCAAGCGCGGTGGATCGGGCAGCGGTGCCGACTCGCATGATTATGGTGGGCCCTGAAGGACTCGAACCTTCGACCAACGGATTATGAGTCCACTGCTCTAACCAACTGAGCTAAGGGCCCGAAGCGAAGTGCGATGGCCGGGTTGCGGCATCTCTAAAGTGGCGTGAGGGTGCACATCCCTGTGTCTTGCTCTCGCGAAAGCGGGGATATTATGTCAGGCGGGAAAGGTCATGGCCAGCCCCTGGTTTGGCAATCCGGCCCATCGCGTCTACAATATAAGACCCTTCTTAAGTTGTTCGGAATCCATGGCGCGCAAGCTGTATATCAAAACCTTCGGTTGCCAGATGAACGAGTACGATTCGGCGAAGATGGCCGATGTCTTGCGCGAATCCCATGGCCTCGAATTGACCGATGATCCCGCGCAGGCCGATGTGCTGCTGTTGAACACCTGCTCGATCCGCGAAAAGGCGCAGGAAAAGGTATTCTCGCAACTCGGCCGCTGGCGGCCGTGGAAGGTCGCGCGGCCCGATCTGGTGATCGGCGTCGGTGGCTGCGTCGCCAGTCAGGAAGGCGAGGCGATCCAGGCGCGCGCGCCCTATGTCGATCTGGTGTTCGGTCCGCAGACCCTGCACCGCTTGCCCGAGATGGTCGAGCGGGCCGGGCGCGGAGGCGGCCGGGTGGTGGATGTCTCGTTTCCCGAGATCGAGAAATTCGATCGTCTTCCCGAGCCGCGCGCCGATGGCGCCAGCGCCTTCGTCTCGGTGATGGAAGGCTGCTCGAAGTATTGCAGCTTCTGCGTCGTGCCTTACACCCGGGGCGAGGAGATCAGCCGTCCGTTCGACGATGTAATCGCCGAGGTCGCCGCGCTCGCCGCCCAGGGGGTTCGCGAGATCAACCTGCTGGGTCAGAACGTGAATGCCTATCGCGGCGTGATGGAGGATGGCGAGCCCGCCGACCTGGCGCTGCTGATCCGCTACGTCGCCGCGATCGATGGCATCGAGCGCATTCGTTTCACCACATCGCACCCGGTCGAATTCAGTGACCCGCTGATCGAGGTCTATGCCGATGTGCCCGAGCTGGTCAGCCATCTGCATCTGCCGGTGCAAAGTGGCTCGGATCGCATCCTCGCGCTGATGAAGCGCGGCCATACCGCGCTTGAATACAAGGCGCGAATCCGGCGTCTGCGCGAGATTCGCCCGGATCTGAGCCTGTCCTCTGATTTCATCGTCGGTTTCCCCGGTGAGAGCGAGACCGATTTTGAGGCCACGATGCAGCTCATCGAGAGCGTCGGTTTCGATCATTCCTTCAGCTTCATCTACAGCGCGCGGCCCGGTACGCCGGCCGCCGAACTGCCGGACGACACCCCGTTGGCGGTCAAGCGCGAGCGCCTTGCGCGCCTGCAACGGCGCATCGATCAGATGGCGCTGCAGATCAGCCGACGCATGGTCGGCGGAGTGCAGCGGGTGCTGGTCGAACGGCCGTCGCGCAAGGATCCGCGCCAGCTCGCCGGGCGTACCGAGAACAACCGCGTCGTTAACTTCGACGGGCCGCCGGAGCTGATCGGCAACTTCGTCGACGTGCGCATCACCGAGGCGCTGCCGAACTCGCTGCGTGGCGAGCGGCTGCCGTCGCGGGTCGCCAGCGGCCAGTGATGACCGTCGCCGACCCGCGCGCCGAAACCCTGAATCTGGTCTTGCAGCCGGAGGACAATCTGCGGCTGGCCAACCTGTGCGGCCTGCTCGACGAACACCTGCGTCAGATCGAGCGCCGTCTCGGCATCGAGATCTCCAACCGGGGCAGTCGCTTCGAGCTGGTCGGCGAGGCCCGCGCGATCGATGCCGGCGGGCGCCTGCTGAGGGATCTCTATGCCGCCAGCGCCGAGGAGACGCTCAACCCCGCGCGCATCCACCTGGCCTTGCAGTCCGCCGGTATCGAAGAGGCCTTCGATGGCGATCCGGATCTGCCCGAGACCATCATCAAGACCCGGCGCGGCCTGGTGCGCGCGCGCGGCGCGAAACAGCGCGAGTACCTGCACAATGTCGTCACCCACGACATCAACTTCGGCATCGGTCCGGCCGGTACCGGCAAGACCTATCTCGCCGTGGCCTGCGCCATCGATGCGCTGGAAAGTGATCGCGCGCGGCGCATCCTGCTGGTACGTCCGGCGGTCGAAGCCGGCGAGCGGCTCGGTTTCCTGCCCGGCGACCTGAGCCAGAAGATCGACCCCTACCTGCGTCCGTTGTACGATGCCCTGTACGAGATGCTCGGATTCGAGCGCGTCGCCAAGCTGATCGAACGCAACGTCATCGAAGTGGCGCCGCTGGCGTACATGCGCGGGCGTACCCTGAACGAATCCTTCGTCATCCTCGACGAGGCCCAGAACACCACCCCGGAGCAGATGAAGATGTTTCTGACCCGCATCGGCTTCGGATCCACCGCGGTCATCACCGGCGATGTCACCCAGGTTGACCTGCCGCGTGGCCAGCAGTCCGGCCTGCGCCACGCGCTGGCGGTATTGGAGGGCGTCGAAGGGATCGGTTTCACCCGATTCGGCGCGCGTGACGTGGTGCGTCATCCCCTGGTGCAACGCATCGTTTCCGCTTACGACCAACACGAGAGAGAAGAAGATGGCGGTTGAAGTACAGCGCGTCGCCGATTGTGAGAGCGCCCCGGACGACGCCAGTTTCGAGCGCTGGGCGGCCGCCGCGATGGACGGGCTCGACGCCGACGCCAGCGTGGTGATCCGGATCGTCACCCCGCGCGAGAGCCAGGCGCTGAATGCCGAATACCGGGGCAAGGCCCGCCCGACCAATGTGCTGTCGTTTCCGTTCGAAGCGCCGCCCGGGGTGCCGAGCCGACACCTCGGCGACCTGGTGATCTGCGCCCAGGTCGTCAACCAGGAGGCGGTTCAACAGGGCAAGACACCGGCCGCCCATTGGGCGCATATGGTCGTCCATGGGGTCTTGCACCTGCGTGGCTTCGATCATCTCAGCGAGGACCAGGCCGCGGCGATGGAGGCGCGCGAGCGCGAGATCCTCGCCCGTCTCGGGATTGCCGACCCCTATCTGCCCGCCGGGGACCGCCCCGGGTCATGAAGACCGGGCGACCTTCCCCCGGCGCGCGCCTGCGGAGCTGGCTGGCGGCGAAGCTGGTCGGTCCGCCACGCGCTCCGGGCAGCCGCGAGGAGCTGCTGCACCTGATCGAGCAGGCGCGCGCCGACAGCCTGGTCGACACCGATGCCCTGACGATGGTCGAGGGCGTGATCCAGGTCGCGGACCTGCGCGTGCGCGACATCATGGTGCCGCGCGCGCAGATGAAGGTGCTCGGTCGCGACGAACCCTTCGACGAGCTGTTGCGCCGGGTCGTCGAAACCAAGCATTCGCGTTTTCCGGTGATCGGCGACGACAAGGGCGAGGTGGTCGGCATCCTGCTGGCCAAGGATCTGCTCGGGTATTGCGCCCGCGACGAAGACCGCTTCAACATCCGCGAGGTGCTGCGCGCGGCGGTCTTCGTGCCCGAGAGCAAGCGCCTGAACGTGCTGCTGAAGGAGTTTCGCGCCAGTCGCAACCACATGGCGATCGTCGTCGATGAATACGGCGCCGCCGCCGGTTTGGTGACCATCGAAGACGTACTCGAACAGATCGTCGGCGAGATCGAGGACGAGCACGATATCGAAGAGGGCGCGTCGATCCTCAAACTCGGCACGGACGAATACAACGTCAAGGCGCAAACCCCGATCGAAGACTTCAATGCCAGCTTCGGCACCGAACTGGACGACGACGCCTGCGACACCATCGGAGGTTTCGTGACCCACGCCTTCGGTCGCGTGCCGAAGAATGGCGAACACATCAGCCTGGGCGGCCTCGACTTCCACGTGGTGCGCGCCGACAGTCGCCGGATCCATCTGCTGAAAGTGCGTCGCGGCGCGGACGCGGAGCGGCCCCCAGCGGCGCAGTCCGCGACGCCTTTGGAGAGGGATTGATCGCGCGTCGCCTGACGCATCGCTGGTTGCCGCTGTTCGCGGCCGGCGCCTTGGCCAGCCGCGCCTTCGCTCCATCGGCCTGGTGGTGGGCGCTGCCGCCGGCGCTGATGGCGTTGTTTTTTTTCTGGTCGCGTGCCGCGACCGCGCGCGAGGCCTTCCTCGATGGCTGGTGGTGGGGCATGGGTCTGTATGGCTTCGGCCTGTTCTGGCTGCATATCAGCATCGACCAGTACGGCGGCCTCGGTGTCCCGGCGGCGATCGCCATCGCGCTGTCGTTCATCGCCTATCTCGCGCTGTTTCCGGCGCTGTCCGGTTGGCTCGCCGTGCGTTTGCGCCAGGATTCGCCGGCGCGCGACCTGGTCTGGCTGATGCCGACGGTTTTCGTTCTCGGCGAATGCTTGCGCGGCAGCCTGTTCACCGGCTTCCCGTGGTTGCTGATCGGCTATGGCGCGCTGGATACCCCGCTGGCCGCCTTGGCGCCGCTCGGTGGCGTCTGGCTGCTCGACTGGCTGCTGGCCTGGCTGGCCGGGCTGGGCGTCGCGGCGCTGGTCGCCGGGGCCTGGTGGCCCCGCGTCCTGCTGGTGATGATCGGGATCGCTTTGTGGATCGTACTGCCCGGTCTGCAACAACGAGAATGGACCCGACCCAGCGGCGAAGCCTTGCCGGTGGCGATCATCCAGCCCAACATCGCGCAGCGCGAAAAATGGAAGCCGGAACGGCTGCGGCCGACCTTGCGGCTGTTCGAGCGCCTCAGCATGCGCGCCGCCGAGCGGGGCGCGCGCCTGGTGCTGTGGCCGGAGACCGCGATCCCGGCCTTTCTCGGCCAGATCGAACCCTATTGGCTGCGGCCGCTGGCGGACCGACTGCGTGCGCATGGCGCCGAACTGCTGCTTGGCATCCCGCTGCGCGAGAAGGATGGCTCGCGTTACTACAACGCAGTGGTGCATCCCCTGCCGGAAAGAGGCATGGCGAGCTATGCCAAGCGCCACCTCGTGCCGTTCGGCGAATACGCGCCGCTGGCCTCGCTGACACGACCGCTGATCGACGCCCTCGGCATCCCGATGGCCTCGTTCAGCGCCGGCGAGACGGGCCATCGGCCGTTGCTGCGCGTGGCCGGCCATCAAGCGGGCCTCTCGATCTGCTACGAAGATATCTTCAGTGACGAGGTGCTCGAAGCCCTGCCCGAGGCGGATTTCCTGGTGAATGTCAGCAACGACGCCTGGTTTGGGGATTCCGCCGCCCCATGGCAGCATCTGCGCATGGCGCGCATGCGCGCGCTCGAGACCGGCCGCTACCTGTTGCGTGGCACCAATACCGGAGTTTCCGCGATCATCGATCCGCACGGCGCGCCGCGCGCGCTTTCCGGGCTGTCGACGCGGGAAGTGGTGCGTGGCGAGATCGTGCCGATGAGCGGCATGACGCCCTACGCGCGCATCGGCGCCGGCGCGGTGCCAACGGCACTGGCGCTGCTGCTGGGCCTGCTCGCGCTGAGGTCGCGTTGCCGGGGACGGTCGCTCAGGCGGCGCGGGCATCGCCAGGCGTCTGTCCGACCAGGGGGTTCGTAGCGAGGCGGGAGGGAAAACGGAAAAGATCGGAAAAATGCGTCGGTTTCCCATCATCGCGGTAGAAGCTACCCGAATGCTCATGACGCGGAGCGGCATCGCCGCGAAACCGCGCCGCTGCCCGATCCGCGGTACTTGATCGGGCTTACGCTTTGTCAGGTCGATCTCTTTTCAGCGGTTGGCTGGGTAGCTGCCGTATTTTCCCATTCAGTCGGACAGGCTCCTGGGGTTTTGCTTCGGCGCCGCTTTGTGGTGGCCGGCGACTGCGGTATCCTTCGTGCTTTCGGTCCACCAGTCGATAGCGGAAAGCATGCAACAGGAATACGACCCCCAGTACATCGAGACCCAGGCGCAGCAATGTTGGGAGCAGCACCATACCTTCGAGGTCGATGAGGACCCGGATGCCGAGAAATTCTACTGCCTGTCGATGTTTCCATACCCCAGCGGGCGGTTGCACATGGGGCATGTGCGCAACTATACCATTGGCGATGTGATCGCCCGCTACCAGCGCATGCTCGGAAAGAATGTGTTGCAGCCGATGGGTTGGGATGCTTTCGGCCTGCCGGCCGAGGGCGCCGCGATCAAGCATCACATGGCGCCGGCGGCCTGGACCTATGCGAACATCGACTACATGCGCGATCAGCTCAAGCGCCTCGGCTTCGGCTACGACTGGCGCCGCGAGTTGACCACCTGTCGGCCCGAATACTACAAGTGGGAGCAGTGGTTGTTCACCGAACTGTTCCGCAAGGGGTTGGTATACCGCAAGAATTCGGTGGTCAACTGGGATCCGGTCGATCAAACCGTGCTTGCCAATGAGCAGGTCATCGATGGTCGCGGCTGGCGTTCCGGCGCCCTGGTCGAGAAGCGCGAGATCCCGCAGTGGTTCATCCGCATCACCGCCTACGCCGAGGAGTTGCTCGCCGATCTGGACGAACTCGACGGCTGGCCCGAGCGCGTGATTGCCATGCAGCGCAACTGGATCGGCAAGTCGGTCGGTGTGCGCATGGACTTCGAGCTCGTCGACGGTGATGGTCGCCTGACGGTGTTCACGACCCGCCCGGATACCCTGATGGGGGTCACCTACGTCGCCGTGGCCGCCGATCATCCCCTGGCGCGTCGCGCCGCCGAGGACAACCCCGCGCTCGCGGCCTTCCTCGACGAATGCCGGCGCGGCGCGGTCGCCGAGGCCGATCTCGAGACCGCCGAGAAAAAGGGCATGGCGCTCGGCATCAAGGTATCGCATCCGGTCACCGGCGAAGCGGTGCCGGTGTGGGTGGCGAACTTCGTGCTCATGGGCTATGGCACCGGCGCGGTGATGGCGGTGCCGGCGCACGACCAACGCGATTGGGAGTTCGCGCGCAAGTACGGGATCCCGGTCAAGCCGGTGATTCGTCCGCCCGATGCCGACGAGGTCGACGTCTCCAGCGGCGCCTATACCGACAAGGGCGTGCTGTTTCATTCCGGGCCGTTTGACGGACTGAGCTCCGGGCAGGCCTTCGATGTCATCGCCGATTGGCTGAAGGAGCACGGCAAGGGGGATCGCGAGGTCAATTACCGTTTGCGCGACTGGGGCGTTTCGCGCCAGCGCTATTGGGGCGCGCCGATCCCGATCATCTACTGCGACACCTGCGGCGAGGTGCCGGTGCCGGAGGAAGACCTGCCGGTGGTGCTGCCGGAGGAGGTCGAATTCGATGGTTCCGGCTCGCCGCTGAAGAAGATGCCGGAGTTCTCGATCTGCCGTTGCCCGGAATGCGGTCAGTCGGCGACGCGCGAGACCGATACCTTCGACACCTTCATGGAATCCTCCTGGTATTACGCGCGCTACGCCAGCTATGACAACCAACTGGCGATGCTCGACGAGCGCGCCGACTATTGGCTTCCGGTCGACCACTACATCGGCGGCATCGAGCACGCGATTCTGCACCTGCTTTACGCGCGCTTCTTCCATAAGCTGATGCGGGATCTCGATCTGGTGCATGGCGACGAGCCGTTCGCGCGCCTGCTGACCCAGGGAATGGTCAACAAGAACGGCGGCAAGATGTCCAAGTCGAAGGGCAACACAGTCGATCCGCAGGCGCTGATCGAGCGTTACGGCGCCGATACGGTGCGTACCTATATGATGTTCACCGCGCCGCCCGAGCAATCCCTGGAATGGTCTGACGATGGCGTCGACGGCGCGCATCGCTTCCTCAAGCGGCTGTGGCACCTCGGCACCCGTCTGTATGAACTGGAGCCGGAGTCGGAACCGGGCGAGCCGGGCGAGGCCCAGCGCGCCGCGCGCCGCGAGATCCACCAGGCCCTGCAACAGGCGCGCCATGACTTCTCGCGTCAGCAGTTCAACACCGTCGTCTCGGCCTGCATGATCATCGTCAACGTGCTGCACAAACTCGGCGATACCCCGGCCGACCACGCCGTGCTGCGCGAGGGCATGAGCATCGTGCTGCGCCTGCTGGCGCCGATCGCGCCACACATCACCCATGCGCTGTGGCGCGAGCTGGGGTTCGGTCACGATATCCTGAAGGGCGGCTGGCCCGAGGTCGACGAATCCGCGCTGAAACGTGACCGCATCGACTATGTGGTGCAGGTCAATGGCAAGGTGCGTGGTCGCGTCGGCGTGCCGGCCGATGCCGATCAGGCGACCATCGAACAGGCCGCGCTGGACAACGACAACGCGCGGCGTTTCATCGGGGACGCCAGGGTGCGCAAGGTCATCGTCGTGCCCGGCAAGCTCGTCAATATCGTCGCCAAATGAAGCGCCTGGCTCCGCTACTGTCGCTGTGGCTGCTCCTGCTGACGCTCGGCGGCTGCGGCTTCCACCTGCGCGGCGAGCTGAAACTGGCGGCATCGCTGGATCCGGTGTTCATCACCGGGCTTGCTCCCGGCGACCCGCTGTATGCCGACCTGCGGCGCGGTCTCGCCGATGCCGGGATCCATATCACCGGGGATCCGAATGCCGCGCGTAGCTGGCTGAAGATCGACGAGAACCGCTTCCAGCAAAACGTGCTCAGCGTCGATGCGCGCGGCAAGGTGGTCGAGTACGAACTGGTGCGCACGCTGGCGTTCAGCGTCCTCGATCGCCAGCGCCGCGTGCTGGTGGCGCCCGACCGACTGGTGCTGCGGCGCAGCTTCGTCAACCCCGAGACCACCGTCCTCGGCAAGCGCAGCGAGCTCGACCGGTTGCGCGAGGCGATGCGCCGGGAGCTGGTCCGGCGTCTGCTCGAACGGCTTCAGGCGGTCGGCCGCTGAGGCATGCAACTGCGCCCCGAGCAGCTCCCCGATCATCTCGCGCGCGGTTCGCTGGCGCCGGTCTACCTGCTCACCGGCGATGAACCGCTGCAACGGATCGAAACCCACGACCTGCTGCGCATGAGGGCGCGCGAGGCCGGCTACAGCCAGCGCGAGGTGCTCGATGTCGAACGCGGCTTCGATTGGAACCGTCTGACCGAAGCCGGCGGCAACCTTTCTCTGTTCGGCGACCGACGCATCCTCGACGTGCGCCTGGCGAGTCCGCGGATCGGCAGCGATGGCAGCCGCGCGTTGCAGGCCTTCCTCGCTGAACCACCGCCCGATACCCTGTTGCTGCTCAGTGCGCCAAAGCTCGATGCCGGCCAGCTGAAATCCAAATGGGTCAAGACCATCGAGCAGGTCGGCGTGCTGGTGCGCATCTGGCCGATCGAAGCAGCGCGCCTGCCGCAATGGCTGGCGCGACGGATGCGCGCAAAGGGCCTGGAGGTCACGCCCGAGGCCGCCGGGTTGCTCGCTGAACGGGTCGAGGGGAACCTGCTCGCCGCCGCCCAGGAGATCGACAAGCTGCTGTTGTTGCACGGTCCCGGGGTGCTCGATGTCGATGCCATGCTGGCGGCGGTGAGCGATTCCGCGCGCTTCGATGTCTTCGGTCTGGTCGATGCCGCCCTGGCCGGTGACGCCGGGAGGGCGTTGCGCATGCTTGAGGGTCTGCGCGCCGAAGGTGTCGCCGCGCCGGTGGCGCTGTGGGCGCTTGCGCGCGAGATTCGCCTGTTGGCGGCGGTTGCCGAAGGGGTGTCCCGGGGCACTTCGGCCGCTGCCTTGTTGGCGCGGCGTCGGGTCTGGGAGCAGCGTCGCGGGCTGTTGGAACGGGCCTTGCGGCGTCTGCGACTGCCGCACTGGCGGCGCCTGTTGGTACTCTGCCAACAGGTGGATCAGGCGATCAAGGGCGGAGGTCGGGAGGATTCCTGGCGGATGTTGGGGCTCCTGGTCGGCGCGCTCGCTGGTCGGCCACTAGTGCGGGGGAAAGCGCTTTCTGGCTTGTTGGATAAGGAAATAAAGTAATAGATTTCCCCTTGTCCAACATGTATCAAATATACAACAACTGCGTAACTGTCAGATTTTTAATAAGTAATCACAGACCCATCGATTCTTATAGAATTATTTGTTGCCTCATAAAGACAATTGTTTAAGAACTTCCTTGTATTGTCGATAACTAATACATCATATTAGTAGAAACCCTGATGTGCTACCAGGGGTTGAATAGAGGTGACGATCATGAATCTCGAAATGGGAAGTCTGGCCATACTGGCCATGGTAGGATGCATATTCTTGTTTGTATTTGTCTTCTGGAAGGATCTTGTGCCCTCCGATCCGGATCGCCTGGTCCGGCATACCGCGCGGCGGCCTTATAAGTCGCAATAGGCGGGTGGACGACCGGCCCGCCGCGTCCCAGGGACGCGACGGGCCGCCGCCATCCGGGGCGACCGCGGCCTGTCAGGCGGCTCGCTCCTTCCGCCCAGGCGCGGGAGGCGCGCAGAAATGCACCGTTTTCCGCTGGCGGGCATCGCTGCCCACATAGCGGCAGGCCCTGCATACCAGCGGACCACAGCTTCTTTCCCACAGGCAGTGTTCGCGCATTCCGCACGCGGGCGCTTCCTGTTCTTTCAGGCGCGGGTTCGCCTGGACCGTGCGACGCAGGGCCCCGGCCACCGAACAGGCGCCTTCTTTCCATTTATCACAATCGTGTCGCCGGCACGCGGAGGCGAAGCGAAAATATTGCTCGGGCTGCCCTCGTTTGTTTGCCTGGGTGCGGAATTCGGCGATTGCGGGAACCGGTTTCCCGATGAATCGGACCACGCCGTCCGCCTGGATGGCGCCGATGATCCAGGTATCCCGCCCGAGTTCGGAGGCCGGGCACAGCACTTTCTTGTTACTCATTGCATTCTCCATGCGAAATGCGAAGGGCGTTTGTAGCCATTCTTTGTCTTTTTGTTTCAAGGTGTTGCGAATGAATCGGCATATGGCATCGCTGTCCCGACAGGGTGTGCGGAACGGGAAAATGGAGGCCCTGTTCTGCGTCTTCGGGCGAGAGTATAAGACAATGCCATCCGTGCTGGATGTAGGATGATTCTGAAAATCAGTGATCTTTGTCCCATAACGATGGAAAAATCGGGGGGTGCCCGCGCGATGGTTGGGACTGCGGCGTCTAAACGTCCAAGTTATTGATAAGACAAGGGCGGTTGTCGGCTCGGAAAAGCTCGGAGACATGGGTGCCGACACGGAGCCTTCCAGGATGATTTACGGCGTTGTTTTCGAGTCGACAACACCCCTGCCTTGGATGATACTCGCCGCCCATGAATTTTCGGCCACTGCATCCGCCCCTCGCACCCGTGGGCGTTGTTGCGGAAACTCGCCCTGGAATGGGCTATGACTCGCGTCCGCGCCTGGCCCACGGGCGCGAGGAACGGTCTCGAAAATCCGTGGGCGACGGGTATGGATGACGTGGCCCTGGCGCAGTGCTCAGGGCCAGCGCGCGTAAATGGCCTTGACACGTAGGCCCGATCAAGCGCGGCGGATCGGGCGGCGGCGCAATTGCACGGCGCCGCCGCAGCCGGTTCCGCGGTACCTGAACCGGTCTACAGCGGCTTTTTGCAATGTGGGCATGGGCCCGATCCAGCCTGGTGGATCGGGCGACAGCGCCAAGCCTTTGAAATCAGGAAACGTCAAACGAAATGAAGCGCGATTGCCCTGGTGCAGTGCTCCGGCGGCGGGCCGTGGAGGGGCGGATTTGGTAGAATGGGTCGATCAGAGCGAGAAGGCCGAAGAGGATCCGTCGCGTGAACGAAACTGATATCGAAAGCTATATGTCCGTGCTGGGTCAGCGCGCGCGTCGCGCGTCGCGCGCGTTGGCGCGCGCCACCACCGCCGAGAAGAACGCCGCGCTGGAGGCCATGGCCGGCGGTCTCGACGCGCAACGCGCGGCACTGGTCGAGGCCAACGCGCGGGATCTGGCCGCCGGGCGCGAGAAAGGGCTGGATGCGGCGTTGCTCGACCGCCTGGAGTTGACTCCGGCGCGTATCGACTCGATGATCGAGGGGCTGCGCCAGATCGCCTCGCTGCCGGATCCGGTGGGCGAGATCTTCGACCTGAAATACCGCCCCAGCGGTATCCAGGTGGGGCGCATGCGGGTGCCGCTCGGGGTGGTCGGCATCATCTATGAATCGCGCCCGAACGTCACCGCCGACGCTGCCGCGCTGTGTTTGAAATCCGGTAACGCGGCGGTATTGCGCGGCGGCTCGGAGGCTTTCCATTCGAATCAGGCGATCGCCGCCGAGGTACGTGCCGGGTTGGAGCGGGCGGGTCTGCCCGGCGATGCGGTTCAGGTGCTCGAAACCACCGATCGCGCCGCGGTCGGGCGTATGATCGCGATGCCCGAATCGATCGATGTGATCATCCCGCGCGGCGGCAAGGGGCTGATCGAGCGCATCTCGCGCGAGGCTCGGGTGCCGGTGATCAAGCACCTCGACGGTATCTGCCATACCTATATCGATGTCGACGCCGATCCGAAGAAGGCATTCAAGGTCGCGCTGAACGCCAAGACCCAGCGCTATGGCACCTGCAACACCATGGAGACCCTGCTCGTCGCCGAGGGCGTTGCCGAGGATGTCCTGCCCGAACTGGCCGATGCCTTCATCGCCAAGGGCGTCGAGCTGCGGGGTTGTCCGGTCGCCTGCGCCTTGCTCGCTCCGGGTCGTTGCCAGCCGGCCAGCGACGCCGATTGGGATACGGAATACCTTGGCCCGATCCTGTCGATTCGTGTGGTTGCCGATGTCGATCAGGCGATCGAACATATCGCCGCGCACAGCTCGGGCCATACCGAGGCGATCATCACCGAGAATTACACCACCGCGCGGCGTTTTCTGCGCGAGGTCGATTCCAGCTCGGTGATGGTCAACGCCTCGACGCGTTTCGCCGATGGGTTCGAATATGGGCTGGGCGCGGAGATCGGCATCAGTACCGACAAGTTCCACGCGCGTGGGCCGGTCGGGTTGGAAGGGTTGACCTCGGTCAAGTTCATCGTCCTCGGGGACGGTCACATCCGCACATGAAGGCGCGCCGGCTCGGCGTCTGCGGTGGCAGCTTCGACCCGGTGCACTTCGGTCATCTGCGCCCGGCGCTGGAGGTTGCGGAAGAGCTGGCGCTCGACGCGGTTCACATGATCCCGCTGCATGGCGCGGTGCATCGGCGTCAGCCTCACGCCAGCCCGCAACAGCGTCTGGCGATGCTGCGCGCGGCGTTGCGCGGCCAGTCGTTGTTGCGCGCCGACGATCGCGAGATCCGGCGTGGCGGTAGCTCGTACATGGTCGATACCCTGCAATCGTTGCGGGACGAAGCGCCGGCGGCCCATCTGCACCTGCTGCTCGGCGCCGATGCCTTCGCCGGTTTCGCCTCGTGGCGCGAGCCGGAGCGCATCCTTGCGCTTGCGCACCTGGTGGTGATGCGGCGCCCCGGAAGCA
>Ga0256832_1000274_pt1 | contig 32737 bp, 27 predicted proteins | sample 134614metaG_FD_190534 | JGI IMG/M metagenome (GOLD analysis project Ga0256832, IMG submission 190534) | Hydrothermal vent microbial communities from Lau Basin, Pacific Ocean - 134-614 | ecosystem: Environmental > Aquatic > Marine > Hydrothermal vents | place: Pacific Ocean: Lau Basin | collected...
AGCCATGCTTTCCCGCATCGAGGAAAAGAGCGGCAGCAAGGCGGAAAAGCTCACCAGTGGCGACGTGAGTTATCGCCGCTTTGCCATGAAAGACCTGGTCGTGGTGCTGGGCATGAACAAAGAATGGCTGATTTTTGCCATGTTGCCGGCCAAGTCTGAAAAAGAGTTTCTGCCCCTGGCTTTTGGTCAGACCCATCCGGAGAAGTCCTTGCAGGACACGGGCAGCTTCCGCAAATTTGTCGAGAAGCGCCATTTCCTGGGATACGGGGATGGCTATATCGATCTGGTGCGTCTTGCTGAAATGTCCCTGGGGGAGTCTGAAGGCATCAATGCCCAGGTTCTGCAGGCAATTGGTACCAGCCCCAAGGATATTTCCCCGGCTTGCCGTACTTTCGTCAAGACTACGGTGCAGTCCGTTCCTCTTATCAGTTTTGGCTTCACCGAGGCTACCAACAACAAATACACCATCAAGGGCACAGTTGAAACTTCTCCCGCCGTTGCAGCCTGGCTGAAGAAAATGGCTGCGCCGGTGCCCGGCGTCGGTATGGATAGTAATTCCATGTTCAGCTTTGGTGTAGGCCTGGACCTGCCTCAGGTGCGTGATGGGCTGAAGGCGATGATGCGCAGCTTTATTGAGAACGGTAAAGACTGCGAGGTGGTGGACAAGGATGCGCTGACCCAGACCATGCAGGGTATGGACATGATGCTCAATCCCATGTTTGCCGGCATCAAGGGTATCGATATTGCGGTCAATAATTTTGAGATCGATCCCCAGAGCATGACGCCGAAGACTGTGGATGCGCAGTTGCTGGTGGCTTCTGTCGATCCCAAAGGCATGTTTGGCATGCTGGGCATGCTGAATCCCCAGTTTGCGCAGATTGATGTGCCTGCGGACGGCAAACCGGTAAAGCTTCCCGTGGAGACCATGGCCCCCATGGCACCGCCCACCTATGCCGCTATTAAGGGGGAAGTGCTGGCCTTGAAACTGGGTGACAAAGCCCCTGACGGTATCGATAAGCTGCTAGACGCGCCGGTGGCGGAAATCCCTCCACTCTTGGCTATCAGTTACAATCCCGGCAAGGTATTCAACGCCGTAGCTCCTGGCCTGAAGAATATGATGCAATCCATGCAGGGTGATGATGCCGAAGAGCTCAAGTCAGCATACCAATCCCTGGAGACAGCAGCAGCTGTCTACAAGTACGGCGAATTCCGTATCATGGGTACTGATGCCGGAATGACTTTCGAAAGCACGGCTGAATTGAAGTGATTTGACTCGCTTCATGTCTGAATAAGCGCGCCAACTCATCGGCGCGCTTTTTTTATGTCCATGGATGGACGGTATGCCGCGGGCGCAGGGATGCGCAAGAGCGGCGCATGTCCATGGATGGACGGGCCGGGAATTGCTTCCTGCATTCCCGGCACTTCCACCATCCCTGGTGGTCGTATGCCGCGGGCGCAGGGCACTGGAACTGTTCCTTACAGTTCCAGCATTTCCTCCATCCCTGGAGGTCATGCGCAAGAGCGGCGCATGTCCATGGATGGACGGGCCGAAAAATGCTCCTCGGCTCAGGCTCCTGCTTCGCTCTACCTCCTCCCTCCATGGAGTCGTGCATTTTCGGCACTTCCACCATCCCTGGTGGTCGGCAGATAACCGCTCCCTGCGTGATCTGCACTCCCGCCATCCCTGGCGGTCGGCAGATAACCGCTCCCTGCGTGATCTGCACTCCCGCCATCCCTGGCGGTCGTATGCTGCGGGCGCAGAGCCTGATTTGTAGGTCGGGCTTCAGCCCGACCCCCACGGCAATACGTTAGGCCGATGTCTGGTCTGCGGTTGTTCAGCATCTGGAATTGCCGGGTAATTTTCTGCGCTAATGCCGGGAAGGATGGGGTATATTCGGATCTATTCATTCACCGTATGTACTGCAGACAAGACATGTCCAACCCGTTACTTGAATTCGACTCCCTGCCACGTTTTTCGCAGATCCGTCCTTCCCATGTGGAACCTGCGGTCGATTTTCTCCTCAAGAAGAATCGAAAGCAGGTGAAGACCCTGCTCAGTACCCTGGAACACCCGGACTGGTACAACTTCGTCGAACCTCTTGAAGAAATGGAAGACCGTCTGTCACGGGCATGGGCGCCGGTTTCTCATCTCAATGCCGTGCTCAATTCCCCGGAACTGCGGGATGCCCACAACGCCTGCCTGCCCAAACTTTCCGACTACGCCACGGAAATGGGTCAGAACCAGGCGCTGTTCGAGGCCTACCAGGCAGTAGAGAAGCAGGCGCTGGATCTGGACCAGGCGCAACGCAAACTGCTGCAGAACACCTTGAGGGATTTCCGTCTCTCCGGCGTGGACCTGCCTGCCGGCAAGAAGCAGCGGTTTGGAGAGATTGCCAGCCGCCTGTCGGAGATCAGCGCAGGTTTCGAGGAAAACCTTCTTGATGCCACCAATGCCTGGAGCAAACTGATCAGCGATGAGAGCCAGCTGGCGGGCCTGCCGGATACGGCTTTGGATCTTGCCCGGCAGACAGCCCGGAACCGGGACCAGGACGGCTGGCTGCTGACCCTGGAGTACCCTTCCTACATGCCTGTTGTCACCTATGCCGATAACCGCGAGCTGCGCCGGGAAGTTTATGAAGCCTATGCCACCCGGGCCTCGGATCAGGGACCCCATGCAGGCCGTTTCGACAACAGCGCCATTATGGACGAGATGCTGGCCCTGCGTCATGAAATGGCCGGTCTGCTGGGTTACGCCAACTATGCTGAGCTGTCCCTGGCTACCAAGATGGCGCGTTCTACCGATGAAGTCATGGGTTTCCTGCATGATCTGGCGAAGCGCGCCAGAAAGCAGGGCGAGGAAGAGCTGGCTGAGCTGCGCGCCTACGCGAAGGAACATCATGGCGTGGAAGACCTGGAGGCCTGGGACATGGCCTATTACAGTGAGAAATTGCGTCAGCAGCGCTACAGCATCAGTCCCGAAGAACTGAAACCCTGGTTTCCCCAGACCCGCGTCATTCCCGGAATGTTCGAAGTCATTGGCCGGGTGTTTGGTGTGACCATACAGGAAAGCAGCCGGAAGGTGGATACCTGGCATCCGGATGTACGCTTCTACGAAATCCATGATACAGAAGGCGGTTTGCTGGGAGAATTTTATTTCGATCTGTATGCCCGTCCCAACAAGCGTGGTGGCGCCTGGATGGCAGATGCCATATCACGCATGAAGACCCGCAGCCGGGAGCAGATCCCGGTAGCCTTCATGACCTGCAATTTCACCCCGCCCGTGGGGGGCAAGCCGGCGCTGCTCACCCATGATGAAGTGCAGACCCTGTTCCATGAGTTTGGTCATGGCCTGCACCACATGCTCACCCAGGTGGATTATCCTTCCATATCCGGTATATCCGGCGTGGCTTGGGATGCGGTGGAACTGCCTTCCCAGTTCATGGAGAACTGGTGCTGGGACAAGCAGGCCCTTTCTCTGATTTCGGGCCATCACGAAACGGGAGAACCCCTGCCGGATGAACTCTATGAACGCATGCTGGCGGCACGAAATTTTCAGTCCGCCATGCAGTTGCTGCGGCAGCTGGAATTTGCCCTGTTCGATTTTCGTATCCACAGGGATTATCAGCCGGAAAGGGGCGGGCGTATCTATGAGATCCTGAAGGAAGTGCGCGCAGAGGTTTCCGTGGTTACTCCGCCTGAGTGGAATCGTTTTGCCCACGGTTTCTCACATATTTTTGGCGGCGGCTACGCGGCAGGATACTATAGCTACAAGTGGGCAGAAGTGCTCTCGGCGGATGCTTTCTCTTTGTTTGAGGAAGAGGGCGTTTTCAATGAAGAAATCGGCAAGGCTTTCCGACGCCATATCCTGGAAAAAGGGGGCAGTGCAGATGCCATGGAGCTTTTTGTGGCTTTTCGTGGGCGTGAACCCAGCATTCAGGCGCTGTTGCGTCACTCGGGAATAGAACAATGAATCAGATGATGAATGAAGAACAACTGGATCAGCTGGAGAATTTTCTCCTGGCGCACATGGAAGAGGGCTGTATGCCTCTGGATGTAGCCCATGGGTTTCTCAGCGCCATCCTTTCTGGTCCCCACATGATTATGCCCGGCCAGTGGTTGCCCAGGGTGCTGGGCGAAGCGGATTTCGCCTCGGACGATGAAGCCCAGAATATCATGGCGTTGATCATGTCCTTGTACAATACGACCCTTGCGGAACTGGAAAATCAGGAATACGCCCCCATGATACTCAGCATGGAAGAAGGTCATGAAGACAATCCTTTGCCATTGCCTTATGGTTGGTGTGAGGGCTATATCATGGGCTGGAATATGCAGGGGGAATCCTCCCTGGAGGATATGGCCGGTGATGAGGCAGTAGCTTTGCATCTGGGTCCGGTGGCGGCTTTCCTCATGTATGAGGAGGATCAGTTACTCAATCCCCCGGATGAAGCGGAGCACCGGGAGACCGTGGATCAGTTGGCCAATAGCGCCATGGCGATCTATGAATGGTGGAAGCCCAGAAGGGATGTTCCTGTGGGCAACGCCTGAAATCAGCCCGGTTTCATCCGCCGGGTGACAATGGCCATCAAGAGCCGTTTTGCAGAAAGAATGAGGAGGAGAAACTATGTTGCAAGCGCAAGATCAGGCGCCGGATTTTGAGTTGCCTACTGCAGACATGAGTATGGTGCGGCTTTCGGACTATGCCGGGAAAAAGAACCTGGTGCTGTATTTCTATCCCAAGGATGATACGCCAGGTTGCACGATCGAAGCCATGGACTTCAGCGAACTTGCAGACGAGTTTGCCGCCTTAGATACGTTCATCCTGGGCATCAGCCGTGATACCTGTATCAGCCATGCGGCATTTCGGGACAAGTATGGCCTTACCATCGAACTGGTGGCCGATGTGGATGGAGAGGCCTGCAAAGCTTATGACGTGATGCAGAAAAAGGTCGTCAATGGCCAGGAACGTATGGGCATACAGCGCTCCACTTTCATCGTGGACAAGTCGGGCAAGGTGCAACATGCCTTATACGGGGTCAGCCCCAAGGGGCATGCGCTGGAAGTGCTGGAGCTTGTGCGCCAGCTATATTGACCCAGCGACATATTTGGTCGCCGGGTTATTAACCCGGCAACCAAATATATCGTCCTCAGCCGCCCTGTCTGCGCGGGTGGCAAGGCATCAACGCGCCGCTGTAGCCCACCCTACAGCAAGTGTTGATAACGCAGTCCACCCGCGCAGACAGGGCGGCCTTCCTTTTTATTTTCAATCTGTTAGGTGCTTCAAACAGGGCGCCTCTCTGCGTGGCCTACATGGATGTAGGTCAGGGGCGTGAGCAGGAGCGGAAGCTTTGCGGCTTTTGACAAGGGCTTGCCACAAGGTGAGTCGCATAGCGAGAGAAGGCCCCCTGGGGGGGTGCCTGCAAGCCGCGCCTTGATATGCGCCCTGTTTGAAGCACTGAGGGCGACATATTTGGTCGCCGGGTTAATAACAATAGCTCCGATACCCGCAGCGGATTTCAGGCCATGAACCCCAGGGTTCTTTCTGGAAATGCTGACAGGTTTGGAAATACGCTGCCCAGTTCGGCATCGGACAGGCCAAACCATTTTGCCGCAGTGGCCAGATAGGTTTCCACGGCAGTAGTGGGAATCATTCTGTCCGACCAGGCATCCGGTGAGTCATTGCGCATTTGAGGCATGCGTCCGTAGATGTCACCGCCATTGACGGCGCCCCCCATGACAAAGGCATGAGAACCCCAGCCATGATCAGTGCCGGCGCTGTTGGAGGTCAGGGAACGGCCGAAATCCGACAGGGTCAAGGTGGTCACCTGATTCTCGATACCCATGTCCGCCAGGGCGTGCTGGAAAGCGCCCAGGGAATCACTGAGATATCCAACCTGGTGAGCGTTGTCGCTATCGTGAGTATCCCAGCCATGCTGGTTGACAAAGAAGATTTGCCGGTTGGTCTGGAACCTGTTCTGGAATTCCTGCCTTACTGAAAGAATCTGGGCCACCAGCTCCAGCTGCCTGCCCAGAGGCTTGCCGGTTTCATGCACGCCATCGTTAAAGCCATCAAAGTTGAGGACATTGTCGAACAGCCCCTCCAGTCGGTTAGGGCGCAGCAGTTCATCCATCCTCTTGCGGGCAAAAGCGGCCATCAACAGGTTGCGGCTTTCCAGTTGTTGCTTGTAAAGGGTTTGGTAGACCTGCCCCAGTTCGCTGCCCCCGGATTCCGGGCCAAAGCCGTAGGCGGTCATGGTATCGGGGGATACATAAGCATCATCAAAATGAATGGCTTCAAAAGCGCCACCGGTCTGCAGCAGGTTGTTACTGTCTGAGACATTGACGTTGAACCAGGGATTGCCTTCGGTGTAAAAGTGGTTGCCGATTCTGGCTCCCCAGCCCTGGTGTTCTGCGCCTGTGGCGCTGCCCAGCATCCACTGGCTGCGCTGGGTGTTGTGGGCGAAGAGTTCGAAGGGAACAGGAGCGCCGTTTTCAACATCAGAGCGGGTAACCGGTTGCAGCAGGGTTCCGGTATTGGCAATGATGGCCAGTTTCCCCTCCTCGAACAGGCTGTGCATGGCCCCCATGTTGTCCCGCATGCCGTAGCTGTCAGGATTGAGGCCGTTGCCGTTGAGGTGGCTGAAAGGCAGCAGGCTGTTCCGGGGCAGGGCGATGTTCTCCCGTGTGGCCCGGTAATCCGCGTAGCGATCTGCTTCAGTGGGTGCGATCATGTTGAATACATCCGCCCCTCCTTCCAGCAGCACGACCACCAGGGCCTTGTAGGGTGTGCCGGGCGCACTGTCCTTTGTCTGCAGCTGCCGGGCCAGTCCGGTCAGGGGGCTGAGAGTCGCTGCTGCCAGGGAAATGCCGAGAAATTGCCTTCTGCTGTAGTTTGTGTTGCTCATGGTAGTACGCCTTATCGTTGCAGTGCGTAGTCAGGAGAGGTCATTATCAGGCCAATGACATACCTGGCGAGCTGTTCGTTGCTGATGCCCTTGTCTGTTTTGCTTTCCTGCTGCACCAGGTAGGCCTTGATTGCCTGTCGGGATCTTGCAGAGAGCTGTCCGGCGGTGAGCAACAGGTCCAGCTCATCCAGTAATCTGTCGTATTCCCTGCGGGCTATCCAGGCGGTTTCCCGCTGTAACTGCAGCTCGGCGGCCAGCTCATAGGTCTGGTAGACAAAACTGTTCTTGGTGATTATCCCCATGAGCAGATCATCGATACCCTGCTTGCCATACACCTCCAGTTCAGGAGCGACCAGGCCCTGCTGTTTCAGGCTGTACGGGGCGTCGAAAGGTGTGAAGTAATTGAATACTGTGAGGGCTTCCAGGGGAGCTTCCTGGCGGGTGAAGCCAGTGCCATGAAAGTTGTAGGAAGCATAGGTATAGGCTGGCCCATCTTCATAGATGTTGAGTACTGTAACGGCGTCCTGGGCATGGAATGCGCGGAAAAGATGAGTGATGAACAACAGGGGCTCCCTGAATTTGCCAAAGCGCCGTGGATACAGTTCCGCGCCGTGCAGGGCTTCTTCATCCAGCAATATAGCGCTGATGACAGCCTGCATGTCGCCTCGTACGCCTTTCCCGTTGTTGTTGAACACCTGGCTCACGCGGGCCACATATCCGGGGGAGGGATTGCTGGTCACCAGTCGTTGAATCAGCTGCTTGCAAATGAAGGGGCCGGTATTGGGGTGTTCGAAGAGAATATGCAGTGCCGCAGTGATATCCGTGCCTGTGTCACCGCCGGGAATGTCTTGCCCCAGGATATGCTTGGGGCCACGGTCATGGTATTCCTCCATGGCGATCATGGGCTGGGTGCGCGCGAAATGCGTGGTGTCCCCATCGCCGGGAAAGAAAAAGCCATTCTGGTCCGTAAGTCCCGTGAAAACCCTGGCCATCTCCCTGACATCTTCCTGGCTGTATGTGGCCACGGGGTTTCCCTGGGCATCCAGAGCGAGGCTGCCATCAGGGTTCAACTCATACAGCCCGATAGTGAACAGCTGCATGACTTCCCGGGCATAGTTTTCATCCGGGTGGCTGCCGGGCGTTGTGCCGGCCTTGGCATTTCCCAGGTAGCTGAGATATTTGCCCATGGTCGGGTGATAAGTGACGTCGTGCAGCAGTTGCTCGAAGTTGCCAAAGGCGTCCCTCACCAACAGGTCGTAGTAGGAGATTCTTGCATCAGGCTGAGTGAGCAATACGCCATTGTTGACCGAAGTCACCAGTATCTCGCTCCAGGCCAGGGCGACGCGCTGGCGTAACTGATCTTTTGCCTGGGTTGCCAGATGCCACCATATGTCCCTTTGGGCATAGGACAGGGTGTCCGAATAACGTTTCCAGTCTTCGGGATGGTCTACTATGTCGCCAGTGCCGTTGATACCCCGTATGTTGTCTTCTGCCCACTGCATGTGCAGACTCGGGGGCAGTGAAAACTGTTCCTGCAGCCAGGATTCATAGCTGCCCTTCCTGAACAGTTCGTTGATGGATTCGCGACTGGGGCCAAAGGTGGCCCTGTTCAGAAATGCCGAGGCATCTGCGTAGTCGGATACTTTGTGGCTGTCTCTGGAATAGCTGAAGTGGTCCTGAGATGCGCCACCGCCTCCTGGCTTCAAGGCTGTTGCGGTGTGCTGGGCTGCGGTGCTCGAGGGAATTTCAATGCTGTTGGCCGTGGTAATGCCAAGCAGGACAATGGCTATCAGACCAATGAAGCGCTTATTCCCCGGCTTGTTTGTAGTGTTGAAGAGGCTGTGGTGAACAGGCTTTTTCAGTTTATTCCTGAAAGGAAAATGCATCTGTTGGTTGCTCCATGGCCATACTGCTTACAACTCCGTGCCACTTTCGGCGGTGCGGCTGATCGTTGGAATCTCTGATCAGTTCAGAAGGGGCTGCTGATCGGCTCACCACTTCATCCTGGATGGATCAGAGCATTTCCGCACTGAAGTGATTTGTATCTCACTCTAGCGGTTGTTGTTGCCATGGAAAATTGACTGAAATCACGTTTTGTATCCTGAGGTCCACGGGCAGGGAGGAAAAAATGGGTAGATGGGTGGGGAGTTGGAAGATCCGGGAATGGTTTTGAGACGTTTCCCAGAGCCTGATATGAAACGAGGCCCTGAGGAGAACTGCAGGAGCTTTCCTTACTTCTTTTTTGTTTTGCGATGATGCTTGCGTCCGCGCTTGTGATTCTTGTCTTTCCTGGTGGCTTTTTGCCCCACAGGGCGCAAGCCCAGTTTTTTCCCGGCCACTCTGGCCTTTTTGAGAATTTCCATCACTTCACGGGGCATGCCTTCCGGCAGATCCACGGTGGTAAACTCATCGTGAATTTCTATACAACCTATGTAGCAGCTGTCGATATCGGCTTCATTGGCGATGGCGCCGACGATATTGCCGGGTTTCACGTCGTGGTTATAACCCACATCCACGATGAAGCGTTCCATTTCCAGGTCAGGAAATTCCTTGAGAGGCAGAGGTTCGGTGGAAAACGCCCTTTTGGACGGTTTTTTCATGGGCTTTTCGCCGCTTTCACCACGCGCTTTGTGCAGCTTCTTCTCTTTGATGGGCCGGTCGGTAAGCAACAGAGGATCATTGCCCTGGGCCAGAAGCGCCAGTGCGGAGGCCAGGGCCATGGGGTCGATGTCCTGTTCCTGGCGCAAACCCGCGAGAATCTCTTCGTAGAGCCCCAGGTCGGCTGTTGCCAGGGTCTCCATGATGCGTTCCTTGAAACGCTGGACGCGGCGGTTGTTGATGTCTGCGGTACTGGGCATGTGCATCTGTTCGATGGGCTGGCTGGTGGCTTTTTCGATAGCGCGCAGCAAACGCCTTTCCCGAGGCGCCACGAACAAAATGGCTTCGCCCTTGCGCCCGGCACGTCCGGTACGGCCAATCCGGTGTACATAGGACTCGGTATCGTGGGGAATGTCATAGTTCAGCACATGGCTGATGCGTTCCACGTCAAGGCCCCGGGCGGCCACGTCCGTGGCCACCAGGATATCCAGCCGGCCCTTTTTCAGACGATCCACGGTTTTTTCCCGCTGGTTCTGCGGGATATCGCCGTTCAATGCTTCTGCAGCATAACCCCGCGCGGACAGCTTGTCAGCCAGCTCGACGGTCGATGTCCGGGTGCGGGCGAAGATCAGCATGGCGTCAAAATCTTCGGTTTCAAGGAGCCGGGTAAGCGCATCCAGTTTGTGCAGGCCGCTGACCAGCCAATAGCGCTGGTGAATGGTGGTTGCCGTACTGGTGCTGGATTTTATGCGCACTTCCACTGGGTCGTTCAAGTGCTTCTGCGCCACCTTGCGGATCACGTTGGGCATGGTGGCGGAGAATAAGGCGGTCTGCCTCGTCTTGGGGGTTTGTTCCAGGATCCATTCCACGTCGTCGATAAAGCCCATGCGTAACATTTCATCGGCTTCATCCAGGACCAGGCTGCGCAGCCCGCCAAGGTCCAGGGTCTTGCGCCGCAGGTGATCCATGACCCTTCCCGGGGTGCCCACCACGACATGCACGCCCCGTTTGAGCAGGCGCAGCTGCTGGCTGAAGGCCTGCCCACCGTATATGGGCAACACATGGAAGTCCTTCATGTGATGCGCGTAGGTCTGGAAGGCTTCGGCAACCTGCAAGGCCAGTTCCCGGGTGGGAGTAAGCACCAGCAACTGGGGTGTTTTTTGCCGGATATCGATGTTGGCCAGCAGGGGGAGGGCAAAAGCCCCGGTCTTGCCTGTGCCGGTCTGGGCCTGACCGAGAAGATCACGGCCTTCCAGCAGCAGGGGGGTGCAGCGGGCCTGAATGGGAGAAGGGGTTTCGTAGCCGATTTCGCTCAGTGCCTTGAGCAAAACGGAAGGTAGCCCCAATTCCTCGAAGGAAGGGGTTTTGGAAGTTGTCGTCATGGATAACCTGCGCAAAAAACAAGAAAAGGGTTGATGCCTAACCCTCTAGCAGGTCCAGCAACTGAACATTATAACATATTCAAAGGGCGCGGGTTTTCAAGAGGACTTGAACCTGTTCCGAATCCGGCATTCCTGGTCGCTGGGTCAATCGTTCTTATTGTGTATTTTCACTGGAACCGCGCCCAGCTTCATTGGGTCTTTCTCTACTTTCAGCCACCGTATTTTCCTGTCAGGATGGTTCCTGATGATTTGTTTAACCTGCTCCATTTGTTGCAGGCAGGCGGAGCACCATTCTGCCCAGTATTCGATGAATACATAGTCAGCACCGGAAAATGCAGTATTCGGTGATGGGGAACCATCAGCAGTAACCAGAATGGATTGCCTGTCCTTCAGGTAGATATCCTCCTGTACCCCATTGTCCAGAGCAGCCAGCACTGATTCCTGAAAATCCGGAGGCAGGCCGATGCTGTGATATATCCTGAGCCCTGAGGCATCGTACACTTCGAAATCCGGTAGAAGCATGGTTTCTCCCGACGCCATTTCCTTCTTCAGCACAGATTCTTTGATCTTGAGGGAAAGGTAGCTGTCAGTGGCGGCACTGCCCGCAAATGCATTGCTTATGGTCAGGGTCAGCAATATGAGAGAAGACAGAACAGCTAAGAACATAAGTGGCCGGACAGTTGGATAGTGATCGCTGGCGAGCTTTTGTGCAAAAGGGGTGGTCATAAGATCCTCCCTGAATGAAATGAATCCAAACAGCTGTGCATCTTGGATTCTGAGTGGCTGTGGAAGTTCCCCAATGCCTTGCGCCTGTATTGCTCATCCTGTTGTTTGCTGGGATACTCCAGGCTATTCGGAATCACTTATCTGACGCATGTCGCTTCGTACCCGCATACTGCTGTTCCTGTTTGGTTTTGCCCTGCTGCCTCTTGTTGCAGCAGTGGCTATCAACCTGCCACTGGTGCTGGATCGGGTGGAGCTTTTTTATCGCCAGGCTTTTTTACAGAATCTGCGCGCGGATTTTGCAGATCTGGATACTCACTTGGCCAGCCGGGATGAAATGATCCGCCTGTTGGCCAAGCTGCCAGAGCCGGGCATGGTCCTGGGAGCCGGTGGAAAAGCCGATCCTGCCCAGGTGGACCGGGCCCGGGTCAAGTATGTGGAGTGGATCAACCGCATTCTGCGCGAGCAACTGGATATTGTTGATATCATGTTCCTGGACAAAGATGGTCTGGCGCGTTTCTGGTTGTCAAGGAATGCCGAGAGCCATCTCTGGGAGCCTACTACCAAGCCGCCTTACATGCCTCAGAGAAAATCCCTGCAGGCGGTCTTGCAGGCTGCCACTCCAGCTGTTTTTCTCACTCCCGTGGTGGTGGACGAAAAGACGTCTGACCTGACACGGGCCATTACTTTGCAACTGTTGACGCCACTGGGTCCCGAGGAAGGCAAACCTACCTACGGAGTGGTGGTAATGACCGTGGACATTGGTGGTTTGGTGCGACGCGATCCTGACACTTTGTGGGTGCATGATGATGGGCGTTTTCTTTCTGCGCCTGGTGTACCACAACGCAGTGGCAGTGCTTTTGAAGAGTTCGACGGTCTCAGTAAGATGTTTGCCCGGCGCAAGCTCTTCATGTGGGAAGGGAAAGATGGCAAGACGGTGATCTGGGTGCCCTTGTTGCGCACGGATGATGACAAGCCCCTCTGGGTGGGGCGTTATGTGCAGGACAAGCCCCTGCGTGAGCTTCGGAATGCCATCATTCTGCGGGTGCTGGTGATCATTTTCGTGCTGGTGGTGGTGATAGGCATCATAGCCCGGTTGGTGGCTACGCGCCTGGAACGTCATGGTGCGGAGCTGTTCAAAGGGATACAGCGTATCGTGGGCAAGGCGGAAGCCGTGCAGTTCAACTGGCATGGCAGTCCTGAGCTGGTTCAGTTGGGACGCAATCTGTCAGTACTTTCAGAGACCCATGCCCGCAACCTGCAGGAGTTGCAGGGGCATGCCCGTGCTTTGGAAGAATCCAATCGCTACAAGTCTGAGTTCCTTTCAAATGTCAGTCATGAGCTGCGTACGCCGCTCAACTCCATACTGTTGCTGTCCAAACTGCTGGTGAAGGAAAAGGGTGGCCTCTCTGAGGAGCAGCAGCAACAACTGAAAGTCATTTATGAGGCCAGTGCCGATCTGCGGGGTCTCATCGACAATATTCTCGATCTGTCGCGTATCGAGGCGGGCCGCTTGTTACCCAATCTGGAAGAGGTGGATTTGCGCCTGCTGCTGCATGAACTGGTGGAGCTGATGGCGCCCCAGTTCCAGGAAAAAGGCCTGCGACTGGAACTGCATATCGATCCCCAGGCGCCCGGGCAGATATCCTCAGATCCTGACAAACTCAAGCAGATTCTGAAAAACTTCCTTTCCAATTCCCTTAAGTTCACCATGGAGGGAAAGGTGATACTGGGCCTGGAACCGGCAGAGACACCCCATGCAGTGCGTCTCTGGGTGCGCGATACGGGGATCGGAATACCGGAAGACAAGCAGAAACTGATATTCGAGGCTTTCAAGCAGGCTGATGGATCCACCCGGCGGCGATATGGAGGTACGGGTCTTGGGTTGAGCATCAGCCGTGAGCTGGCGCAGATTCTTTGTGGAGAAATTCATGTGGAAAGCCGTACCGGGCGAGGATCGGAGTTCGCCCTGCTGCTGCCTTTTGAGTGCGGTGAGGTGCCTCAACCCAAGAACCTGCTCTATGAAGAACAGGACAGTGAGCCGGGAGCAGAGGCCGCCACTGTGGCGGATGCGGATTTTTCCGGCCGCCGGGCGCTCTTGGTGGAACGGGATATTGATGTATTGCTCAAGTTCAGCAAAATGCTGGAAGCCTGGAATATCGAGGTGTTTGCCGCCGGAGATGAGGACGAAGTGCGGGAGACCCTGGAAGATGAACCGGATATTGATATAGTACTGGCAGGAGAGGATATCGTAGCGTGGCGGGATCTCGCCGGGATGGTTGGTGGCAGCGTCGTAAGTTCGATATTGTTCATTGGCCTGTCCGACAATCCCCAGGTGGGCGGCGCGGAAGTGGTGGTATCGCCGGAGGTCAACGCGAATACGCTGATGAGTATCCTGCAACAACGTTTTCCAACGGAAATGAAATGAACATGAAACGCTATTCCGGCTTCAAGCTGCTGGCTGTAGACGACAACGAACACAATCTGTTCACCTTGCGTTCACTGGTGAGCAAGCATATGGACGTGGAGATACTGGAAGCCACCAGTGGCAGAAAAGCCCTGGAGCTGGCGCGCGCCAACCCCGATATCGATCTCATTATTCTCGATGTACAGATGCCGGAGATGGATGGATTCGAAACGGCGCGCATGCTCAAGATCCATAAGAAAACCCGGGGAATCCCGGTGATCTTTCTGACAGCAGCGTTCAAGACCGAAGAATTCCAGCAGAAAGGCTATGATGTGGGGGGAGTGGATTACCTGCTCAAGCCCATTGATGACAACCAGTTGCTGAATAAGATCAGCACTTATTTCCGCCTTATCGAAAAGGAACGGGACCTCAACCGCATCCTGGAACAAAAGGTTGCGGAACGCACTGCTGAACTTCACCAGGCCAACCAGCACCTGGAGAATATTCTGCGCTATATGGGAGAGGCATTGCTGATCCTGGATCCAAGAGGACGCATTCTGCAGGTCAATCCTGCCGCCTGCGCCATGCTGGGCTACGAACAACAAGAACTGACGGGTATGAGCATCGGTGATGTTTTCGAGGAGGAGGGACAGGAGCAGGCCAATGCCTTCATGGGGCTTTGGCTGGAGGCGCTGATTCGTGCTGGCGCCCTGCGGGATATCGAGGCGGCTTTCATTGCCAAGGATGGAACCCGTGTTCCAATCCTGTTTTCCCGCACCGCAATAGTCGATCAACAGGGGGAGATTGACGAGATTATCTGTATCGCCAAGAATATGTCAGGCTACTGTCGGGTGGACGAGGAATCGCCTGCTCACGCAACCGGAGATTGAACCCTATGAACGAACCCACAGAACCGCAGATCCCTTCGGATGAAGATCCGACGATGACGGCCAATGCCCTGAAAGCCATGGCGCACCCCTTGCGCTGGAAGATTCTCTGCACCCTGGGGGAGACAGAGCTGTCGGTGGGAGAAATCGTGTCGCGCACGGGTACTTCCCAGAGCAATATATCCCAGCACCTTGAACAGCTGCGCAACAAGAACATCGTGACTTCCCGCAAGGAGGCCAACCGGATCTATTACCGTATCCGCAATGGCAAGTTGCTGGAGCTTATCGGCACTATGCGTGAAGTGCTCTGTCCGGTAAATTTGGATGATCGTTATGACAAATAGCGACATAGAGTCGCATTCGCCTATCCCCCGCCACTCAGTTGCCCGACGATGCGGAAACCTGCCACATAGGTGCCAATAGCCGATCCCAGAGTGCTGAACAGGAATACCAGCAAAGTCCGTGATACCCGGTTTTTCCACCAGCCTGTCCAGTGGGTGGTGTCATGGCGCAGCTTGCTGAAGTCTTCTACAGTCGGCTTTCTCAGCCAGAGTTCCGCAGCTGCGGTCACCATGCCTGCACCGATAGTGGGATTCAGGGAAGTAATGGGCGCGGCTACAAAGGCGGTCACCACCGTCAGGGGGTGGGCTCCCGCCAAAGCAGCGCCAACAGCGGACAGACTGCCATTGATCAGCACCCAACTCCACACCAGTTGCCAACCCAGTTCCGGGCTGCGGTAGAAACCTATGCCGAAGCCGATGAATACCAGGGCCACGATAAGCCAGGGCAGCAGTTTCGGCCAGCGTGACGGTTGGGGCAGGCTGTCCAGTTCCGCAATGATCCGGGTCGGATCATCGATGCGGTGGCTCAGTTTCTTGCGTATGCCTTTCAAATGTCCGGCACCGACAATGGCAAGGATATCCTCGTGGCCATTTTCTTCGATTTCCTGGGCCAGGCGGGCGGCCATGTATTCGTCCCTTTCTTCGATGAGAGGTCGGTAGAGGTCCTGGCGGTCGTGGGAGAACTCGGCGAAGGTGGTTTCCAGCATATCGCCTTCCTTGAGTTTTTCGATCTCCTCTTCTTCCACTTCCTCCCTTGATACCAGGGATACCAGCAGCCCGGTAAACAAGGTCCAGCGTTTCCACCAGGACAGGTTCGCCGCAGTACGTTTGAGGGTGGTGCCGATTTCGCGGTCGATGAGAAGCACCGGAAGATGATTTTCCCGGGCTTTGTCTATGGCCATGCGTTGTTCCGCACCGGGCTCGATGCCAAACTGTTCGGCAATACGCTGCTGGTAGGCGCCCATGGCAAGGTTGGCAATGACCATGGAGGCCTTGCCACTGCGTATGACTTCCATGAGGTTCATCTTGGCCAGGGAGTCCGGAGACAGCATGGCATTGTAGCGGCTGGGGCACAGCTCAACGGCCACAGCGTCATAACCGCCTGTTTCAATGAGCTTTTCCACCATGTCGGCGCTGGCCCGGGAGACATGGGCCGTGCCCAGCAGGGTGATTCTGCTGTCCTTGATGGACAACTCTTCTATGGGTTCCTGGAATGGGGTTTCTGGCATGATAGGGAAGGTTGCTTTACGGCATTGGGCTGGGATAATACCAGCATCATCAACCTGTATGGAGTACTTGCGGTGAAAATGTTCATTTTGGGCCTGTTGCTCTCCCTGTCCCTGACCGGTTGTGAAACCATGGAAAACATGACCAGGGAGAAGCAGTTGGACCTGGATGTCAAGCTCTACGGTCATGAAGTACGTTGGGGGGAAATCGAGGCGCTGCCATCTTACCTGAAGCCGGACATGATTGAAGAGCAACCGCCGGTGGCGAAAGAGCCGGGAAATATACGGGTTACTGAATATGAAGTCCTGGTCTCGCCCCATTTGCTCGGGGATGATAAAAGCAGGGCAGCCCAGACAGTTCGTATAGATTATGTCTTTCGTGATCGCCAGGTATTACGCTCGTTGATGGACAAGCAGCTGTGGGAATACGATGCTGACGCCAAGAAGTGGCATCGCGCCAACCCCATTCCGGTATTCAAATAATGCCTGTTGTTCCTTTCAGCGAGCGCCCAGGCAGGCACGAACGGCATTTCAGACGCAAGCTGGACAACAGTCTGTTTCCCCGGCCTCTGGTGAACTGGACTGAGGATGATCTCCTCGAAGTGCAACGCCTGGACCATGAGGAGTTGATGGTTTTCCTCCAGTCCCTGCGCCAATTGGTGCGCCGTGCCGTGGAGCTGAAACCGAACGAAGAGACCCAGGTGATTCTGGACTTGAAGGCCGAGCTGGAGCAGTTCTACGAACAGGCCTGTGGTCTGGCGGATCAGCAGGAAGGTAACAAACAGGCCATACGCCAGTTGGTGGATGTGATCATGAACACTATTCGCCGCAATGCCGCTGGGGATGCCCTGGCGGAACAGGAACTGGCAGAAGAAGCACTGGCCCGAAGCACGCATTTCGAATTGCTGGAGCATGCCCTGGTGGCGGATCTGCTCCATCCTGACAGCCTTATCCAGGCCGATGAGCTGGCAGCAGTACTCTTGACGGATGAAGAGAATCAGGTGCTGGCAGCTTGGGAGTTGTTCGACGGGGAACAACGGCGGTTGTTACTGTTGGAAATGAAAGACCTTGTAGAACAGCAGGCCGAGGCAGGTAATGTGTTGAAACAACGGTTGGCGTTGTTGCATGGCCGTTAACAGGCTGTTGAAAAACACCGTTATTCAACAGCTTGTGTGCGGCACAGGGATGTGCCGCCATTTTCGATGGCTGCAAGCCATTGAAAATGAAGGAAGCGGGAAACCGCGTTTTCCGCTTCCGTGGTTGAAAGAGTCCATGGAGGGATTATTTCAACGTCCTGTTAAAGAACCCTTCCCCGAAGGAGTACGGGGAAGGGGGTGGCGGGATCTATACTTCCAGATCCGGGTTGCTTTCAATCAACATGTCATAGGCTGTGTAGATGTGTTCGTGCTTCTGCATACCCAGGCTGTTCTCCTCGACGGGGCCGACTTGAACGTCCGGGTTTCCGCGATAGGCGTCCTGCAACGATGCCGTCACTGGCGTTGAAGATGGCATGGGGTTGCTGATGCCTTCTGACAGACTGGGAATATTGGGATCCAGGTCTTCACTGGCCAGTTGGCGTTCATAAGCAAAGGTTTCAGCAAAGGCCATATTGCTCGCCAAGAAAAGGGCGGAAATGGTGATCAGTGTTTTCATGATAATGTCCTCACGATTGTCATTTGTTGTGTATAAAGAGACCTTGCCCTGGGTATATTCATTTCCAGGGACTTCACGAAAATTTGGTGATTCATGAAATATCAGGATTTGCGGGATTTTATTCTTGGACTCGAAAAACAGGGGGAACTCAAACGGATCACGGCAGAAGTCGATCCCTGTCTGGAAATGACCGAGATCAGTGATCGTGTTCTGCGTGCTGCGGGTCCCGCGCTTCTGTTCGAAAACCCCAAGGGACATGATGTGCCGGTGCTTACCAACCTTTTTGGCACCCCCCACCGCGTCGCCTTGGGCATGGGGGAAGACTCCGTGGAGGCGTTGCGTGAGGTGGGCAGGTTGCTGGCCATGCTCAAGGAACCCGATCCGCCCCGGGGCATGAAGGATGCCTGGGACAAGATTCCTATGTACCGCAAAGTGCTGGATATGGCGCCAAAGGAGCGCCGTTCCGCTCCCTGTCAGGAAGTGGTGTTGGAAGGGCAGGACGTGGATCTGGGGAGCCTGCCTGTGCAAACCTGTTGGCCCGGAGATGCCGGACCACTCATCACCTGGGGCCTGGTAGTGACCCGGGGGCCGCACAAGCAGCGTCAGAACCTTGGGATCTACCGTATGCAGGTGATCGGCCGCAACCGGTTAATCATGCGCTGGCTGGCGCATCGTGGCGGCGCTCTGGACTTTCGTGAGTGGCAGGAAAGCCATCCGGGTGAGGCTTTTCCTGTCTCCGTCGCCTTGGGGGCCGATCCTGCCACCATACTGGCAGCAGTCACACCGGTGCCCGACACGCTTTCAGAATACGCCTTTGCCGGTCTGTTGCGCGGTTCCCGCACGGAGGTTACCCGCTGCCTGGGGAATGAACTGCAGGTGCCGGCTTCTGCCGAATATGTGTTGGAAGGCGTTATTCATCCCGATGATATGGCACCGGAAGGGCCTTTTGGAGATCACACGGGCTATTACAACGAAGTGGACAGTTTTCCCGTTTTCACCGTTGAGCGCATTACCTGCCGGAAGAGTCCCATCTATCACAGCACCTATACCGGGCGTCCGCCGGATGAGCCTGCCATCCTGGGTGTGGCCCTCAATGAAGTCTTCGTGCCTATTCTGCAGAAGCAGTTTCCCGAGATCACGGATTTCTACCTGCCCCCCGAAGGCTGTTCCTACCGCATGGCAGTGGTGAGCATGAAAAAACAGTACCCGGGGCATGCCAAGCGGGTGATGTTTGGCATATGGTCTTTCTTGCGCCAGTTCATGTACACCAAGTTTGTGATTGTGACAGATGATGATGTCAACGTGCGGGACTGGAATGATGTGATCTGGGCCATGACCACCAGGATGGACCCGGCGCGGGATGTCACCCTGGTGGAAAATACGCCCATCGACTATCTGGATTTTGCCTCGCCGGTGTCTGGCCTGGGCTCGAAGATGGGGCTCGATGCCACCAACAAGTGGCCCGGGGAAACCTGCCGGGAATGGGGCAGACCCATCGTTATGGACGAGGATGTAAAGAAACGTATTGATGACTTGTGGAGTGATTTGGAACTGAGTCCGCAATGAACAGCTTTCCTTCTGACAAACTGCGCCAGTACATGCGTCGAAGGATGAGTGATGACTGCCATTCGTTGCGTTGTGCCCAGGAAAAAATACTATATGGAATGCTGGGACTGTCTTCAGTGGTTCTTGCTTTTCCCTATGTGCTGGGTGTGGTGCTGGCAGTCAGGGAAGGACTATGGGCTATAGTGTTCATAGATACCCTGACGTTCCTTTCATTGCTGTTTCTGGTTTTTTCCTTGTCACTCTCCTACAAAGCCCGGGTGTATGGGCTGTTGATCCTGATCGAATTCCTGGCGGTTTCGCTGCTGGTTATTACCGGCAGTCAGGGGGCAGGCTGGTTGTGGCTATTATTCCCGCCGGTATTGGCGACCTTGCTGCTGGACTGCCGGATCGGTTATGCCACTGTGTTTTTCAGCATGCTGCTGTTGTTCCTGCTTGGGATGTCGGATGTCCTGTTCTTTCATGGAAGGGTGGCCTTTGCCAATGACCGTCCGGTGGTTCTGGCTGTCATGGTTGGTAATTATCTGGCGCTTTCTGTCATTCTGATATTCATGATAGGGCGTCTTCTGAACAGCCTTGAGGGCACGATCAAGGCCGTACGCCAGGGCGCCGGTCAGCTGCAACTGACTCAGGAAGTCACCGTGGACACCATCTCCTCCCTGGCGGAGTATCGGGATATGGAAACCGGGAACCATATTTTACGTACCCGGAACTATGTAAGAATCCTGGCAAGGCAACTGCGAAAACAGTCTTCTGTCTACGCTGAAATACTGAATGAAGACTTTATCGATCTGTTGTCCCAGTCCGCTCCCTTGCATGATATCGGAAAGATCGGCGTGCCCGATGAGATTCTTTTAAAGCCCGCAAAACTGACTTCTGAGGAATTCGAGGAGATGAAGAAACACACGGTCTATGGCAAAGAGGCTTTGACTCAGGCAGAGGACAAACTGGGGAGCAACCACTTTTTGCAACTGGCCGCTGAGATCGCCTGGACACACCATGAAAAATGGGATGGCAGCGGCTATCCGCGTGGCCTCTCCGGTGCGGAGATACCCCTCTCGGGCCGAATTATGGCTGTGGCTGATGTGTATGATGCATTGATTTCCAAGCGTGTGTACAAGGCGGCCTCTAGCCATGAAGAAGCCCTGGCGTATATCGAAGAACATTCCGGCTCCATGTTCGACCCGGAGGTGGTAGCTGCCTTGCTCGCTGTTTCGGATGATTTCCTGTCCGTAGCAGAGAAATTTTCCGATTCAGTGTTGCGGACACATGACTGAGATCTTGCTGATGGCCAGTGAGATTGGCAGCATTCTGGATGCGGTTCTGGAGGTGGAATTTTCCTTTCTGCAAACAGAAAATATCGCCAGGGAGCTTGCCCGTCTCCCTGCCGGGCAGCAGCAGCTCGTATTGCAGTGGACGCGGCGCGTGTCCAGCACCAATGTGCAGCTGGCCTACGAGTTTTCCTCCCGGGCTGTGCGAGCTCTGGCGTGCATGGATGAAGAAATGCTGTCCGCCTGGTGCCTGCATGCCATGGATACCTACGACCGGGCGGGGCTTCATCCCGCCATGGAGGTCATCAAGGATCTGGAGGGCTTTCTGGCATTTGGCCACCTGCGTGCATCTGCGGCGCTGCTGGAGGATGTGCGCCCGGTGCTCAACTCTTTCATTCACGGCCTGTCCGGACGCAGGCTGGAGTTGCAGGAGGATACCCGCTCATGGACAGATGGAGAGGTGCTCTACCTGCCGGAAATGATGGCCCGTCTTGAGGATGAAGAAGACAATTTTCATCTCTACAAGGCCATGGCCACCCATCTGTGGGGCCAGACCCGGTACGGTACTCTGAATGTCGATCCCCAGGCGTTGCTGGCCCCTTACGCCGATGAGCAACATGCCCTGCACTGGTTCCAGCTTCTGGAAACCCTGCGCCTGGACAACTATCTCAAGCGTGACCTGCCGGGCTTGTACCGGCAGATACAGCAGTTGCATGCCCGCCTGGCGGATCCAGGCCAGGAAAGCGCCCTGCAGGCCTTGCGCAGTGAGTTGGACGCGTCTGCCTCGGTGAATGACAGTGTGGCTGCCCTGGCCCGGCTCTATGAACGTCAGGCTCCGTCCCTGCCCTGCTATGCGGGTGGTATGGATCTTCCTCTGGCCTGGCAGGCCAGGGAACTGCGCCTGCAAAGAGAAGAAGCCCGCTTTCGGGATGCCCTGCGTGTGCTTGCCGAGGATTTGCAGGGAGAAGCGGCCGAAGCTGCCAGTCCCTTTGAGCTCCGGGAGCGTAATCCCGACCGGGATAGCAGTGAACTTGCCGACCTGGAGCTGGTGCTGGCCGACCAGGTCATGCCAGTGCCAGAACATTTGAAATCGATCATGACTTCCATACAGCTTGATCTGACCGGAATACCAGAGGAATACCTGGTTCCTGCCGGAGAAGGGGAATATGACCCGGCTTTGCTGGAAGACGAGACACTAGATCCGAATGACGTCTGGGGCGGCGTGTACCACGAAGAAGGCGCCTTCTTCTACGATGAATGGGATTTTGGCCGCCTGCACTACAGAAAGAACTGGTGCGTACTGCGCGAGCTGGACCAGGAAGGCGGGGATGATGGCTTTTACAACCGCACTCTGGACAGGTACAGAGGTCTTGTGCGCTCACTGCACCGCAGTTTCGAGGTCTTGCGCGGGGAAGACAAAGTACTGCGCCGCCAGCCTCATGGCGAAGATATCGATATCGATGCCTTTGTCGAAGCACTGGCGGATATGCAATCCGGAATGGAAATGTCCGAGCGCCTATTTTCCCGTATGCACAAGGATGAACGCAATATTGCGGTGCTGTTCATGGTCGATATGTCCGGCTCCACCAAGGGCTGGATCAATGAGGCAGAACGTGAAGCCCTGGTGCTTCTGGTGGAATCCTTACAGGTATTGGGAGATCGCTACGCCATATACGGTTTTTCCGGATGGGCAAGGAAGCGCTGTGAGGTGTATCGTATCAAGAGTTTCGATGAACCCCTGAGTAACAAGGTCAAGGGCGCTATCGGTAGTATCGAGCCAAAGGACTATACCCGTATGGGAGCGCCCATTCGCCATTTCACGCGTATGCTGGAAGAAGTCGAAGCCAGAACCAAGCTGCTTATCACTCTATCTGACGGCAAACCAGACGATTATGATCACTATTACCGGGGAGAATACGGCATTGAGGATACACGGCAGGCATTGTTCGAGGCCAGGGTGGCGGGGATACATCCGTTCTGCATCACTATTGACAAGGAAGGCGCGGATTATCTTCCCCACATGTACGGCAAGGCCAATTACGTGGTGCTGGATGATGTGGCAAAACTGCCCTTAAAGGTTTCCGATATCTATCGTAAGATTACCAGCTGAAGCATATTATTAATTGAATTTGTCGCCTTCAATGCTTCAAACAGGGCAGCTGAGGGCGCGATATACTAGCAACAAAAAAACACTGCCTGGAATCTGTCTGGCAGAGTGAGAAAAGTTCATAGGAGAGGAGGAAGAAGTAATGAAAAAAACAGCAGTAGCCATTGCAGCCGTCATGAGCGGGGGAATTGTCCTGGCACAACCGGGAACAGGAATGCCGCCCTATGGTTATACGCCGCCCATGCCGGGAGCCATGCCCATGCGCCGTCCGGCGCCTGCTCCCCGTGAATACCCGGTAGACAGCCCGGCAGCCCTGGTGCAGAAAGGCATGCACGATCTCCTGGATCGCCTGCAGAGCGAGGACCTCGATACCCGTTCTCTCGAGAAGTACCTGGAGGAGCAGGTGGCTCCCTACTTCGATTTTGAATACATGGCCAAATCTGCGGCAGGCAATATGTATCGCTATATGAGTGATGAGCAGAAAGCGCGTATGGCGCAGCGTATTGAACGGCAGTTCTTGTCCACCATGGTGCAGCGCCTGGTCAGCTACAACAATCAGGGTGTGCGGGTGATGAGCCAGCGCATGAACCCGGATGGCCGTACCGGCATGGTGACTACCGCCATTACCGGCCCACGAGGTTATCCCACACGCCTGGATTTTCGTTTCTATAAGGCCAAGAGCGGCTGGAAAGTGTTTGATGTCATGGCCAATGGCCAAAGCGCCGTTATCCATTACCGCCGCCAGTTTCGTCAGACTATGTACATGCCATCAGGACGCAACCAGCGGCTCATGCGGCGTCCTTATCATCAACCTGCATCGGGCAGTTAACCGTCGCCAGCCGCATAGGGATTCCGGATGAATGCTCAACCGGGGCAGGGCCTGGGAAAAGGCATGATCATTGGCGCCTGGGTGCTGCTGGTGGCGTTGCTCACCCTGTTCTTTTCCCGGGTTCTGGATGAACGTGAGAATCCCAACCAGCAACCCCTGAGCCAGGTATCCGCCCGGGGTGTCCGGGAAGTTGAGCTCAAACGCAATCCCCAGGGGCATTATGTGGCCACCGGTGCTATCAATGGCCAGGCGGTGGTGTTCCTGGTGGATACTGGAGCGACAGATGTCGCCCTGTCAGAAAAGCTTGCCCGGAAAATGGGCTTGGAAAAGCGGGCGGGGGCTTTCAGTCATACGGCAAACGGGGTGGTGGCTGTATGGCAGACCCGTCTCGACCGGGTATCACTGGGGAACATCGAGTTGCGCAATATACGCGCAAGCATTCTTCCTGATCTCAAACCGGATGATCAGGTGTTGCTGGGTATGAGTTTTCTCAAGAAACTGGAAATCCTTCAGAAAGGAGATACCCTGACTCTGCGCCAGCTCCCATGAGTTGCTGGAAAAACTCTGATCCCTGTAGGTCGGGCTTCAGCCCGACATTTCTCCGTTGAGGCAGCTGTTGTCAGACTGAAGCCCGACCTACGGATGGCAGAAGTGCCGGTAATGCAGAGAGCACACCGGCCCGTCCATCCCTGGACATGCGCCGCTCCTGCGCATTCTTGCGCCCGCGGCATACCGTCCATCCCTGGACATGCGCCGCTCCTGCGCATTCCTGCGCCCGCGGCATACCGTCCATCCCTGGACATGCGCCGCTCCTGCGCATTCCTGCGCCCGCGGCATACCGTCCATCCCTGGACATAAAAAAACCAGCGCGGGGCGCTGGTTTTATTCCTGGCAATATCACCTCGGGTCTTACATGGAGACCACGTCCTTCAGTGCTTTCAAGGCAGTAACCTTTACGGTAGTGCTTGCAGGTTTTGCGGCGATCTTCATGGGTTCGCCGGTAGCCGGGTTACGTCCCATACGCGCCTTGCGTGCCGGCTTCTTTACGCGGCGGATCTTGACGCCGGTATCGGGAATGGCAAATTCACCGGAACCACGTTTCTTGATATGGCGGGTGATAAGATCACTCAGGGAAGAGAATACGGCTTGTACTTCTTTCTTGGTCAGGCCGGTATCGTCTGCGATAGCAGTGATGATCTGACTCTTTGTCTGCTTCTTGCTGATGGCAGGCAGTTTCTTGGGAGCTGCCTTGGCAGCGACTTTCTTGGTGGTCTTTTTAACCATCTGATTACTCTCCTTAGGTTATCGGGTAATTCCGTACCGGAACTTACCATAATATTTTTTGTTGACATAGTGAAAATGTGGTTTCAGTTGATATATACGGCATATTTTCACTTTTCAAGGGGCAGAATTTGAGAAATGCACTGCTCTTTCAGGCAGGTTTACAAGAATTGCCAGGGATTGTATGCATTGCTAGCCCCATGCTATGAGTGCGTGCCTGTACATGGAATGCGATGGTTTGGGGGGTCGGATTTCGATGGGAACAAGAAGAACAGAGTGACTCTATTTTTTCTTTTTCAAGTCGGCAATTTCTTCTTGTACTTTTTTTAGCTGTGATTCCAGGCGTGCTGTTTCGTAGAAGTTCAGATTGGGAACACGCAGGGCAATCTTCAGCTGCAGGGCGGAGGCTTCCAGGTTGCCTTTCAGGTAATAGTGCATGGCCATGTGTTGGTGGCTTTCCGCCTGGCGTCCCATGTCTGCCGCGGCATTGGCCAGCAACTTGTAAACATGAGTGTTCTCCGGCCGAAGTGAAGCCAGAAACGAAAGCTTGCGATAGGCGGTTTTTGCCTTGCCTGCGCGTAAGTAGAATTCTGCCAGAGTGATCTGTAAGGGATAGCTCAGGGGCTGTTTCTCAACCGCGTCTTCCAGGCGGGAGATGGCGCGGCGCTTGTTTCCGGCTTCCATGTCGATGCGGGAAGCGGTAATGATGAACTCCAGGGTGTCAGGATACTCCTGCAACAGCGTATTCAGCTGCGAAGACGCTTTTGCATACTGGTCGTTGCGCAACAGAGCCAGGGCCAATCCATAAGTGGCCGCAGCTTTGTTGCGGTAGCGGCCTTCCCGAAGTGAGGCGGTGAAATAGGTAATGGCGTCACGCGCCTCATGGAAGGCGCGTTCCCTCAAAGTGCTCCTGGTAAGCAGATAACGGAAGCTGTCTGTGTATTGCTTATAAGAATAGACTTCTGCCCGTCCCAGGGAATCTGCGATTCTGGAATTGGTCACCGGATGGGTACGCAGAAACTCGGGAAGTTCAGTGCCATAGCTGTGATTGGCCCTGCCCATGCGGGTGAAGAAGCTGGGCATGGCGCGAGGGTCATAGTCGGCTGCGTACAAGATGCCGATGCCCAGACGGTCGGCTTCCTTTTCGTTCTGGCGCGTGAAATTGATCTGTCGTTGTTGCATGGCGGCCTGTGCGCCAGTGGCGGCGGCAACGGCCGCATCCCCGCCCACGGTGGCGCCCAGAATGACTGCTGCTACCAGGGCGGCGCCCTGTACCAGACTCATGTTGCTGGCAGCGTACCAGGCGCGTTGCAGGTGCTTCTGGGTGACGTGGGTGATCTCATGAGCCAGTACGGCGGCCAGTTCACTTTCTGACTGGGTGGTGAGTACCAGACCCGTGTAGACGCCGATATAGCCGCCAGGGCCGGCATAGGCGTTGATGACCGGGCTGTCCACCAGGAAGAAGGTGAACTTGGAGCCCATGCCTTCACTGTGTTCAACCAGGGAGTTGCCCAGCTTGTTAATGTAGTCGTCCAGCAGCGGATCATCGATGACCGGCTGGGTGGCACGGACATAGCGCATAAAAGTCTTGCCCAGTTGCTGTTCCTGCAGGGGTGTGAACAGGTTGCCCGAAGCTGCGCCAATCTCGGGAAGGTCATCACTCCCTTCGCTCCATGCCTGGAGGGGTGTTGTACACAGACTGATGCCCAGAATGAGAATCAACCAGCGGTAAGAACGGGGATGGGCCATCAGTTTAATTGTATGCGTTGCCCCCAGGGGGGCTTTTCCTTTCCTTTGACTAACCACAAGACAGGATAGGAGGGCGCAAGTTCCGGGAACTGCCCTGCCAGGTCCGAAAAATACACCAGGATTTCCGGTTTCATGCCCTGTTTGTCCACCCATTGAAACACGGGCCGGAAATCCGTGCCACCACCGCCGCTGATTTCTGTCTGCAGCTTCAGTTCCTCCCAGGGTTCAAAAATCCAGGGGGCGCCATCAGCAATTTGGGCATCACAGGGAATCAGGGTGACCCGGGCGCGCATCTGTCCTTTGAGAGCGGAAATTTCCGAGAGAAATTCCTGAATATCCCTGTCTTTTATGGAGCCGCTGGTATCCAGGGCAACCACGATGTCCACCTGGCTGGAGTGCAGGGAGGGCAGGATGGCGTCGCCTTGGCTGCGGCGGGACGGACGCATATAGCTGTAGTCGTCTCGCGCTACGGAGGTCATATAGCGTGCCAGCAGCATGCGCCAGGGGAGGCGTGGCTGCAGCAGGTGATCGATCATGCGCGCCATGGCGCCATCCATTTTGCCTGCCTGGATGGCCTGCTGGGCGGCGCCGGCCATGCGCTGCTGCCATTGCACTTCCAGGGTATCTCTTTCTTCGGGTGTAAGGGGAGGAGGCTGGGAGGATTCGCCGGGCCGGGTCTGGTCGTTGCTTTCACCGCCGGGCTGGTTCTGTCCCCCTGTTCCGTTGCTACCGTCGTTGTCTTTGGGTTGCTGCTGCTGTTCCTTCTCCTGCCGTGGTTCGGGGGGCGGGTTGTCTGGAGGGGGCTCTCCATCTTCTCCACCATCGCCACTGCCGTCACTGTCCTGATCATAGAGGTGTTGGTCGATGGTTTCCTGGTTGTCATCCTCCTGTAGCAGGGGATAGATCTCCTCGGCAGTCATGCCCTTGTATTCATCCATGATGAGGCTGTCGTAGGGTGGTATGAGGCCTTCATCCACCAGCAGTGGGTTGATGGCATAGTCGCAGGCCAGATTCCAGCGGTGCAGCACCCGGTGGGCTCTGCGGGAAAAATGCGACAGGGCGCAATGCAGCGCTTCGTGAGCGAGCATGAACTGGGTCTGGGCCAGGGTCAGAGAAGCGATGTACTCAGGGTTGTAGTAGAAATGGCGGGCGTCTGTCCCGGTAGTGGGGCACCACTCGGGACTGGCCGCCTGCATGGGCAGGCGCAGCACCAGGGCGCCGAGAAAGGGCTTGTCCAGGATCAGGCGGGTGCGCGCTGCCGCCAGCTTGGTCTGAATCTCGTCGTGATCCAGCTCAGCCATAGAGCATTACTTCGCCAATGGCAGTGGCCCAGTCGGCAAATTCCGGTACCTGGAACAAGGAATCACCGATGGCCCGGTGCAGATCGGAAACCAGCATGACGCCCATTTCCTTCTGCGGGAAGCGGTTGGCGTACCGGAGAATATGACCGGTGATATCGATGGCGTTGCTGTCATCCCGGGCGCGGATGGCACGTCCCACCAGAGCAGCGGCCACGGCGTACTGGAGATCGATTTCGTCCGGTACCGGCACATCCTTGCCACTGACGATATCGTCCAGATCCGGCATTTTGTCCAAGCTGCCGATAAAGGCATGCAATTCGATACCCGCTGCCGGTCCCACGCAGGCCTGCAGGGTGCCCAGCAGCAGATTGGGCTGGGTTCCGAACTTCTGCAAACTGCGGTGGGCGAACTCCCAGGACCGGGGAGAGGGGAAGGCTACGGGGTTGTGCGCCGGGTCGAAATCGAACAACAGTTCCGGGCGGAAGCGCAGGAAGGCGATCACTCTTTCGTCAATACCATTGGCCCAGGCCCAGGCCACCCAGTCATCCAGGTTGGTTTCCACCTCGAAATGGGACAGGCGGTTGGCCAGGGGGGCGGGCATGGTATAGGTTACGCCCCGGTCCCCCTGACGGTTTCCGGCGGCAAAGATGGCCCAGCCTTCGGGCACTTCGTATTCACCCAGCTTGCGATCCAGGATGAGCTGGTAAGCAGCCGCGGAGACGCTGGGGGGCGCTGAGGTGATCTCGTCAAGGAAGAGAATGCCTTTTGGCCCATGGCGTAGGGTGCTGGGCAGAATGCCGGGGACGGCCCATTCCACGGTCTCTTCTTTGCGAAAGGGGATGCCGCGCAAATCACTCGGTTCCATCTGGGACAGGCGGATGTCGATGACTGGAACGCTATGCTTGGCTGCGATTTCGGCGACCATCTGGGACTTTCCCACTCCGGGTGGACCCCAGAGCATCACGGGCGTATGGTGGCCTTCCGTGGTGCTGGTGAATTCGCGGTCTAGAATGGTGAGTAACTGTGCTGGGCGCATGGATTAGTCAGTGAATCAGAGTGACCTCAGGGAATGTCAGAAAGAATGCGCAGTCGGGGCGAAAAGGTCAACCTTTGTGCTGGGAAGGGATTTTTTCCGCTGTAAGTCGCAATGTTCGCGGCATATTTTCAGAAAAATGCATCCCTGACTTGCAAAGCATAAGAAAAACAGAGTATTCTAATGACCAGTAATCACCATCATGTTCCGGGTTTCCGGGGTGAGCGGTGATGCCTGTTCCTAAAGATTGAGTACGACAAAATTTTGAGGCGGCGTTCAAGGCGTGGCAGAATGCGTTCTTGTGCCGCATAAAGTATTAACATCAAAGAATTTCGGAGACCGGATATGAACCAGTTTTATTACGATGCCGTAACCAAGATGGAAAGCATGGGTGTCGATGATGAGTATATCCTGGGTTGGCAAGCAGGTTTTTTGCATCATCCCGAGCGTGAAGAGCAGCGGATTACCGAAGCCTATGAAGCAGGCTACGCTGATGGCGGTGAGAAGAACCTGGACAACCTGGACAAGTGGGTCAAGAGCTGATTTTTCAGGCCGGTTGACGTAATAAAGGCGGGGTTTCCCGCCTTTATTGTGTCTGGAACGCGAACTTTGGTTTGTTTTCCCTGTTCTCGATATGCCTGCCGGGGCTGAATGGCCATGCGCCTCAAGCCCCGGTAAGGCGTTTATTCGAACAAGTCCCGCATAGCCGGGGTGATCTTGCGGTTGAGTTCCGGGCCGTCCTTGTCCATGACCTGGTCGATGACCCAGCGGTTCTCCTGGGAGTCTCCCATGATCTGCTGTATTTCATATCCCAGATGTCTCAGAAAAGGGTATGAGGGTCCGTCTTCCGTATAGCGGAATTCCGCGTATTCTCCTGCCCGCTGGTTGACCCGCGCAAAAAAAGGCTGCGCATAGTCTCCCGGGCCAAACAGATCCAGACTGTTATCCTGGATGATGTCGGCCTGTTTCCTGGCGACAGCGACAATCAGTTTTTCCCGATCCTCATCTGCAAGTTCCAGTTCCTGCCGGGCCAGGCGGTCCATGATCTGCAGCATGAAGATCAGGTATTCGATGATCACGTCCATGCGTTGCTCATCGTTTTCGTAGATGAAATCCTCACCATGGAGATTGATGGCTTTGTCCTGCGCCAGGCGCCAGCTGATGAAGGCCAGGGCGCCGGCGATTTCTTCCAGGGAATGATCGCCATCCTTGTTCCAGCGGCTTTTGATGCGAAGTGGTAGTGCCATGAAGTTTCTCCTATTGAGTCAGGCATGCTATAAATGAATAGCCTAGCATTTTACTCAAGAATTGCCCGCACATGAACCATTCCAAGGAAAATATTCGCCAACAGGTACAACACAATTGTCATATTGCCGATGCCCGGCATGCAGGAGATTTCACCATGTGTACCTATCTTCTGAAAATGCGTGAATTCTTTCGCTGGGAACAGAACCTGGGCATACAGGCCGTTCTGCCCAGGGAAAAACTGGGGGATTGGCTGGAAGCGCGTGAGGCGCTTTGGGAATCTTTGCACACACAAGATTATGCGCCTCTGAAAATCGATGGCAGGGAATATGATCCTTTTGACGTGCCTGCCATCAACCGCGCTCTGGATGCCCATGGGCTGGTGTACAGCGCGGGTTTGGCTACAGGAGCCCGGGCGAATTTCTTTCTTGGAGAACTGCTGGACCGGGAAACCGGCGAGGAGGGCTTCATGCTGCATCTGTCAGGAAAGGAGTACGCCCGTTGCCTGAGCGCCCCCCCTGCCATGGCAGCGGAAAAAAATGTCTTTCTGCGCCGGGAGGCATTGGCCCGCTATCTGTGGGAAAAATACGAAACATGGGGCTGGAACCGGCCGGACAATGCCTTGGGCAGAGCATTTGCCTGCTATGATTTTTCCTCGGATGCAGAAGCTGCCCTGGCGCAAATGGCCGATGCTGAACTCAGTGCCGCCCGGGAGCATGAACTGGGAGAATATGCAGCCAGCCAGTTGCTGGAGCCGGGGTGGAATGAAATGCTGCTGGATCTGGCCCTCAGTCCCGCAGAACTCATGGCCCGGGCTGTCAAAGATCACATCGCAGATGCCCTGCGCACCCTGCCCTGCCTGCTGAAAGAGGCCAACCCTGCTTCTATGCATTTCTACATGGGGAATCTTTCCGGCATGCGCCGTCACTTGTTTCCCCAACTGTACGCCGCCTATGAAACCTGGTTGGATGGAGGAGATCTTCACCCCATGCGTGAGCTTGTATCCGGTTCCAGCGAACACTGGCTATCCCTGGCCCGGGAGATGATGAATGTGCACGAGCGCCTTGGTGTGGGCAGTGCAGAGACGCTGCGCCGCCTGGTGCTGGAACGGTGCGGGGTGGCGGGGTCGTGAGCCGGGGGAAGTCTTTGCTGGCTATCATCGAGCTGGGGGGGTATCCCAATCTCCTGCCCCTGTATCAGAAGCTGGGGTTCGAGGTTGAGCTGGTCACTTCCCAACGCAAGGCCAGGGTGGCATTGAAGAAAAAACAGCCTCAGGTAGTGGTGGCGGAATACAACTATCAGACGGATTTCCGTGATCGCAGTTCCAACCTGGAAACCCTCACCGCCGTGCTGCAGCGGTATCCTGAAGTGAAACTGCTGGTGTTCTATCCACTGCAACATCAGGCTTTCTTCGAAAAATTCACGCAGCAGCATCAGGTGTGGAAGGCCATCCCCTTTCCCATTACCGAAGAGGCCGTTGCTGCAGCACTCAGCAGCATAGAGCCGGCAGCTTGAATGGCCTGTCAGCGGCTTTCAGCCAAGCCGTGGGATATCCGGTTCTTGCCTTCCGCCTTGGCCTGGTATAGACGCTTGTCCGCTAGGGATATGAGTTCCAGTGTCTGCTCTTCGGATGAAAGGCCATCCTGGTATATTTCCCGTATTTCGGCAATGCCAATGGATGCAGTGGTGGCGCTGCTGTCCTGCTGATGCAGTTCTTCCAGGGCCCAGCGCACATGCTCGCACAGCCATATGGCGCTCTTGGTGTCGCGTCCTGGCATGAGCAGCAGAAATTCTTCGCCACCATAGCGTCCCAGCCGGTCCTCGGAGCTGAGCATTTCTCTGGCGGCTGCTGCTGCTTTTTTCAGTATACGGTCGCCTTCCAGGTGGCCGTATCGGTCGTTGACCATCTTGAAGTCATCCAGGTCGATCATGGCGATGCTGAATATCCGTCCCTTCTCCTGGTAGTCTTTTATACTGGCTCGCAACCGCTCCACAATGGCGTTGCGCCGGTAGAGTCCGGTTAGCTCATCGAACTGGAGTTGGCTGTGCAACAGGGCGTTGGCGAACTTGGAGGAAATGTTCTGGGCAAAAAGGTTGAGGAGTTCGGTCTCCCTCCAGGAATACCGCTGCCGTCCCAGGCTGCGGCCAATCATCAGAGTGCCCAGGTGTTTTCCATGCAGCTGCAGTGGCACGATCAGCTCCAGACCGTGCTGGTAGAGTGTCTTGAGCAGGGTATTGT
>Ga0256832_1000275_pt1 | contig 32548 bp, 27 predicted proteins | sample 134614metaG_FD_190534 | JGI IMG/M metagenome (GOLD analysis project Ga0256832, IMG submission 190534) | Hydrothermal vent microbial communities from Lau Basin, Pacific Ocean - 134-614 | ecosystem: Environmental > Aquatic > Marine > Hydrothermal vents | place: Pacific Ocean: Lau Basin | collected...
TAAAAATGGCTGGGGCGCGTGGATTCGAACCACGACCGGCGGTTCCAAAGACCGCTGTCCTACCCTTAGACGACGCCCCAAAGCCAAGGCCCATCATAGGCAGACGCCCCGGCGCGCGTCAACGCCCCGGTTTTTCATGCAGGTCCACGCTATAGTGTTCCCATGCTGCAACGGTGGGTGGTGGCGCTCGTCTTGCTCGCGCCGGTTTGGGCGCAGCTGCCCGAAGCCTACCGCGTCTTCGAGCTGGCGCGGGACGCACACGACGTGGGCGTGCTGGAGCGGCTCTTGGGCACCCCCGGTTACGTGCAGATCCTGGCCGCGCGCGAGCTCTCGCGTAGCCCCGAGCTCTCGCCCAGCCGCCGGCTCGAACTGGCCGAGCGCGCGGCGCGCTTCGAAAACGCCGCCGCCGACTGGCTTTGGGTGGGGCGGTTGCGCGAGGTGCTGGGCGACGCTCCCGGGGCGGCGGAGGCTTACGGCCTGGCGCTTCCCCTGGACGAGGCCGAAACCGCCCTGGTGCGGCTGGCCGCGGCCGGGGTGCGGGAGACCTACGCGGCGCTCTACCGTGGTGGCGCCTACGAAACCTTGCTGAAGGTCCTGCCCGCCTCCGAGGTCGCCTGGCGGGCGCGCGCGCTCGACCGCCTGCACCGGTCGGACGAGGCCCTGGCCGCCCACCGGGCCTGGGCCAAGGCTTCGGACGAGGGTAGGGAGGCGCTGGGGTGGGTGCTGCTGCGGCTGGGGCGCTACCGCGAGGCCGAGACCGTCTTCCGGGGCGTGAAGGGCCCTGAAGCGGCGCTGGGACGGGGGCGGGCGCTCGAAGCCCTGGGCCGGACCGCGGAAGCGGTGCGGGCCTACCGCGCGAGCGGTCGGCCCGAGGCGCTGTGGCGGGCGACGGCGCTCCTGGAGCGCTCCGGGAGGACGGCCGAGGCCCTGCCGCTCTACCGCGAGCTGGCGCAGGGGGACTCGCCGTACGCCGACGACGCGGCTTTGCGGCTGTGGGTGCTGGGGCGGCGGCGGGGGGACGTGACGCTCGAGCGCTGGGCTTACGACCGGCTCGAGGGTGGGCTGGCGGTGCTCGCGGGCAAGGAGGGGCCCGAGCCCCCCGCGTGGGATGCGTGCGTGGTCGAAGCATCAGCGGTGCCGGGGCAGGCGACGATCGAGCAGCTCTTGCAGGAGGGGCGCGAGGCCTGGGCCGTGGGCGAGGCGCGCTGGTGGGCGGCGCGGGTGAACCCGACGGGGGCCTGGGGGGTCGTCGGGGTCTTGCAGTTTCACGGTTTGTGGGGGGCGTCGTTGCGGCTCGCGCGTGACCTACCGGACCTTCCGCAGCGCTGCGACCGGCCTTTGCGTTACCCGCGCGCCTACCCCGAGCGGGTGCGCCGCGAGGCGGCGGCCTTCGGGCTCGAGCCCGAGCTGCTCTGGGCGGTGATGCGGGTGGAGTCGCGTTTCGACCCCCTGGCCGAGAGCCCCACCGGGGCCAAGGGGCTCATGCAGTTCGTCGCAGCAACCTGGGCCGACATCGCCCGCAGGCTGGGGGTGCAGGGGGCGACCCCCTTCGACGAGGAATCCGCGATCCGCTTCGGGGCCTTTTACCTCCACGAGCTGCTGGAAGCTTGCGACCAGCAGCTCGTCTGCGCTCTGGCGGGGTACAACGGCGGCCCGGGCTACACCCGGCGCGCACTCGACGCAGCCGGGGGCGACGTCTGGGACTTCCTGCGCTTCCAGCCCCGCGACGAGCCGCGCGAGTACGTGGACCGGGTGCTGTGGGCCTATGCGGTTTACAAGTCGCTCTATAGAGCCAGGCGCTAACCGGCGCGGGCCAGCGCGTTGTCTACGGCGCGCGCGATGAACCCGCCGCCCAGAAGCCGGTCTCCGGCGTAGAGCGCCACCGACTGGCCGGGCGCCACCGCGAACTGGGGCCGTTCGAAGCCCAGCCGGAAGCGGCCCAGTTCGGGCTCGAGCTCCACTACCCGCGCCCCCACCGGGCGGGTGCGGTAGCGCACCATCGCCTCGACCCGTTCGGGCAGCTCGTCCGGGTCGAGGAGCAGGTTGAGGCCGGCGGCCTCGAGCCCCCACCACTCCACCGCGGCCCGGGGGCCCACGACCACCTCGTTGGTCTCGGGGCGCACCTCGACGACGTAGCGCTCCAGGTGGCTCTTCCACAGCCCCAGCCCCTTGCGCTGGCCCACGGTGTAGAAGCGGGCACCGGCGTGCTCGCCGATCACCTCGCCGCTCTCCAGGTCGACGAGCGGCCCCGGCTCGCTGGGGATGTGCTCGGCCAGGAATTCGCGCAGCGAGCCGCGCACGAAGCAGATGTTCTGCGACTCGGGCTTCTGGGCGGTGATCAGGCCGCGCGCCTCGGCCAGCCGGCGCACCGCGGGTTTTTGCAGGTGGCCCACCGGGAAGAGCAGGTGGGGCAAGGCGGCGCGCGGCGTGCCCCAGAGGAAGTAGGTCTGGTCCTTGGCGGCGTCGCCGCCGCGCCAAAGCTCCACGTCCGTAGGCCCTTCCAGCCGGCGCGCGTAGTGGCCGGTGGCCACGTACTCGGCGCCGACGGCGCGGGCGTACTCCAGCAGGGCGTCGAACTTGACGTCGGTGTTGCACCAGACGCAGGGGTTGGGGGTGCGGCCGGCGGCGTAGCCCGCGAGGAAAGGGGCGACGATGCGCTCGGCGAAGGTTTCGCGGTAGTCGAGCAGCTCGAAGGGGATGCCCAGCTGGCGCGCCACCCAGCCGGCCTCGAGCGCGGCCGTGGGGGTGCAGCAGCTCGATTCGCTGTTGCAGCTCGTGGCCAGCTCCTCGTCGGACCAGAACTTCATCATCGCGCCCACGACGTCGTAGCCCTGCTCGACCAGCAGGGCGGCGGCGACGGAGGAGTCCACCCCTCCGCTCATGGCGACGAGTACGCGCGGCTTCTTCACGAAACCTTATTCTACCGTTTCGCTCGGGTTTCGGCCAGGCCCGGGGCTCAGGCCACCATCTCGCTGGGTCGCGCCTCCCCGGCGGCCACCGCGGCCTTGGTGGAGGCGATGGCCACCTCGATCATGGCGTCGTCGGGCTCGCGTACGGTGAGCATCTGGAAGCGGAACCCCAGCCAGCGCAGGAAGCGCGAGACCGGGTCCGTGTGGCTCGAGGAAAAGCGCAGCAGCTCGAAGGCCAGCGCCGCCACCAGCGGCAGCAGCGCCACCCGGCCCAGCAGCAGCCACCAGATCACGTCAGGGCGGGGCAGGAAGCTGTACACCACGATGCTCGTCACGATCACGAAGGCGATGAAGGTGGTGCCGCAGCGGGGGTGGAACTTGGGCTGGGCGCGCACGTTCTCCACGGTCAGCTCGAGCCCCTTCTCGTAGGCGGCGATCGCCTTGTGCTCGGCGCCGTGGTACATGAAGTAGCGCTGGATGTCGGGGAAGCGGCCGATGAAGGCCAGGTAGCCCACCAGCAGCGCCGCCTTGAAGACGCCGGCCAGCGCGTTGTAGAGCACCGGGCTGGCCGCGGCGTCGATGAAGAGGCGCGAGACCGCGGCCGGGAGCACGATGAAGAGCCCGATCCCGATCAGGGTGCTGAGGGCGATCGTGCCGTAAAGGGCGGCGCCGGAAAGCTCCTCTTCGTCCTCCTCGCCGGCCAGCTGGGCGCTGCGCGAGAGCGCCCGGTAGGAGACCGAAAGGGCGTCGACGAGCGCCACCACGCCGCGCAAAAGCGGCAGCCGGGTCCAGGGGTACTTGCGGTAGAGGGAGGGTTCCTCGTGGCGTTCCACGTGAATCTCGCCGCTGGGGAGCCGCACGGCCAGCGCCCAGGCGTCGGGCGCTTTCATCATCACGCCTTCCATTGCGGCCGAGCCGCCGATCTGCTTCATGGCCCGTATTCTGCCACAGACGGGTGAGGGTTTGGTGGAACCGCCCGTGGTAAGCTCGGGGTGTTATGGCGATTCGCGTAAAAACCACCCGCAGAAAAGTATTCGAACACGAAGCCCCCATGCGCGTCGTAGCCGTGCTGGGCGGCGAACTCACCGAGGAGGGGCGCTGGCTGGATTCCGAGCTGGACGGCGCGCTCGCGCGCATTCTCAAGGAAACGCGGTTCAAGGGAGATTTTGGAACCACCCTGTACGTACCGCTGGCAGGGGTTCAGGTCCTGCTCGTGGGTCTGGGGAAGCGCCGGGGTCACCGCCTGGGTGACGTGCGGCGCATCGGCGTCAAGGTGGCCGAGGTTGCGGTCGAGCGCGGGGTGCGCGAGGCCGCGGTCGAGAACTTCCTGGCCGAGCGCTTCGGCAAACGCGAGACCAGCCGGGTCCTCGCCGAGGGGCTCCTCCTCGGCGGTTACCGCTTCACCAAGTACCAGAGCGGGGCCAAGCCGCCGCGGGCGCGCTTCGTGATCGCCCAAGGGTACGGGCCGGCGACCGAGCGCGCGGCTGCGGTGGTGGAGGGCGTATGGCTGGCGCGCGACCTGGTCAACGAACCGCCCAACGTACTGACCCCGATCGAGCTGGCGCGCCGCGCCGAGCAGGTGGCGCGCGAGACCGGGCTCGAGGCGCGGGTGCTGGGCCCGCAGGAGATTCAGGAGCTGGGCATGGGCGCCTACTGGTCGGTGGCCAAGGGCTCCGACAACGAGCCGCGCTTCATCGAGCTCGTCTACCGCCCCGAGGAGGAGCCCGCGCAGAAGCTGGCTTTGGTGGGCAAGGGGCTCACCTTCGACACGGGCGGGTACTCGCTCAAGCCGCCCGAGTCGATGAAGACGATGAAGGGCGACATGGCCGGCGCGGCCGCGGTGATCGGGGCCATGAAGGCCATCGCCGCGCTGAAGCCGCCGGTCGAGGTGCGCGCCTACGTGGCCGCGGCCGAGAACATGATCAGCGGCCACGCCTACCGCGTCGACGACGTGGTGCGGGCGATGAACGGCAAGACGATCGAGGTGCTCAACACCGACGCCGAGGGCCGGCTCACCCTGGCCGACGCGCTCGCCTACGCCTCGCAGCAGGAGCCCGACGCGATCGTGGAGATCTCCACCCTCACGGGTTCCTGCGTGGTGGCGCTGGGCCGCGAGGTCGCGGGCCTCTTCGCCGCCGACGAGGCGCTGGGGCGCGCGGTGCAGCGCGCCGCCGAGATCGCGGGCGAGAAGGTCTGGCCCATGCCGATGGAGCCGGCCTACAAGGAGCTGCTCAAGAGCGAGATCGCCGACATCAAGAACGTGGGCACGCGCGAGGGCGGGGCCATCCAGGCGGCGCTCTTTCTGGCCGAGTTCGCCGACGCGCCCTTCGTCCACCTCGACATCGCCGGACCGGGCTTCGCGTCCAGCAAGGAAGACCACGCCTACGGTCCCGCCGGGGGTACGGGGTTTGGCGTGCGTACCCTGGTCGAGTGGATCCTCAGGCAGGGCTAGGTCGCACCGCCCGCCCGCGGTAGGATCGGGACGATGATCCGCGTCGTGCTGGTGGAGCCGCGCGAGCCCCGCAACGTCGGGGCGGCGGCGCGCGCCATGAAGAACTTCGGCCTCGAGGAGCTTTGGCTGGTGAACCCGGAGCGGCCCCTCGACGAGGCCGCCTACCGGCTCGCGACCCGCGGGGCGGTGGACGTGCTCGAGCGCGCGCGCGTGGTCTCCACCCTGGACGAAGCGCTGGGGGGCACGGTCTACGCGGTGGCCACCAGCGCCCGCGCCCGCGAGGGGTACGCCGGTGAGGTGTACACCCCCCGCGAGGGAGCCCCGCACGTGCGGGAAATGGCCGAACAGGGTCCGGTGGCGCTGCTCTTCGGGCGCGAAAACTACGGGCTCTCCAACGAGGAGATGGACCGGGCGCACGCGGTCTGGCGCATCCCGACCGGAGGCTACGCCAGCCTCAACCTGGCCCAGGCGGTGTTGCTGGTGGCCTACGAGGTCTTCCTCGCGCGCGCCCGCCCCGGGGTGAGCGAGCGCCCGGCGCCCGCCGCCGCGGAGGTGCTGGAACGCTTCTTCGCCGACCTGGAGGCCTACCTGACCCTGATCCGCTACACCGACGAGCACCGCCTGGAAGGGGCGATGCGAGCCTTCCGGCGCATGGTGCACCGCGCGATGCTTTCCGAGAACGAAGTGCAGCGCCTGCGCGGGCTCTTGCGCCAGAGCCGTTGGGCCATCGAACACGGAGGCGAGCACGTTGAATGAGCCGGTGCGGCGTACACGGTCCGGGGTCTACGCCGGGCTCTACGAGCGGGTGCGCTGGGCGCGCAAGGTGCTGCCGCCGCTCGTGGGGGCGGTGGTGGTCGCGCTCGAGTGGTGGCTGCACCGGCTGCCTCCCGACCCTTGGCTCTTCTACCTCCAGCTCATCTTCTACGGCGTGGTGGGGCCGCTGGTCATGTGGCTGACCCTCGACTGGATCTCCGAGGAGGTGCGCGAGCGCGCCGTGGCCGAGGCCAAGCTGCTCGAGGCCAACCAGCGCCTGCGGGCGCTGCGCGAGGTGCTGGGCCGCTCGCTGGCCACGGAGAACCTGGAAGAGGTGATCCGCGGTGTGGTGAACGCCCTTTTCGACGTGCTCGGGGCCGAGGCCTCGCTTGAGCTGGAGGGCTACCACCGTTCGACGCCGGCGTTCTACACCCGCCGCGGCCTCCTGGTGCAGCGTCTCGAGCTGCCGCGCAGCGGGGGGCGGCTCGAACTCATCCTCCCCGAGCACGAGGGGGACGAAGACTTCCTCGACCTGCTCGCCGCCGAGGTGGACAGCCTGCTCGAGGCCGCCAAGGCGCGTACCCGCGACTTCCTCACCCTCTTCGAGGTGGACGAGGCCATGGGCGCCGAGGCCAACCTGGAAAAACTGCTCGGGGGTTTGCTCTCCAAGATCATCGCCTGGGCGGGGGCGGAGGCGGGAGCCGTCTACCTGCTCGACGCCGACGGCATCCTCCACCCCTGGGCCGAAGCGAACATGCCCGAGGCGCAGCAGTCCTTTGCGCCCAGCGAGCGCTGGCAGGAGGCCAAGCGCAGCCCCACCTTCATCGAACCCAACCTCCTGGCCATCCCGCTCTACGACAAGGATCCGGTGGGCGTGCTCGTGCTCAGGGGCAGCGCCCGGCACCTCAAGGAAGAGATGCCCTTCCTGCGCCTGCTCGCCCGCCAGGTGGCGCTGGCCGTGCGCAACGCGCAGGCCTACCTGCGCGCCGAGGAGCTGGCGATCAACGAGGAGCGCAACCGCATCGCCCGCGAGATCCACGACGGCATCGCCCAGGCGCTGGCCTTCATGGCGCTCAAGCTGGATTTGGCCACCCGCCTCCTGGACCGCGATCCCGCGCGCGCCAAGCAGGAGATCGGCACGGTGAAGGAGACGCTGCGCGGGCAGATCCGCGAGGTGCGGCGCAGCATCTTCGCGCTCAGGCCCATCGACCTGGAACGCTACGGGTTGGTGCGTTCGATCGAACGCTACGCCGGAGCCTTCGCCGAACAGGTGGGGCTCGGGATCGAACTCGAGCTCGCGGACGACGTACAGCTGACGCCGGCGTCGGAGGTCGTCCTCTTCCGCGTCCTGCAGGAGGCTCTCAACAACGTGGCCAAACACGCGCAGGCGCGCGAGGTGAGCGTGCGCCTCGTGGCCATGGGCGAGCAGGGGGCGCGGCTCACCGTTTGCGACGACGGTATAGGATTCAACCCGGCCCGGACCGTGCCCGATGGGCTCGGCGGCTTCGGCATGGCGCAGATGCGGGAACGGGTCGAGGCGCGCGGCGGGCGCTTCCGGGTCGAGAGCGCACCCGGCGAGGGAGCCTGCGTGAGCGCCGAGCTGCCTTACTAGCTGTAACTTCCCAACACGTTCTTCACAAGGTCCGGGAGGAGGCAGTGCGTAGTACGTAGTACGTGGTACGTGGTGATTGGGTTGCGGGGGGCGGGGTTTGGGAGGTAACAGACCGGCGTTCCGTCAAGCCCAAGCCAAACCAAAGGCCGTCCTTCCAGCGGGGCGCGTCTTTGGCTCGCACGAGCTGGCATCCAGACCGGCGCGGTCTCCGTCGCTCGTGGAGGTCGTAAGCCACCATGGCGACGACGCAGAGCCCCAAACGCGCCTTCCGAAACGGTCCCGCCCCGGCCTTCGCCGGGGTGACGATGAAGCCCGTGGCGACGGAGGTGGCGTGAACAACGTGTTGGGAGGTTACAGCTAGACTTCGAACCGTTGCCCCAGGCGGGCCAGGGCGACGCGCGCGCCGCGGGATCTGAGCGCCCGCGCCAGGCTCTGGCGTGCGGGGGTTTCTCCGTGCACCAGCACGATGCGTTCCTCTGCGGCCAGCCAGTCGAACAGTTCGTCGCGGCCCGCGTGCCCCGAAAAGCCGCCCAGCGAGCGGACGCTGGCCCGCACGGCCACCTCGTGGCCCTGGATGCGCACGCGGGGCGCGCCTTCGATAAGGCGGTGCCCCAGGCCCCCGCGGGGCTGGTAGCCCACGAAGACGAGGGTGTTCTTTGGGTCCGGCAGCTGGTGGCGCAGGTGGTGCAGGATGCGGCCGCCCGAGAGCATGCCGCTGCCGGCGATGACGACGGCCGGGCCCGCGAGCTCGTTGATGCGCTTCGATTCTTCGACGCTCTGGGTGTAGCGGAGCTGGGCGGGGGCGAAGGGGTCGATGCCGCGCCGGTAGAACGAACGCACCAGGTCGCTGAAGGCCTCCTGGATCTGGCCGTAAATCTCGCTGATGCGCGTCGTGAGCGGCGAGTCCACGAAGACCGGCACCACCGGGATCTGCCCTTCGGCTTCGAAGCGGCGCAGGTAGAACAGGATCTCCTGGGCGCGCTCAAGCGCGAACGAAGGGATCACCACCTTGCCGCCGGCTTCGAGCGTGTCCGCCAGCAACTCGGCGAACTCGACCAGGGTGGCCTGGAAGGGGCGGTGGGGGCGGTCGCCGTAGGTGGACTCGCTGAGCACCAGGTCGGCCACGCGCGGGTAGTCGGGATCGGGCAGGGTTTCCTTGCGGCGGTTGCCCAGGTCGCCCGAGAAGACGAGGCTGCGCCCGCCCGCGCGCACCTCCACGAAGGCGCTGCCCGGCAGGTGCCCGGCGTTCTTCAGGGTGACGCGAAAAGGCCCGATCTTGCGCGCCTGGTAGTAGGGAAGCGGCTTGCTGCGCCCCAAAAAGGCGCGCACGTCGGCCTCGTTCCAGAGCAGCTCGGGGACGGGCAGCCCCTTGCGGCGGGCCCGCTTGATGTCTTCCTTCATGAGCTTGAGCGCGTCTTCGAGGAGGGGGCGCACCAGCTTGAGGGTGGGGGCGGTGGCGTAGACGCGGCCGCGGTACCCCTCGCGGAAGAGCCGCGGAATGCGGCCCGAGTGGTCCAGGTGCGCGTGGCTGAGCACCAGCGCGTCCACTTCTGCGGGGTCGAAGCCGAAGGGCTCGCGGTTTTCCGCGCGCGGTTCCCCCTGGTAGAGGCCGCAGTCGAGGAGCAGCCGGAAACCCTGGTGTTCGAGCAGATGGCAGCTGCCGGTCACGGTGCCGCAGGCACCCCAGGTGGTGAGCCGCATGGCCTCAGTGTACGGGCTGCCCCCAAACGGGGGTACCCGGGTCATTTGTCCCGGGATACGCTTTCCCTAATGGACACCCCCACGCTTTCCGCCAGCGCCTGCCCGCACGACACCGCCAAGAACCTCCCCACCTGGATCGAGTTCTTCCTGGTGCTGGGCCAGGTGAGCGGGCTCGAGATCGGTTACCAGCACGCGGCCGACTTCCCCGAGTTTTACGAGCGCTTTCGCGAGGTCGACCTCGTCTACGCCAACCCGCTGGACGCCCTGCGCATCGAGGACGAGCGGGGCTTCGTGCCGGTGGCCATGCCCGACAACTACGACGAGGTGGTCTTCGTCGCCCGCGAGGGGACCCAGGGAGGACTCGAGACCTTCGAGGGGAAGCCCGTGGGCGCGGTGGAGAACCAGTTCGCCACCCTGCTGGGCTGCCTCCTCTTCGGCGAAGCCGGCGTGCGCAGCGGCGAGATCCGCTACTACCCCTCCTGGGGCGAGGTCCTCGCGGCGCTGCGGCGCGGCGAGATCGAGCACGCCCTGCTCTACAAGGACTTCTACGACCAGCTCAGCGAGCTTTCGCTCGAGGGCGTGCGCACCGTGCAGGTCTCCCAGGCGCGCCGCTTCGCCCACGTGGTGATGCTCAACCCCGAACGAGCGGAGCTGCGGCCGCAGCTGCTCGAAGGGCTCGCGAAGCTCCCGGAGCACCCCTTGGGGCAGCTGATCCTCGCGGACCTGCGCATCGGCCGCTTCACCCCGTTCGGGTCGACCGAGCCCATCCGCGCCTTAAGCCAGCTGACCGTCGGCTGACACGCGCCCGTAAACTGGAACCATGGCCCGGGTCCTGCTGGTCGAGGACGAGCCCAGCCTGCGTTTCGCCCTGGCGCACGGGTTGCGCCAGGCGGGGTTCAGCGTGCTGGACGCCGCCGACGCGCGCGAAGGCTGGGCGCGGCTCGACGAGGCCGACGTGGTCGTGCTCGACTGGATGCTTCCCGACGAGGACGGCCTGGCCTTCCTGAAGCGTCTGCGGCGCATCCCCCGCTACGAGCGGCTGCCGGTGCTGATGCTCACCGCGCGCGCGAGCGAGCGCGACCGCGTCGAAGGCTTGCTCGGCGGAGCGGATGACTACCTGACCAAACCCTTTTCCACCGCCGAGCTGGCGGCCCGATTGGTGGCGCTCTTGCGCCGCAGCCAGGGGGCGGAGGTGTTGCGGCGCGGCGAGCTGGTGGTCGACACGGGGCGCGGCCGGGTTGCGCTTGGAGGGCGCGAGGTGGAGCTGACGCGGCGCGAGTTCGACCTGCTGGTCTTTCTCGCGCGCAGCCCGGGGAGGATCTACGCGCGCGAACAGCTGATCGATCGGGTCTGGGGCGAAGATTTCGCGGGCACCCCGCGCACGGTGGACCAACACGTTGCCCAGTTGCGTGAAAAGCTGGGCGGGCGCTGGATCGAGACGGTGCGCGGCAAGGGCTACCGCTTCACGGAGGTCCCGTGAACCCCTGGCGCGAGGCCTGGGAGGCGAGCGAGGAGGGGGTGGTCCTCTTCGACGGCGAGCGGGTGCGCTACCTGAACCCTGCGGCGGCGCGCTTGCTCGACGCCGACGCGCGCCACGCCGCCGGCCGACCGGCCGCCTTCGTGCTGCGGCACCACCGCCTGCTCGAGCTGTGGCGCAGCGGCGGGGCGGCCGTTCTGACCCTGCACGGCCGCCGGGTGGCGGTGCGCGCCGAGGGGGAGGTGCTCTTCCTGCGCGACGAGACCGAGGCGGCGCGAACGCGCGAGGCGCTGGAGCAGGAGCGGCGCATGCTCGCCCACGAGTTCCGCACGCCGGTCGCCGGGCTCGCCAGCCTGCTCGAGGTTCTGGCCACGGAGCCCGAACCCGGCGAGGCCCGCGAAGCGCTCGAGCTCATGCGCGCCGAGGTCGAGCGGCTCGCGCGCCTGCTCCGCGGCCAGGGCGGCGAGCGCGCCCGGCCCTGGCGCCTGGAGGCGCTGCGCGCGCGTCTGGAACGGTTCATGCCGCAGGCCCGCGGGGTGCGCTGGCAGGCGGACCATCTTCTGGACGTCGATTCCGACCGGGTCTACCAGGTGCTCGTCAACCTGGTGGACAACGCGCTGCGCTACGGCCGGCCCCCGGTCAGCGTGCGTACGCGGCCGCTGGAGGGGGGCGGGGTACGGCTCGAGGTCGTGGACACCGGCGAGGAACTGGACGACTACGAACGGCTCTTCCAGCCTGGGCGGCGCGGGGTGCACGCCGCGGGGGTGCGCGGCAGCGGCCTGGGGCTCGCTTTGGTGCGGCGGTTGGCGCGCTCCTGGGGCGGCGAGGCCTACGGACGTAGGCTGGAGGAAGGAAACGCCTTCGGGGTCACCGTACCCCCGGAAGGGGCAAGGGAGGACGACGATGCGGGAAGCGCTGGATAGGGACCTAAACCGGATCACCGAGCGCCTGCTGCGGATGATCAGCCTCGTGCGGGAGGAACTGCAGCTGGCCACGACGGGCCTCACCGAGCAGGACGGGGAGCGGGCCAAGGCCGCGATTCATCTGGACGCGCAGGTGGACGAGCTCGAGCTGGAGATCGAAAACGAGGTGCTCGCCGCCATCGCCCGCCACCAGCCGGTGGCCCGCGACCTGCGGTTTTTGGCCACCGTGCTCAAGGCGCTCACCGACCTCGAACGCGCCGGCGACTACGCGGCCCACGTCGCCGAGGACGCCCTCGCGCTCGCCGGCGAGCCGCCGCTCAAGAAGTACATCGTGCTGGCCGAGATGGCCGAGCGCATCGAGGCCATGCTCGACCTGCTCGCCAAGGCCCTGGCCGAGCGCGACCTGGCGGCGGCCGAACGGGTGCTCAAGCTCGACGACGACGTGGACGAGCTCTACGAGCAGATCGTGCGCGAGCTCCTCACCTACATGCTCGAAGACCCGCGCACCCTCTCCAAGGCGCTCACCCTGATGCGCGTAGCGCGCAGCTACGAACGCCTGGGCGATCACGTGGAGAACATCGCCGAGCGCATCTTCTTCTGGCTCACGGGCCGGCTCGAGGGCAAGCCCGAGGCCTGACAGCCCCCTGACAAACGCGAAGCACCCTGGAAGGGGAGGTAACGATGCTGCGACGCTTCTTCTGGCTGGTCTTCCTGCTGGTTCCGGCGCTGGCCGCGGGCGTGACCCTCAACGGCGCCGGCGCCACCTTTCCCTACCCGCTCTACGCCAAGTACTTCAGCGCTTACCACAAGCTCACCGGCGTGCGCGTCAACTACCAGTCCATCGGCTCGGGCGGCGGCATCCGTCAGCTCTACGCCCAGACGGTTCACTTCGGCGCCAGCGACGCCCCGCTCACGGACGAGCAGGTGGAAGCCTTCGAGCGCAAGTTCGGCACCGCCGTCGTCCACGTGCCCACCGCGCTGGGCGCGGTCGTGCCCATCTACAACCTTCCCGGCCTGAGCACCCCGCTCCGCTTCTCGGGGCCGTTGCTCGCCGACCTCTTCCTGGGCAAGGTCAAGAAGTGGAACGACCCCCGCATCGCCGAGCTCAACCCCGGAGTCAAGCTCCCGCCCTTCCCCGTTACCGTGGTGCACCGCTCCGACGGCTCGGGTACGACCTACGTCTGGACCGAGTACCTGGCCAAGGTTTCCCAGGAGTGGCGCGATCGCGTCGGGGTGGGCAAGAGCGTCAGCTGGCCGACCGGGCTGGGCGGCAAGGGCAACGAGGGGGTGGCCGGGCTGGTGCGCCAGACCCCGGGCGCGATCGGCTACGCCGAGCTGGTCTACGCGGTGCAGAACAAGATCGCCTACGGCGCCGTGCAAAACCGCGCCGGCAAGTTCGTGCTCGCCGACCTGGCCACGGTGAAGGCGGCGGCCGCGATCGACGACTTCCCCGCCGATACCCGCGTCTCCCTCACCGACACCCCGGCCCCCGACGGCTATCCCGTCGCCAGCTTCACCTGGATCCTGGTCTACCGCGACCTCGACAAGAACCGCGCCTTCAAATCGAAAGCGGAAGCCAAGGCGCTCTTCGACCTGCTTTGGTGGATCGTGCACGACGGCCAGAAACTCAACGAGGCCCTGCACTACGCGGCGCTGCCCGAGGTGGCGGTGCGCGCGAGCGAGGCCAACTTGCGCGCGCTGCGCTACCGGGGCGAGCCCCTCGAGTAACCGCCCCATGCGCAGCGCCGGCCCACGAAGGGAGATCACGTGAAGGCCCGCCTCTACGGTAAACTTGGCGACGCGCTCTTCACGGCGCTGCTCGTGGCCCTCGCCCTTGGGGTTCTGGGGGTGGCGGGCCTGCTCGCCTGGGAGCTATGGGTGGGCGGTGCGCCCGCCTTTCGCGCCTTCGGATTTTGGGGTTTTACCCTCAGCAGCGAGTGGAACGCGGTCAGCGAGCGCTTCGGGGCCTGGCCCTTCCTGATCGGTACCGTCGTCACCAGCGCGGCGGCGCTGATCCTCGCCTTCTTTCCCTCGCTGGCCGCGGCCATCGTGGTGGCCGAGTACGCCCCCCGCCGCCTCGGTGAGGTCGTGGCCTACCTGATCGACCTGCTCGCGGCCCTGCCCAGCGTGGTCTACGGCCTCTGGGGCATCTTCGTGCTCGTGCCGCTGGTGCGCGACCACGTGGAGCAGCCGCTCTTCCTCTGGAGCGCCGAACACGCACCCGCCCTCATGGGGCTGCTGGGGCCGCCCACCGGTATCGGGATGTTCTCGGCGGTGCTCGTGCTTGCGCTCATGATCCTGCCCTATGCCTCTTCGCTGGCGCGGGACGCCATCCGTCTGGTGCCGCGTGAACAGCGCGAGGCCATGTACGCCCTCGGCGCCACCCGCTGGGAGGTGGTGCGCAGGGTGGTGCTGCCCTACGCGCGCGGCGGCATCTTCGCCGGGGTCGTGCTGGCGCTGGCGCGCGCCATCGGCGAGACGATGGCGGTCACCATGCTGATCGGCAACTCGGGCCAGCTGCCCTACAGCGTCTTCGGGCCCGCGGCCACGATGGCCAGCGTCATCGCCAACGAGTTCACCGAGGCCGAAGGCGAGCTGCACCTGGCCAGCCTGCTCGCCGTCGGCTTCCTGCTGCTGCTGCTCTCGCTCGCGGTCAACCTCATCGCCGACTTCATCCTGCGGCGGATGAGCGTGGGGGAGGGGCGCAAGTGAACCTGCGACGCCGCTACCTGCGCGACCGCATCATGGTGGCCTTCGTCTACCTGGGTACGCTCGTGGTCCTGCTGCCCCTGGGGTTCATCCTGGTGCACGTCTTCCTCTCGGGGGTGGGGGCCCTGAACTGGGACTTCTTCACCAAGCCGCCGGCCCCGCCGGGCGAGCCGGGGGGCGGGATGCTGCCCGCCATCGTCGGCACCTTCGTCATCGACCTGATGGCGCTGGCCATGGGCGGGGCGCTGGGCCTGGGGGGCGGCGTGCTCATGGCCGAGTACCCCGAACACCCGCTGAACCGGCCGCTCAGGCTGGTGGCCAACGTCTTGGGCGGCGTACCCGCGATCCTGATGGGGCTCTTCGCCTTCGTGGTCGTGGTGCTGCCCATGGGCGGGTTCTCGGCCTTTTCGGGCTCGGTGGCGCTGGCCGTCCTGATGATCCCCATCATCATGCGCGCCACCGAGGAGGTGTTGCGGATGCTTCCCTGGGAGCTGCGCGAGGCGGGCCTGGCCCTGGGGTTGCCGCGCTGGCGGGTGACGCTCAGCCTGGTGCTGCCCGCGGCCAAGGGCGGGATCGTGACCGGTCTGCTGCTGGCGCTGGCGCGCGCGGCGGGCGAGGCGGCGCCGCTCTTGTTCACCGCCTTCGGCAATTCCTTCCTCTCGTTCGACCCGCTGGGACCGATGGACAGCCTTCCGCTCAAGATCTACGTCTACGCCATCTCGCCTTACGAGGACTGGATCCGTCAGGCCTGGGGGGCGGCGCTGCTCTTGGTGCTGCTCTTGATGGTGACCAACTACCTGGCGCGCAGGGCGGTGCGCCGTTAGAGGGGGACGCATGGAAGCGTTGCGCATGGAGACCGAGAACCTGACCGTCTACTACGGCAAGCACGCCGGCGTGCGCGGGGTCAGCCTGCCTGTGTACGACCGCACGATCACCGCGCTCATCGGTCCGTCCGGCTGCGGCAAGACCACCTTTCTGCGGGCGCTCAACCGCATGCACGACCTCAACCCGGTCGTACGCGTCGAAGGGCGCGTACGCCTCGATGACGAAGACATCTACGCTCCCGGCGTCGATCCCGTAGTTATCCGCCGGAAGGTGGGGATGGTCTTCCAGCGCCCCACCCCCTTCCCCACGATGAGCATCTTCGAGAACGTGGTCGCGGGGTTGCGGCTCGTGGGCGTACGCGACCGCGACCGGCTGCGGGAGGTGGCCGAACGCTCGCTGCGCCAGGCGGCGCTGTGGGACGAGGTCAAGGACCGCCTGAACGAACCGGCCGTGGGGCTTTCGGGCGGGCAGCAGCAGCGCATCTCGATCGCGCGGGCGCTCGCCGTCGAACCCGAGGTGTTGCTCATGGACGAGCCCACGAGCGCGCTCGACCCCATCTCCACGCAGGCGATCGAAGACCTGCTCGTGGACCTGAAGGAGCAGGTGACGATCGTCATCGTGACCCACAACATGCAGCAGGCGGCGCGCGTATCGGACCGTACGGCGTTCTTCCTCGACGGCGAGATGATCGAGTTCGGGCCCACCGAACAGCTCTTCACCAACCCCACCGACCCGCGCACCGAGGCCTACATTACGGGGCGGTTCGGCTGATGACGGAGGTGCACCTGATCCGCCACGCCCGCGCCCAGCCGCGGCGCGAAGGCCTGCCCGACGGCGAACGCGCCCTCACCCCCGCGGGCGAGGCGCAGGCGGAGCGGTTGCGGACGGCGCTCGAGCGCCTGGAGGTCCGCTACGCCCTCCTCTGGACCAGCCCGCTTTTGCGCGCCCGCCAGACCGCCGACCACCTGGCCCCGCTGGCCGAGGTGGTGGCCGAGGAGGAGGCGCTCGCGGGCCCCTGGGACGCGGGGCTCTTGGACCGCCTGCTCGTGCGTGGAAGCGCGGTGGCCGTGGTGGCCCACGAGCCCGACCTGAGCCGCGTGGCCGCGGAGCTGCTCGCGGGCGATCCACAGCGCGCGGCGGCGTTCGCCTTCAAGAAGTCGGGGCTGCTCGCGTTGCGGATGCGGCCGCGCGGCGCCGAGCTGCGCTACGGGCTCACCCCGGGCGTGCTGCGCCGCGTCTTAGACCCCGAGCACCCGTAAGCGCAAGCCGAAAGCGCGCTCGAAGAGGCCGGCGTCCTTCTGCGCCTCCCAGACCTCGACCCAGGGGTTCTCGGGGCCGCCCACCCGCAGGGTGACCTCCTCGTTTCCCACCTCCACCTCGAGCCGCTTCACCCGTCCCGAGCGTGCGCGCTCGAGGTGCTCCGCGAGCCTGAGGAGCACGGCCAGGCGCGCGAGCCGCACCTCGTCGCCGGCTTCGAGCAGGGGCGCGAGCGCGCCGGGCCGCGGCCGGCCCTTGCGGTGGTAGCGCACCAGCAGGGCGAGCAGGGCCTGCTCGCGGTGGCTCCAACCCGCCAGGGTGTGCTGCAGCACCAGGTAGGCGCCGTGCTTGTGGTGGTCGTAGAAGTCGACGGTCAGGCCGACGTCGTGCACGCGCGCGGCGGCTTCGAGGAGGACGCGGTCCTCCGCCGTCATGCCGAAGCGGGGCGCGAGCGCGTCGAAGAGCCGAAGCGCCAGAGCGCGTACACTTTGGGTATGCTGCGCGAGTTCCGCAAAGCGCGCCTCCAGGTTGGCGAGGTGCAACGCGCGCACCGAGTCCGGCCGGTGCGGCGGGGGAAGGAAGTGTTCGAAGAAAACCCCTTCGCGCAGGCCGAACCCGGAGACGAAGAGCTCCGAAAAGCCGCCCGCGCGCAGGAGCGTGCGGTAGGCGAGCGCCCCGGCGACGATCACGTCCGCCCGGTCGGCCGAGAGGCCGGGGACGCGCCGGCGCGCGGCGGCGCTCTTCGTGAGCAGCTTTTCGGTAAGCGCTTCCAGGGCGTCGCGCGTGAGCGCGTAGCCGTGCAGGCGTTCGAGCGGGTAGCGCCCTGCGCGCTGCACCGCGCGCGCCAGGTTGCGCACCGTGCCCCCCATGGCGACGAGGGGGAGCCGCGCGCGCTCGAGTTCGGGAAGGGCGTCGGCCAGCTGCGCCTTCACCTCGCGCTCGAGCGCCCGCACCTCGCGGGGTTTGGGCGGGTCGTGTTCGAGAAAGCGTTCGTACAGCCGCACCGCACCCAGAGGGTAGGCGCGTCCCCCGGCGAAGGCCCGCCGCCGCATGCGGCTCAGCTGGGCGCTGCCCCCGCCCAGGTCCACGACCCAGGCGTCCTCCAGCTCGAAACCGCCGCTCACCGCCAGCACGCCGTACCGCGCTTCCTCTTCGCCGCTGAGGACGCGCGGCGCGAGGCCCATACGGCGCGCGGGCTCGAGCAGCTCGCGGGCGTTTTCCGCGCTGCGCACCGCGCTGGTGGCGAAGACGTCGAGCCGCTCGAGCCCGGTGGCCTGGGCGTAGTCCTGCACCGCGGCCAGGAAGGCGAGCGCCCGCAGCACCGCCTCGGGGGCCAGGCGGCCGCTGCGGGCCAGCCCCTGCCCCAGGCGCACGGGTTCACGCAGCTCGTCGACCAGCCGGTAGCGCCGCCCGGGTACGTAGGCGTAGACGACCAGGCGGGCGGTTCCCGAGCCGAGGTCCACGAGGCCGACGCGCCGTTCCATGCCCCAGCCTACCGCGGGGGTGGGCGGCCGTGAGGCTCAGCCGCGAGCGCTCCTGGTTTCGCTTCAACCACCGCGTGCTTCTCACCGCACGCCGTGAGGACGTGCCCCTGCTGGAAAAGTTGCGCTACCTGGCCATCTATGCCGCCAACGCCGACGAGTTCTTTTCCGCCCGCGTCTACCGCATGTTCGAGGCCTCGCGCAGCGCCCGGCGGATGCCGCGCGACTACCGCGCCCTGCTGGCGGAGGTGCAGGGCTACGCGGCCGAGGCGGCGCGGGCGTTCGCGACCCTCAAGCCGCAGCTGGACCGGGCCGGGGTTCGCCTGCTCGCGCCCGCCGAGCTCGGCCCCACCGAGCAGCGCTACTTTGGAGCCTACCTGGCCGAGGAGGTGGCGCCGCGCACCGACCTGCTCGACGCCGCCCAGGTGCAGGACCTCTCCTCGCTGGCGCTCTACTTTGCCGCCGGGCACCGGCGTTTGCGCTACCTGCTGCGCCACCCGGAAGGGCGCCGCTTCCTCGCGGTGCCCGGACGGCCGGGGGCGTTCGTGCGCCTGGGGGAGCTCATGCGCTGGCGCAGCGACCTCTTCCTGCCCGAGCCGATGCCGATGTACGAGCTGCGCCTGACCCGTATCGCCCAGCTGGAGGCGGCGCGTATGGACTGGGAAGAGCTGCCGCTGGCGCTCGAGGGGCGGCTCGACGGCGCGGTGAGCCGGTTGGAGCTGGAGGCGGGCTTCCCCTGGCGCAGGGCGCTGGCGGGGAGCCTCGGCCTGCGCGAGGAAGAGGTCTTCGAGCTGCCCGCGCCGCTCGACCTGCGCGCCCTCTTCGAGCTGGCCGACCTGCCGCGGCCCGAACTGCGTTTCGCGCCCGCCAAACCGCGTCGCCGCCGCCGCTTTGCCGCAGATCCCTTCGCCGTGCTGCAAGAGCGCGACGTGGCCCTCTACCACCCGCGCGACGCCTACGAGCAGGTGGTGCGCTTCGTCGAGGTCGCCGTGCGCGACCCGGAGGTGCGTCGTATTGCGGCCACACTCTACCGCGTCGGGCGCACGAACCCCATCCTCGACGCCTTGCTGGAGGCGGCCCGCGGGGGCAAGCGGGTCGAGGTGCTGCTCGAGGGGCGCGCCCGCTTCGACGAGCTGGTGAACCTCTACTGGCGCTTGCGCTTTGAGGGCGGCGGGGTGCGCGTCCTCGACTACCCGGCCGAGAAGAAGGTGCACGCCAAGCTGCTCCTCGTCGAGGCCGCGCACGGTCGCTACGCCCACCTGGGGACCGGGAACTACAACCCCAAGAACGGGGCGCTCTACACCGACCTTTCGTACCTCACCGCCCGGCCCGAACTCGCCGGCGACGTGGCCGCTTACTTTGACGCGTTGGTGGTGGGGCGCGAGCCCGAGCTGAAGCACATGGCCGCAGGTCCCGGAGCGCGCGAGCTCATGATCGCGAAGCTCGCCGAGGTGGGCCGCGAGCGCGGGGAGGCGATCGTCAAGGTCAACCACCTGACGGACGCCCGCCTCCTGGCCGCGCTGCGCCGGACGGCGCGGCGCGGTGCGCGGGTGCGCCTCCTGGTGCGCTCCACCCTCACCGAACTGGACCCCATGGTCGAAGCGCGCAGCCTCGTAGGCCGCTACCTCGAGCACGCCCGTATCGCCGCCTTCCGCACCCGCCGGGGCTGGGAGGTGTGGGCTTCGAGCGCGGACTGGATGGAGCGCAACTTCGACCGCCGTCTCGAGGCCTTCTTCCCGGTGCTCTCCGGGGAGGCGCGACGGCGTCTGCTCAGGTTGTTGCGGGCGCAGCTCGCCGACGACGTCAACGCCTTCGAGCTGCTGCCCGACGGCCTCCACCGGCCCCGCTGGGGCGGGGCGCGCGACAGCCAGAGCGTCGCGCTCTAGCCGCACCCTGTATAGAATGCTGACAATGCGCACGTCCTGGCTGCTGGGCCTGTCCGTTCTCTTGCTCTCCGTTTTGGCGCAGTGGGCGCAGGAGGGTGGCATCGCCGTGATGGCCGTGCTGCTCGCGGCGCTGGCTTGGGGCGGCCTGGCGGCCTCGGTACTGGCCACGGGGTTGCTCGCGAGCGCCTACCTGCTCAATATAACCCCCATTTCTTGGATCGCCAGCGCCTTCAGCCTCTACCTCACCGCGCTGGCGGGCCACGTGCTGAAGCGGCAAAGCGACCTGCTGCACCAGCGCCAGGAGCGTGTTCGCAACACCTTACGCTCCATTCTGTACGCCTCCCGGCGGGTGGCGCGCTTCGAGGACCCGGACGAGCTGCTGCAACGCGCGCCGCGATTTTTCGATGGGGGGCCCGCGCGCGGCGCGTGCCTGCTGCGGATGCACGCGGGGGAGGTGCAGGTCGAAAGCGGCGGTTGCGAGCCCGCGGCGTGGCGCGCGCAGGTTCTGCAGGCCCACGAAAGGGGCGAACCCCTCTACCACGACCCCGGGGGGCGCGGCCCCTTCCGCTACCTCGTGCCCATGTGCCAGGGCTACGTGCTCTGCGTCGAACCCGCCGGTCCGCTGAACGACGACGAGCGCGCGCTCATCGACGCCTTCGCCGACCTCGTCTGCCTGGTGCGGCGGCGGCTCGTGGAAAACCGTCAGGCCGAGCAGCTGAGCCAGCTGATGACGGCGCTGGCCTCCAGCCGCAGCCTCAGCGAGGCGTCGGAGAAGGTGATTCAACTGCTCCTTCCCGCGCTTGCCGCGAGCTCCGGCCTGGTCATGATCTTTCGCCGGGGCCGTTTCGTGCCCATCGCCATGGCGGGGCGCGTTCCCGAGGCCGAGCGCGAGTTCCTGAAGGACGGTCTGCCCGCGGGGCAGGGCGGCGTCTGGCGCACCTACATGAGCCGCAGGCCGCTCTTCGTGGAAGACTACGCCACCTTCGACCTGCGGGTGGAGTCGGTGCTCGAGGCGGGGGTCCGCTCGCTCGCCTTCGTGCCGATCTCGGGTGAACGGCGCGGGCGCATCGTGCTGGTCCTGCAGGACGAGCAGCCCCGCGAGTGGAGCGAGGAGGAGCGCGACTTCCTGGCGCTGGTGGTGCGGGGGCTGGGCCTGATGGCCGAGCAGTTTCTTACGCGGGAACGCCTGGACGCGCTCATGCGGCTCGAGCGCGAGGTCTTCGACTCCCCCATCGAGCAGGCGTACGACCGGTTGCTCGAGTACGCCGTACGGCTGGTGCCGGGCGGCGAAGCGGGCAGCCTGCTGGTTCGCACCCCGGAAGGCGACTACCGCTACACCGCGGCCATCGAATACGACTTCGAGGGTCTGCGCGAGATCCGGTTTTCCATGGAGGACGTCCGTGACGCCTGGTACGCACGCGACGCGGAGGCCTGGAGTCGGGGCGAACCCCGGATTTTCTCCGCGCAGAGCAAGGACATCGCCGAGGTGAGCTACCGTACCGCGCCCGTCGAGGTCATCGACCAGGCGGGACGTGTCCGCGAGATCAAGGCCAACCTCTGCCTGCCCATCGTCTACCAGGGCGAGGTGCTGGCCGTGCTCAACCTCGACTCGTTCTCCGATCCCGAGGCGTTCGACGAAGCCTCCATCGACGCGGCGCGCGCTTTTGCCCAGCAGGCTGCGCTCCTGCTGCACGAGCAGCACTACCGCACGCTGCTCGAGCGGGCCGCTTCCACCGACCCCCTCACGGGGCTGCCCAACCGACGCGCCTTCGATCATGACTTCGGGGTGCTGTGGAAGACCGCCGAACGCTACGGGCACGGTCTCTCGCTGTTGATCATGGACCTCAGCCGCTTCAAGCAGGTCAACGACCGCTTCGGACACGCCGCTGGCGATCGCGTGCTCGTGGAGGTGGGACGCACCCTTTCGGCGATCACCCGCGACGGAGACCGCGTCTACCGCTGGGGCGGCGACGAGTTCGCGGTGCTGCTGCCCCACACCCTGCTGACGGGCGCGGTACGGGCCGCCCTGCGGTACGCACGGGCCATCGAGCAGGTGTGCGTCGAGGACGTCTGCGTGGGCGTCAACCTGGGCGCGGCCTCCTTCCCCGAGGACAGCGACGATCCCGAAGAGCTCCTGCGTCTGGCCGACGCCCGCATGTACCAGGCGAAGAGCGAGGGCCTCGTCGTGGAACCGCGGCCCTAGCTGCAACCTCCCGAGACGTTGTTCACTTAGAGCCCCGGGGCGAGGGTTTGATTCCCGGGGCCGGAAGCTGCCGATCCCTGCCCTCCTCGGGGGAGGCGGCGAAGCCGCCGGAAGGCGGTACGCGGTGGGTAGTGGGTGGTGAAGGGGTTTTGGGAAGTAGGAAGTGGGATGCGGCCGCGGCGCATCAACAGGTTCCTGCAGGCCACAGGCCGCTTTCCAAGTCCCCCACCCAGCCCTCCCCAAAAAAAGGGGGGGTTTTCGACTTTCCGCACTCGGTGCGGCGCCCTACCTCCATCGCGAGCCCTGGATGGGCCCTGGACCCGGCTTTCGCTGGGGTGACGGGGGGAAGCTGCCTGCGGCGAGGGAGCGGGGTGAACGACGTGTTCGGACGGCGCACCCCGCTCAGACTGCGGCCGCCTCCTCCACCTTGATGAGGCGGCCGTCGCGCAGGTGCAGCACCCGTTCGGCGCGGGCGGCGATCTCCAGATCGTGGGTGACGAGCACCAGCCGCCGCTCGCCGACGGCGTGCTCGAGCAGCAGGTCGAGCACGCGGTGGCCGGAGGCGGAGTCGAGGTTGCCCGTGGGTTCGTCGGCGAAGAGCACCGCGGGCTCGAGCGCCAGCGCCCGGGCGATGGCCACGCGCTGCTGCTCGCCGCCGGAGAGCTGGTTGGGGCGGTGGTCGGCGCGTGCGGCCAGCCCCACCTGCTCGAGCAGACCGAGCGCCCGCGCCCGCCGCTCTTGGGGGCTCACCCCGGCCAGCAGCAGCGGAAACGCCACGTTCTCGAGCGCGGTCAGCGTGGGCAGCAGGTTCCAGCTCTGGAAGACGAAGCCGGCGTGATTGAGCCGTACCCCGGCGCGTTCGTCCTCGCCCAGGCGGTCGAGTCGGGCGCCCCCCAGCTCGACCTCGCCCTCGCTGGGCAGGTCGAAGCCGGCGAGCAGGTTGAGCAGCGTGGTCTTGCCGGATCCGCTGGGGCCCACCACCGCGGTGGCGCCCGGCGGGAAGTCGTAGCTGAAGCCCTCCAGGGCGGTCACCAGGGCCGTGCCCTGGCGGTAGCGTTTGCTCAGGTTCGCCGCGCGCAGCATCAGATCCTCCCCAGGGCTTCGGTCACCGGGATGCGGCTGGCGCTCCTGGCCGGCAGCAGGCCGGCCGAAAGCCCCAGCACCAACGCGATCGCCATCGAGAAGAGCGCCAGCCGCGGCGTCACCGCCGAGAGGGCGAGGCCCACCGCCTGCTGCGTGTAGAGGTTGATCACCGCCGAGCCCGCCACCCCCGCCAGCACCCCGGCGAGGCCCCCGGCCAGCGAGAGGAAGAGCGCCTCCGAAAGGACGAGGCCGAAGATGAAGCGCCTGCGGGCGCCGATGGCGCGCATCACCCCGAACTCGCGGGTGCGTTCGAAGACGCTCATCATCACGGTGTTGGCCACGAGCAGGCCGCCCACGATCAACGCGACCAGGCTGATGCCGAAGCGGATCAGGTCGCCGATGCGCAGCGCCCGTTCGGCGAACTTGAGGGCTTCGGTGGTGCTCTGGGCGTCGATGCCGGGCACGGCCGCCTCCAGCTTGCGGGCCACCTCGTCCACGTCGGCGTTCGGGTCCAAGAGCAGCAGAAAGACGCCGTAGTTTTCCGTGCCCAGGACGCGTTGCAGGGTCTTGAGCGGAACGAAGATGAAGTTGTCCACCATGCTCGAAGCGGGCTCGAGCACCCCCACCACCTTCACGGTCACGTCGCGACTGAGCCGCAGCGGACGCCCCACGTCGAGGCGGCTCAGCTCCGCCTTCTTGGCGCCCACCACCGCCCCGTCCGGCCACGGATCGAGCCGGCCCGCGGCCACCTGTGCGGGCGGGTAGAAGTCGCGCGGGTCCGAGCCTTCGGGCAGCCCGTAAAAGAGGAAGCTGGTGGCCGGGTCGAACCCCCCGCGGAACATCACCACCGCCGGGATCACCTTGAGGATGCCCAAATCGGGGGCCAGGGCCTTGATCTGGTCCAGCATCTCCGGCGGCAGCTCGGGCAGGGGAGGGCTGAAGGCGTCGGTACCCTCGGCGACGACCCGGATCTGCGGTCCGAAGTTGCCCATCTCGGCGGTGAGGGCCTGGCGCAGCCCCTCACCGAAGGACAGAAAGAGCACCATCGAGGCGGTGGCCACGGCGATGCCCAGCCAGGTGAAGAGGCTGCGGGTGAGGCGGGCGGTCAGGTTGCGCCAGACGAGCAGGAGGAGTTCCACAGGACCGAGTTTAGCCCCTGCGGGCGTGAACAAAAGTAGAGCGCGGTATAATCCCGCTGATGACGACCGCCGAGATCCGCGAAAAATTCCTACGTTTCTTCGAGGAGAAGGGGCACCTGCGCCTACCCCCCTTCAGCCTGATCCCCGAGGACGACCCCACCCTGCTCTTCATCGTCGCCGGCATGGCGCCGCTCAAGCCCTACTTCATGGGCGCCAAGCCGGTCTTTCCCGGACACGAGGGCGAGCACCGGCGCGTGGTGACCTGCCAGAAGTGCCTGCGCGTCGGCGACATCGAAAACGTAGGCCGCACCGCCCGCCACAACACTTTCTTCGAGATGCTCGGCAACTTCTCCTTCGGCGACTACTTCAAGCGTGAGGCCATCGCCTGGGCCTGGGAGTTCGTGACCGACCCCAAGTGGCTGGGGCTCGACCCCGAGCGCCTCTACGTCACCGTCTACAAGGACGACGACGAGGCCTACGCGATCTGGCGCGACGAGGTGGGCGTCCCCGAGGAGCGGATCAGCCGCTGGGACGAGGACGAGAACTTCTGGCCCGCCAACGCGATTAGCGAGGGCCCCAACGGCCCCTGCGGTCCCTGCAGCGAGATCTTCTACGACCGCGGCCCCGGCTTCGGGAGCCCCGACGAGACCGGGCCCAACACCGGCTCCGGCGACCGCTTCGTGGAGATCTGGAACCTGGTCTTCACCCAGTTCAACCGTTCGGGCCCCATCCCCGGCGAGGGGGTGCTCGAGCCCCTGCCCCAGAAGAACATCGACACCGGCATGGGCCTCTACCGGGTGGCCGCGATCCTGCAGGACGTGGCCGACTTCTACGACACCGACACCTTCCGGCCGCTCGTCGACCGCGTGGCCGAACGCTCGGGCGTGCCCTACAAGGGCGCGGTGAGCGTGAGCCACCGCGTCATCGCCGACCACGTGCGCGCGGTGGTGGCCGCGCTCTCCGACGGCGCCACCTTCTCCAACACCGGCCGCGGCTACGTGATCCGCCGCCTCTTGCGGCGGGCGGTGCGCCACGCCTACCTGCTGGGCATCAAGGAACCCTTCCTCTTCGAGCTCGTGCCCGTCGTGGCCGAGCTGCTGGGCGGCTACTACCCCGAGATGCGCGAGCAGCAGGAGGGCACCCAGGCGGCCGTTCGCGCCGAGGAAGCCCGCTTTCTCGAGACCCTGGAGGCGGGCATCCGCCGCCTCGAGGCCCTGCTGGCGCGCCTGCAGGAGGGCGACGTGCTGCCGGGCGAAGAGGCCTTCAAGCTGCACGACACCTACGGCTTCCCGCTCGACCTGACCGAGGAGATCGCCGCCGAGCGGGGGGTGCGCGTGGACCGCGAGGGGTTCGAGCGCGCCATGAGGGAGCAGGTCGAGCGCGCGCGCGCGGCCAGCGCCTTCACGGGCGAGGTCTTTGCCGCCGCCGCGCCCGCGCTCGAGCGCGTCTTCGAAGACCGCGGGGCCACCGAGTTTACCGGCTACGAGCGCCTCGAGGACGAGGGCAAGGTGCTCCTCATCCTCCAGGGCGAGGCCGAGCTCGATCGCCTCGAGTCCGGCCAGGGCGGCCAGGTGGTGCTCGACCGCACCCCCTTCTACGCCGAGGGCGGCGGCCAGGTGGGCGACTCGGGCTACCTCGAGTGGCCCGGGGGCCGCGCCCGCGTCGAGACCACCCAGAAGAGCAAGCAGGGCCTGCACCTGCACCAGGTCGAGGTGCTGGAGGGCGTGCTCGAGGTGGGGCAGGACGTGCGCGCGCTGGTGGACCCTGAGCGCCGCTGCACCGAGAAGAACCACACGGCCACCCACCTGCTGCACGCGGCGCTACGGGCGGTGCTGGGGCCCACGGTGCGCCAGGCCGGCAGCTTGGTGGCGCCCGACCGCCTGCGCTTCGATTTCACCCACCCCGCGCCGCTCACCGCCGACGAGGTGCGCCGCGTGGAACTGCTGGTGAACCGCTGGATCCAGGCCGACTTCCCCGTGAGCTGGAGCTACATGCCCCTGGAGGAGGCCAAGAAGGCCGGCGCTATGGCGTTGTTCGGCGAGAAGTACGGCGACACCGTGCGCGTGGTCAAGGTGGAGGGCAGCCCCGACACCACCGGCATCCTCGAGGCCGAGGTGCGCTCGATGGAGCTCTGCGGGGGCTGCCACGTCCGCCGTACCGGCGAGATCGGCTACTTCCTGATCGCTGCCGAAGAGGCGGTCTCCGCGGGGGTGCGCCGCATCGAGGCGCTCACCGGCGAGGCGGCCGTGCGCTACGTGCGCGACCTGCTCGAGCGCGACCAGGAGCTGGCGCGCCGGCTGGGGACCGGCCTCGAGGGCCTGCCCCAGCGCGTGGAGAAACTGCAGCAGGAACTCAAGGAGCTGCGCCGCGAGAACGAGCGCCTGACCGAGCGCCTGGCCCGTGCCCAGCTGGGTGGGAGCGGGACGGCCGAGCCGCAGCCGGCGGGGCCGTGGCGCTACGTCGCGGCCGAGCTGAGCGGGCTCGACGTACCCGCGCTGCGCCGCGCGGCCGACGAGCTGCTCGAGCGCCACCGCGTGGACCTGGTGGCCGTGGGAGCGGACGGAGCGCTGATCGTCAAGGTCAGCCCGGAGGCCGTGGAGCGCGGCCTGGCGGCGGGCGCCGTCATGCGCGCGCTCGCTGAGCGGGCCGGCGGCCGCGGCGGCGGCAAGCCGCAGCTGGCCCAGGGAGGCGGCTTCGACGTTCCCAAGGCGCTGGCGGAGCTGCCGGAGGTCCTCGCCCGCCTAGGCTAACGCGGACCACCACGGAAAGCGCCCGGCTTCGGCCGGGCGCTTTCCGGGAAAGGAGGTGGTGCGCTCGCGCGCAGTATCAGGAGCAATACGGTTGGGGATAGGTGCTCCGTAACCCCAGGCTAGACCTACTCGCGGGGGCTGGGTACCCCCAAACGAGGGCCCCAAAATGGGGGTGCCGGGGTTTGCTAGCATGGGGGCGTGAAGGTGATCGGGCTCGACGTGGGCGACGCGCGTATCGGCGTGGCGGTGGCCGAGGAGGGAGGCACCCTCGCGTTCGGGCGCGGCTGGATCGAGCGGAAGCGGCTCGAGGACGACGTGGCCCGGGTGCTCGAGCTCGCCCGCCGCGAGGGGGCCGCCCGGGTCGTCGTCGGTTTGCCGCGGCGGACCGGGGGGGAGGAGGGCGCCCAGGCCGCCAAGACGCGTCGCTTCGCCAGGGCGCTCGAGGCCGCGGGGCTCGAGGTGCGCTTCGTCGACGAACGCTTCACCACCCGCGTCGCCGCTCGGCGCACCGCCCACCTGCCCCGAAAGAAGCGCCAGGAAAAAGGCCGCCTCGACGAGGCCGCGGCCGTGGCCATCCTCGAGACCTACCTCGAAAGGAACCCGTGAGCCCCCAACCTCAGCCGGACCCTCCCGCGAGACCGCGCAGGCGTTTTTCCTGGGCTTACTGGGCGCTCGCCCTCTTCGTGGTCGCGGCCGGGGCCGCGGCGGTCTGGGTGGGCTGGCTGCTCGGGCCCACGGGCGCGAGCGCCATCGTCCAGATCCCCCAGGGTGCGGGCGCCCAGGTCGTCGGGCGCATCCTCCAGGACCACGGTCTCGTGCGCTCGGGCCGCGCGTTCGCGCTCTACGCCCGCTGGAAAAAGCGCGCGGCGCAGCTGCAGAGCGGCTACTACAAACTCGAGGGCCGGGGTGTGCCCGAGCTGCTCGACGACCTCACCGGCGGACAGGCGCCGGTGATGGTGCGGCTCGTCTTCCCCGAGGGCTGGCGCGCCGTCGACTACGCCGAGCGCCTGGAGGCGGCGGGGTTCGACGGCGAGGGGTTCCTGGCCATCGTCCGCGACCCTCCCGCCGAGTGGACCCCCGCCTACGTCGAGGGGCCCACGCTCGAGGGCTACCTCTTCCCCGATACCTACGACCTGCCCAAAGGGGCGGATCCGGACGTGGTCGTCACCGTCATGCTGCGCCGTTTCGACCGCGAGGCCACCCCCGAACGGCTCGAGCGGGCGCGGCGGCTGAACCTGAGCGTGCACGGCTGGGTCACCCTGGCCTCGATCGTCCAGGCCGAGGCGGGCGGAGCGGAGGAGATGCCCTACATCGCCGGGGTCTTCCTCAACCGCCTGGAGGCCGGGATGCCCCTGCAATCCGACCCCACCGTCGCCTACGCCCTGGGCAAGCGCCTGCCCGAGCTCGACCGCTACGCGGGCGACTTCGATGTCGACTCGCCCTACAACACCTACCGGCACCCCGGCCTGCCCCCGGGGCCCATCAACAACCCCGGCCTCGAGGCTTTGCTTTCCGTGCTGAACGCGAAACGTACCGGCGAGAACGGCCTGCCCTACTTCTACTTCTTCCACGCCGGCGGCCGGCTCTACCTGAGCGCCACCTTCAACGAACACCTAAAGAAGCTCAACCGCTACTACTACTAGCCTCCACCAGCAGCACCGGAAGGCCGCCGGGCGCGGCGTAGGCGGCCATGCGCCCCCAGGGAACGCTGCGGGTCCAGACCGGCAGGAAGTCGTACTCGCCGAGGCGTTCCACCTCGGCGGCCGCGTCGCGCACCGCGAGCGCGAGCATCGCCGGGGTGTCGAGCTCGGGGGCGAAGGCGAGAACGAACCGCCCCCCTTCGGGGTGCTCGAGCTCGGACCAGCCGGTGTCGGCTTCCGAGAAGCGTTCGCGCAACCCTAGGTGGCGCTCGTACCAGGCCAGGCTGCTGGGCAGGTCCACCACCGGCAGCACCGGCCCCAGCACGATCGCCTGGCCTCGTGAGGTCGCGGCGCGGGGCGGCGGCGCGTAGGCCAGCGGGTTGCCCTCCAGATCCTCGCGGGGACCCAGCCCTCCCAGCACGGGCACGAGTTGCGGCTTGCCCCCCGCGTGTTCGAGGTGCAGCTCCGGCCCCGAGCCGGGGATCAGCCGCGCGCGCGGTTCCTCCAGCTCGCACAGGGCGTAGCCCAGAACCTGGAAGAAACCGAGGTCGGCCTCCAGCTCCGGGGTGGCGAGGCGGAGGGTGTGCAGCGCCATGGCCCCATCCTAGCCAGAAAAGATGAGCGCCCCCGCGGGGGCGCTGTGCCGGGAGGCTCGTGGGTTCATGCCGCCTGGGGTTCGAGCGCGATGCGGGCGCGCTGGCTCACGAAGACGACCGCGATCAGGACGGCGGCGATCACCGCGTAGGCGAGGTCGGGGTTGGCGTCGAGGATGTGCAGCCCCAGGGTGTTGCGCAGGAAGTCGGGCAGGCCCGCCAGCGAATCGATGCCGATCGCGTGCAGCATGCGCTGAGTGGTGAAGAGGAGGAAGGAGGCCAGCAAGAGCCCGATGCGCTCGGGCCAGTTCGCCCGCACCAGCCACCAGCCCTGCGTGCCGGCGACGAAGAGCAGCATGGCGATGAGGGCGGTGAAGACCACGTAGACGATGTACCCCCAGTGCCCTTCGGGGTGGATGAGCAGCAGCGCGGGCTTGAAGAAGAAGATGAAGGGCAGGATCGCGGTGCGCATGTCGTAGATGAAGCCCTGGATGCCGGTCTTGATCGGATCGCTGCGGGCGATGGCGGCCGCGGCGTAGGCGGCGAGCCCCACCGGCGGGGTGTCGTCGGCGAGGATGCCGAAGTAGAAGACGAAGAGGTGCACGGCCACGATGGGCACGGCGAAATCGGCCTTGTCCGCGAGGTTGGCGATGACGGGAGCGATCAGCGAGGCCATCACGATGTAGTTCGCGGTCGTGGGCAGCCCCATCCCCAGCACCAGGCTGGCCACCGCCGAGATGAGCAGCACCAGCATGATGTTGCCGCCCGACATCGCCTCGACGATGTCGGCGAGGCCGAAGCCCAGACCGGTCATGGTGACGATGCCGACGATGATCCCCGCCGCCGCCGTGGCGATGGCGATCGAGGTCATGTTGCGCGCCCCCGCCTCGAAGCCCTGGACGACGTCGATGAAGCCGTCCCAGAGCCCCTGCAGCGTGCCCCCGCCTACGTTCGCGTGGCGGGCCCGCGCCGCGATCACCCACTCCTGCACGATGAAGAAGACCAGGGCGATCGGCACGGCGTACTCGAACTCCATCTTGAAGTACTGCTTGAAGGCGAGCATCAGCCCCATGGGAATCACGTAGTCGGCGAAGTTGCCCTTGGTGCCCCGGATCACCAGCGCGATGCGCTGCATGACGATCATGCCGATCATCATGAACATGGCGTTGAGCGCGGAACGTTCGGGGGTGTGGCGCAGCCCCACCAGCTCGTACATCAGCCAGCCCACCGGGATCAGGTACTGGGCTCCCGAGAAGAACGTGGACCAAAACGGGGGCAGCTCGCTCTTTGGCAGGCCCCTCAGGCCCAGCTTGAGCGCCTCCAAATGCACCACGTAGAAGAGACCGATGTAGGAGAGCACCGCGGGCACGGCCGCGTAGATGATCAGTTTGTAGTAGGGCAGGTCGAGGAACTCAGCCATGATGAACGCGGCCGCCCCCATGACCGGCGGCATCAGCTGGCCGTTGGTGGACGAGCCCACCTCGGTGGCCCCGGCCTTTTCCGGCGGGTAGCCCACCTTCTTCATCAGCGGGATGGTGAAGGTGCCGGTGGTCACCACATTGGCGATCGAGGAGCCCGAGATGATGCCCGTGAGCATGCTGCCCACGACCGCCGCCTTGGCGGGGCCGCCGCGGTAGGTGCCGAGGCCCGAGTAGGCGAGGTCGACGAAGTACTTACCGGCTCCGGCCTTGTCGAGCAGGGCTCCGAAGAGCACGAAGAGGAAGACGAAGCGGGCGGAGACCTGGATGGGGGTGCCCCAGATGCCCTCGGTGGTCAGGAAGAGCTGCTCGACGATGCGCTTCCAGGGGTAGCCGGAGTGCAGGTAGATGATGTCGGGCAGCTCGACCGGGATCAGGCCCCGGGGCCCGGTAACTCCGTATAGGACGAGCACGCCGGAGATGGCGAGCAGCGCCACCCCCACCACGCGGATGGTGGCCAAAAAGAGCGCCGCCAGCGTGATCGTGCCCATGACGATGTCGCGGGTGTTGGCCACGCCGCCGCGCTGCAGCACGATCCCCTCGAAGTCGTAGACGATGTAGAGCGCGCCCGCGAGGCCGAGCGCGAGCACGACCCAGTCGATCCAGGGGATGCGGTCACGCGGGGCGCGCTTGGGCGTGAAGTACCAGATCGCCGCGCCGCCGGCGAGCGTGGCGATCAGGATGGGCAGGAAGTAGCGCCCACCGCTGAGGATGTTGAGCACCACGCCCGCGGTGAGCACGACGACCGCCGCGTCGCGCGGGGGGTTCTTGGAGGGGTAGGCCAGAAAGGCGAGCGCGAAGGCGAAGGCCAGGTGGGTGGACCCCAGGATGAGGATGTCGAGGTTGCCCTTCCAGGTCGCCCAGACCTGAAAGGTGCTCCAGGCCACGGCGATCAGGAAGATCAACCACTTCTGCCAGGCCTCTTTGGGGGCGCGCGCGCCGTATTCGACCTCCTGCATCAGCTCGACGGCCTTGTCGAGGTCGCCGACGTCGTCTGCAGGCGTGGGGTTGGAGCGGATATCGGAATCTTCCGGCTTCATAGATCACCTCGCAGCGGCGGGTTCGAGCTCGCCTGTACGTTTTAACAGTATACAAACACGTCCCGGCCGAAAGGCCGGGACGTGGGTACCGACGCGTGGGTTTAGTCGATGGGCTTGGCGGCGTCGGGGATGGCAATGCCTTCTTCCTCGAAGAACTTGGCCGCCCCCTTGTGCAGCGGGATGGGCATTCCGTCGAGGGCCTTGTCCACGGAGAAGTGCTGCGCGATTACCGGCTTGATGGCCTTGAACTGGTCCACCTTGTCCTTGAAGATCAGCTTGGCGATCTGGTAGACCACGTCCGCGTCCAGGTCGGCCGAGGCGGCCAGGGTGGCCTTCACGGCAACGGTCTGGAAGGGCTTGTCCTGGCCCTTGTAGGCGCCGGCGGGGATGATGATCTCGGCGTAGAAGGGGTACTTCTTCTTCAGGAAATCGATCTTGGCGAACTCGATGGGCAGGAAGACGATGTCGGTGGTCAGCGCCGCCTGGGCGATGGCGCTCGAGCCCACGCCGGCGGTGTAGAACATCGCGTCGATGCGGCCGTCCTGCAGCAGCTGAGCGGCCTGCTTGGGCTTACCGCGCACGGCGGTGCCGAGGTCGTCGAAGGTCAGCCCGTAGGCCTCGAGCACCTGCTTGGCGT
>Ga0256832_1000276_pt1 | contig 32413 bp, 28 predicted proteins | sample 134614metaG_FD_190534 | JGI IMG/M metagenome (GOLD analysis project Ga0256832, IMG submission 190534) | Hydrothermal vent microbial communities from Lau Basin, Pacific Ocean - 134-614 | ecosystem: Environmental > Aquatic > Marine > Hydrothermal vents | place: Pacific Ocean: Lau Basin | collected...
GACTCCAAAACGAAAATATTTGGCGAAAAGAGTACCAGCTACTATGAAAACGAGAGTGTGGCCAAAAAAATATACGACTCGCTACCCTCATCAAAAATAGTGTTTATTTTAGCCAACCCTATAGACAGAGCAATCTCGAACTATAGGTTCAGTTACGACAACGGACTTGAAAAAAGGGATATCGAAGAGGTTTTTTGCAACAGACCCTACAAAGAACAGCAGAGTTTCAATACATCCGTAAATCCATACAATTACCTCGAAAGAGGCATCTATTTTAAATATCTGGACTACTACTATAAGTATTTCGACAAAAACAGTATTTACATTATCATTAAAGAAGAGTTTACCGGCAATCTCGATGCCGTTCAAAAGCTATACAGTTTTCTTGGTGTAGACGAACGTTTTACTCCAAGAGACTTAAATAGAGTAATAAATAGCAGCAAACAAAATATCGACTCAGAAAAGATAGCGAAAGTCAAAGAGAAGCTAAAAGACTACTATAAAAATTACAATCAAATATTGAAAGATAAGTATCACCTGGATATTAGTTCATGGCAGTCTCTGTCACAGTAGGAAATAGTTATGATACCCTTTAACAGACCTCTTGTTACCGGCAACGAAGAAAAATTTATCGCCGAAGCGATCCGGAACGAAAAGCTATCAGGCGACGGCCCTTTTACACAGAAGTGTCATAGGTGGTTCGAAGAGAGACTGGGCTGCGAAAAGGCGCTTTTGACCCCCTCTTGCACCCATGCCCTGGAGATGGCCGCGATTCTAATAGATTTCCGGCCCGGTGATGAGGTCATAATGCCCAGCTACACCTTCGTCTCTACCGCCAACGCATTCGTTCTTCGAGGCGCGAAGATCGTGTTTGTAGATATTCGCCCTGACACCATGAACATAGACGAAAGCCTCATAGAGGCTGCGATTACCGAAAAGACAAAAGCGATAGTCCCGGTACACTACGCAGGTGTGTCGTGCGAGATGGACACCATAATGGATATAGCGAAGCGTCACGACCTTTTTGTCATCGAAGATGCGGCCCAGGGGATGATGTCGACCTACAAAGGCAGACCCCTTGGTACGATCGGCCATTTAGGAACATACAGCTTTCATGAAACGAAAAACTACACGAGCGGGGGCGAAGGGGGCCTGCTAATAATAAACGACGAACGTTTTGCAGAAAGAGCCGAGATAATCAGAGAAAAAGGGACCAACCGCAGCCAGTTTTTCCGAGGCATGGTTGACAAATACAGCTGGGTGGATGTAGGCAGCAGCTATCTGCCGAGTGAATTGCAGGCAGCCTACTTGTGGGGGCAGCTTGAAAAGGCTGAAGAGATCAACGAAAGAAGATTGAAAATCTGGCAGACCTATTATGAGCTTCTAAAGCCGTTGGCGGAATCCGGATATCTGCAACTGCCGTATATACCGTCTCATTGTGAACAGAATGCACATATGTTTTATATAAAAACGGACTCTCTTCAAACAAGAACCAAACTGATTCGACATCTTAAAGATAACGATATTCAGGCTGCATTCCACTATGTGCCCCTGCACTCAAGCGAAGCGGGCAAGAGATTCGGCACTTTTCATGGAAAAGACAGCTACACTTCCAAAGAGAGTGAACGTCTGTTACGGCTTCCGATGTTTTATACAATGAGCATTAAAGAGATAAATAGAGTGTGCAATGCCATAAAAAAATTCTACGGTTTAAAATAGATATGAAAAAACATACTCCTTTAATAGCGGCTTTTTTAATATTCCCAACCATTTATATTTTTCCATTTCTGCTGACACTCTACAAAATACCTTTTTCTCCGCTTCCTCCGGACTTCTCTTCAGACATTTACATGTATCTAAACAATACTTTACTACATATAGATGCAGATGGACTGGCACAAAACCCATGGTACCACGTCCCGGTACCGACTGATCAACTTAAATATCTTAAATTCGGGCTGCTGAACCTTTTTTCCCTACTGAATAACATTGTCGGCAATCTTACCGCCACCCTGATTTTATGGAACTGGATCTGGGCGGCTATTACTTTCGTCTGCGCATATCTTCTTTTTAAAGAGATCTCCATAAAAAAGAACATATATCTCATAATTTTCGGAATCTCTCTGCTCTTTTTCTTCCAGGTTTCAGATATTCCAAACTATATAAAAGGTTTTTTGAGTTTAAATTTTTCACCCCACATCCTGCTACCACTGCAAAGAACCTTTTTTCCACAAATTGCCACACCGTTACTGCTTCTGTATCTCTATTTTCTAATCAAAGCGTTTGAAAGTGACAAAAACATATACTGGGTAGTTCTATTCATTGTCCAATTCATTTCTTTTGTCAACTTTCCATACAATACGGTGGTTATGGGTGCCACAACATTTTTTGTCATTCTCTCTGCAATATTCTCCAAAAAAGCGATCCCATGGAAACATCTAATAATCTATTTCACTGCAACGTGCTTGGCTGACCTCGCCTTTATTTCAAGTGGTGGATCGATTGAGGGAACAGGTCATAATTCAGTTGTCGATATAGACTTTTCACGTATTTCTGAAATTATGGGCGGCACAAATATTGTACTCCTGACACTCTGCACAGCCGCCATCGCACTGCCTAACGATAGAAAATTTGTAAAGTTTACAATAGCATCGGTAGGCATAAGTGTACTTCTGCTTCAACTTTCAGATCTCATTTTCAACCCAAGCTTACAGCTCACGCACCATTTTGCATATTTTGTCAATCAGATAATAGCTGTGCTGGTCTTCTATATCACGGCAGTTTCTGTTAAATTTATTTCAGATCACGAAAAAACCTATAACGCCTTACTGACTGCCGGTACTGTCTTACTTGTAGGTATAGGTATTTTTGTAACATACGCACAGGCAACCGCCGCTTTGACTCACAATAGGGAAAACTACATTATATATACCGATATAGAACGCCTTCAAGCCGGAGAAAACGATCTCATCATTGCACCTTCTATAACTGTAAACGATGCTGCCACATGGCTCCCTATGATCTTTAAAAGCGAAGTACTCTTTAGCAGAAACTCGGAGTTTCTACTACCGAATACGGAAGCCGGGAGAAATATCTACTGGAAGCGCGAAGCGATATATCTCTATCTGCAAGGGATCGATGCGAAAAAACTTCATGAGATTCTTCTTTCCAATAAGTCCAAGCCAGCACTAATAAAGAGAATTATACTGGTCGGCCAGCGATTCGACCTGCATACAGATAAAAGAGATGAAATGCTAAAGCAGGTATATAACAAGCTGTCAGAATACCTTAGAGGGTTCGAAGAAGATCCGCAAATATTGAAACGCTTTTTTTCAAAATATAGGAAAATCATCGTAATAGACCGATGCGACAAGCCTCTTTTCATACGAAACATACCTGCCCAAAAGAGGGATAGCAGAGTGATCGAAGGAATTTCGATAAGGGTTTACGAAACCGGATGAGTCGTTTAAAACCACTGCTTTACCTGCTGTCCGGCCTACTGTTTGTTACACTTCTTTATGGTCTCAATGCCGGCAACATACTCGATATCTCTCAAAAACCTCAAAAAACTGATGCTATAGTCGTACTCGGTGGAGACTGGGAGGGGTACAGGGTAAAAAAAGCGCTCTCTCTTTACATGAAAGGCTTCTCAAAAAAGATAGTTCTCAACTCCGAAACAAGAACACACATAGAGGAAGCAGGTCAGATTTTTAAAACCGAAAAAGAATATTTGAGATATAACAATGTCCCGGAAAGAAATATCTTTTTTTTATACAATGCCGGAAACACGATGTATGAATTAACAGCTCTGAAAAAACTTGCCATTGAAACCGGGCTTGAAAAACTACTAATCGTTTCCGCACCTCCCCACCTTAGAAGAGTTAAAATACTGGCACAAGACGCGCTTGGGTTTTCCGAATCTGGATTGTCCGCAACCTATATAGGCAGCGATCCGCCTTGGTGGCACAAAAACGAATGGTATCGTTACAAAAGATCCAGAAACTTCGTGATTTCCGAAACCGTTAAAATCGTCTCGAACTACATTGCATATGTCATTTTAGAAAAAAACGGCCTGTTAGAGCCTGCCAGAGAATATTTCGGTCCGATTATATATCGTATTAAAGTGCTGTTCCAAGAGGGACTCAGGAGCCTCAATCAATAGATAATCTTATTGCCTTCTATTAACTCTATACCCTTCTATATAGAGTTCATCGATATTACAGTCTATAAAGTCCAAAAGAGCCTCTTCGGCGGTATGGACTATGGTACGGCCGTGAAGATTGAAAGAGGTGTTTATAACCACCCCGAATCCGGTCTCTTTTTTTACCTCTTTGAGCAGTCTGTAGTAGTTCGGGTTGTCCTTTTCCTCCACAAACTGCGGCCGTGCCGTACCGTCTACGTGAATGGCGGATGGAATCTTTTCTCTAAACTCCTCTTTTACCCTGAAGCCTATGGCCATATGCTTATGGGGAAAACTCCGCTCAAAGAGCCTTTCGCGCTCCTCTTCAAGGATCGACGGGCAAAACGGCTGGTACTTCGGACGCCTCTTTACCGTCAGGTTTATCCTGTCTTTTATGGCCGGGTCTGTCGGGTTGGCCAGTATGGAGCGGTTTCCAAGGGCCCTCGGGCCGAACTCCATTCTACCCTGCACGACCGCTACGATCCTGTTTCGCGCTATCGACCGGGCCGCATCCAGATACCACTCGTCCCCTATATACTCGGCCTCAATCTTGTCGGAGAACTTATCTATGGCCTCTTTTATCTCCTCTTCACAAAGCGCATTGCCGTAGTAGGGCATGTAATATTCGCTTATCCAGCCGATATCTTCACCCTCTTCGAGCGCTTTCAGAAGCGCCGACCCTACGGCCACCCCCTCGTCACCCATAGGTGGAAAGACATAGATATTTTTGAATTTCGTCCGCTCGTATATATTGAGATTCATGATGATATTTGCCGCGACGCCGCCGCTCAGGCATAACCTATCGACATCCGGGTGCTTCTCTCCCAGCAGATTCAGATACTCTACGACAGAATCTTCGAGATAGTCCTGAATGGTTGCGGCAAACCTCTCCTCTCCCAACTCTTCGGCCTTCTGCTTCAGATAGGCTCTGTCATAGAAGGGCTTTATGGCTTCGGGGTCATAATCGATACCCTCGTCCGATACGATCGTCGCTCCCATCAGCTCACTGTACATCTTTTCATCTTTTTCGCCGAAAGCGGCAAGCGCCTCGACCTTCCCCTCATCACTGTAACGCCGCAGCCCGAGCGCCTCGGTAAAGTTGCCATACAATATACCTATAGAGGTAAGATCGTGAGTCGGGTTTATATCTATTCCGGTCGGGTCCACTTCGCGTATGGGAGAAGTGCCTACAAGTTCGTACTTTTCGCCGTCAAACAGATAAGCCTTCCCGAAATATCCGTCTCCCCAGCCGTCGAGCGTCAAACTTATGGAGCGCTCTTTGAACGCAAAAGGGGAGAAGTAGTACGCCCCGGCGGCATGGCAGAGGTGGTGGTCGTAAAAGAGAATCTCTCTGGCGGATACCCCATAAGAGTCGAATACCCCCCTCATATACCCCTCTACCACTTCCCTGTCCGTCTCTCCTTTATGAGCGGCGATGAATCTCTCCTTGAAATCTGGCTTGATCCTGTCGAGGTCCTGCAGGGTCTTTAGAGGGTGCTTGACGAAACTTTTGAGGTATGCGAGGTACTTTTTGGTATCGTCCGGGAAAAGATCGGCTATATATTTGGGCTTTATCAGATCGCAGTAAGCCTTCTTCTGGATGAGTCCGGCAATCTTCTCGGGCCCAAGGTCGCTGCGCACCGGCGCATCGAAGTTCCCGTACCCCTGGCAGATAAAATCGATATTGTCGAACCTGTACTTCTCGAGAATCGGAGATACATCTTTGGAGTCGTGTTTTATTCTCGTTACACGCTCCGTACTCATCGCGAAAATCTCTCTTTTGCGCGTATCTATAAAAAAGAGTGCACTGTCGTGCCCCATGAAATTAAGACCGATGATTCTCAAACTTTCGCCTTTTTCTATTTTTTGAAGCTCAGCATATACTCTTTGGCGTTAGGGCCTTCGTTGAATATGAGATCTATTACCGATACATGATGGTTGAACGGGGGATAGAGCTGCGAATACTCCGGGTAACCCTCATAGCTCATCCATTTCAGGACGATCCCCTCTTTTGCCATAGTCTCCTCTTTCAGATAGTTTTTTGCGGAAGGACCGCTCAAAAATACTGTACACCCCACCTCTTTTAGAAGGGGAATGTATCTCTTCTCTTTTTTCCCGGTCAGATTGAAAGGCCTGGAGTCACCGAACTTCGTCTCTATTCCGAAAATCTCCCTCGCAATTCTTTTTATCATCGTCTGATTCATATCTGAAAGATTTGTCCACTCTGTCCCTCTGTAGAACTCTTCGAAAAAGTCTCTGTACATCTTGAAGTAGCGGGTGTTTCGGTAGTTTTGGACAATCTTCCCCCAGTGGCTCTTTTGCCAGCTGTGATCTCTGATCTCGACATCACAAATGAGCCTGTCTCTGCTCGATCCGACCGGAACGGTAAGCCACTCGGTACCTTTCGGTGTTTTGATCAGGTTCCTGTTTCTCCAGTCCTGTTTCGTGTATTGGACATCATCGTAGAAATAGAACTCGTCCACGCTGTTTATATAGTCGAAATATCCTTTCCACGGAAGGTAGTTCGACTGGGTCATTCCTACAATTTTTTCCATCACTCCAAATCTCTGTTATAAAAAAATGTTTATCCGATAAATGTAATTATCTATTACTATGATATAATTCTATACAAAGTTATCTAAATTATTAATAAATAACAACTATTCCATAATGAAGGTTAATTATAGGTATGTTATTCAATAGCTATGAATACATTTTCCTTTTTCTTCCTACAGCCTTCATTCTATATTTTTACCTCAATAAACTTAAACTGGCAGTAGCGGCCAAACTGATCCTGATAATCGCATCACTAATCTTCTACGGCTGGTGGGAGCCTTCGTATGTTTTTATTATCCTACTATCGGTACTTTTCAACTTTTCGATAGGCAATCTTCTCTCTTCGAAGCTCTTGAAATCAAAAATATCGAAAAAAATCGTTCTTGCAGTAGGGATATCTGCCAATCTTTCGCTTCTGGGCTACTTTAAATATATGGATTTTTTCCTTGAAAATATCAACTCGATATTTGGAACATATTACCCGTATCTAAACCTTGCACTTCCTCTTGGAATATCTTTCTTCACTTTCCAGCAGATAACATACCTGGTAGACAGCTACAAAAGTGAAACCAAAGAGCACAGTTTCTTGAACTATATGCTCTTCGTCACCTTTTTCCCACAGCTGATTGCAGGACCTATCGTACACCATAAAGAGATGCTTCCGCAGTTCGCTTCCAAATGGAATATGGTTGCGAGATATCAAAATATATCCATGGGACTCTTTATTTTCTCGATAGGTCTTTTTAAAAAAGTTGTCATAGCCGACAGGCTTGCGGCTTTAGTCTCCAAGGGATTCGATGAAGCAGACAGCCTCAACATGATAGAGGCTTGGGTGACGTCTCTTTCATATACTATGCAGCTCTATTTCGACTTCAGCGGATACACCGACATGGCCATAGGTGCGGCTCTCTTATTCAACATAAAACTCCCCATAAATTTCCACAGCCCGTACAAAGCAGTAAATATACAGGAGTTTTGGAGGCGTTGGCACATTACCCTGACCCGTTTTCTTAAAGAGTATCTCTATATCCCGCTTGGAGGCAACAGAGCCGGAGAGCTGCGTACATATCTGAACTTGTTTACCGTATTTTTTTTAGCGGGATTGTGGCACGGTGCAGGCTGGACATTCATCTTCTGGGGAATGCTTCATGGACTCGCACTCATAGTACATAGAATCTGGAAAAAGATCGGGTATGCCATGCCGCGTATATTAGCATGGATCATAACCTTCAATTTCGTAAATATCGCATGGATCTTTTTCAGGGCAGAAAACTTCGACGACGCACTGAAAGTATTAAGAGGAATGTTCAGCTCGGACCTGGTACTCCCCGCCGCACTAAGCGAAAAACTATCGTTCATGAAGAGCTATGGCATAAAGTTCGGCTCGTACCTGGAGGCTCTTGGGGCCGGAAAGAGTGCTATCGTTTTGCTCACTATCGCTATGGCTATAGCGGTTTTCGCCAAAAATTCGAATGAGTTGACATTCGCCAACAGTCAGGGAAAGTTGAAAATGGCTTATTCGGCACTTCTATTTTCTGTAAGTATTCTATCTATGAACCGGATCTCCGAATTTATATATTTTAACTTTTAGGTACTATTGTGAAACATAAACTAAATGTTATTCTTTGGTTGGTGACTGTTACGACGACACTCGTTTCGGTTGCCACTTTCAATTACATCATAGACCCCCTTTGGACTTTTTCACACAGTAACATTCTAAATAACCGCCAGCCAGGTTTCAACGAACGCCAGCAAAAGACGAACAGGGCATATTTTTCCGGTTTGAAGAACTACGACACCCTTATGCTTGGAAGCAGCCGTACAGCCTATATAAACCAGTATGATTTCAAAGGAATGAGAGTTTTCAACTACGCCGCCGACAATATGATGCCCTATGAGTACGTAAAGTGGATCGATATAGCAAAATCGATCAAAGGTGGAGAGTTCAAAACGATCATAATAGGCATAGACTTCTTCGGCACCGCCGAAAACTACGATAATTTCATCAAAAAATACTATAACGGAAAAGAACCGGAAGATTATCTCAAAAAGAGCAAAGAGAGTCTCTATCGTTTAAAAACTCTTCTGAGTATCGACTCCTTGAAACACTCCATAGAGTCTGTCGAAAGATTGAGAAAACCCACTATAAGCGACTACGACAGAAAAAATGTAAGACACTGCTCCATAAAAGTTTCTGAAGATGTCAAAAAAAGGAATATAGCATCAAACATAAGAGAGTATAATAAACCTTTAATAAAAGAATATATATATCGCAAAGATTGGAAAAAACTGCTCATCGAGCTTAAAAATAGAAACCCGAACACGAACTTCATAATCTTCACTACACCGGTATCTGAACCGTTTTTCGAAAAATTCATTTTCGAAGCGAAACATATAGACGATTATGCGAAATGGCTTGAAGAGACCGTTGATGTCTTCGGCAAAGTCTACCATTTTATGGACCTCAACAGCATCACCATGAACCTGGATAATTTTTTCGATGCCCATCACATATACGCGGAAGGGGTACGATGGATCGCCCACCGGATTTCCGGATACAAAACCGATGAAATTCCCGAAGATTTCGGTAAAGTGTTGACACGTGCCAATCTCCAGGATTATCTCTCGAGATTGGAGTTTCGTCAGAATCATACAAGATGACGAATATATCCATACTGACATCAAAAAGGATTTACATGAGATACTATCTTTTTACTTTCATTACAATCATCGCCTTCGTCGGTTGCGATGGGAAAAATCACAATCATATGATTTCCGCAAAAGTTCCCGGTGCGCACCATTGCTATCCCGTCGATATCGACGGAGATGGAGACATAGACATTCTTTCCGCCGCTTACGATGCCGGAAAATTCTTTCTTCACGAAAACACGGGAAACGGTCGATTTGCAGACAGACTCCTCGCCGACGGATGGAAAAAAGCGACGTGCATTAGCGCTTTGGACTTCGATGGTGACGGAGACTACGACATTTTGGCCAGCGCCAAAGATGCGAATGCCGTCATCCTTTTCGAAAACGTCAATGGTAAATTTCACGAAAAGATCGTTTCGAATACCGCAACCTATGCATACAAAGTGACCGCGAACGACTTTGACGATGACGGAAAAACGGATATCGCCTATGCAAGATTTACACAGGAAAAAACCCTCTATTTACTGTTACAGGAGAATAACGGCTTCACCGAGGTGGCAATTGGCGAAGAAAAGAGCAGCACATCCGATCTCGACCTGGCGGATATCGACCGAAACGGAGAAATGGACATCGTGGCCGCCGCTGCGGCTTCAGGAAAAATCTGGTGGTTTCGGAATTTGGGGAACCGAAACTTTCAGGATCATCTTCTACTTTCAGGGTTATCCGTACCATTTTCCGTCAAATGCGGCGATATCGACAATGACGGCGATATCGATGTCGCAGTGTCCACATATGATGACGGCTCCATCCTTTGGCTTGAACAACGCAGGAACGGAAAATTCGAATCTCATATGATCGATCAAACCGGAGCTCAGACGCCATCTCTGGTTTTGGCCGATTTCGACAAGGACGGCGACATAGATATCGCTGCCGCTCTGAAAAGTTTCAATAGCATCTACTGGTATGAAAACGACGGAAAGGGCCATTTCCATTACCATATCGTCAGCAGAAACACCGAGGGTGTCTTCAATATCCAGGCCGCGGATATCGATCACGACTCCTACCCGGAGATCATCGCAGCGTCCTACGAGGCCGGAACCGTCACATGGCATGACGTCGTGAAGTGAACGATTTTCAAACCGTTGAAATTCTCAACCTCGATATCCCTGGCATCTATGCCGTAGTGTTCGAGTAGATATCGCTTCAGCAATTCGATTTTTTCAGTGGATGCCTGTGGCACCAGCAATCGAACTCGTATGTTCAAAAGATCATCGTAATCGGACACTCCGTTTTTTTTCATGAACTTCTTGACATCCGATATAAGTACGACGGTACCGAAGGGAACGACTTTCAGATTTTTCAGATACATCAAATCGCTCCTGGGATCGACCCCCTTCGGTATGAGCGCGTCGTCGATGGAAAGATAGAATCTGTCAGGTTGCAACGATTCGACAAATTTCATGTGCAATTCTCTGTCTCGTTTGTTGACTTCGGTCAGTTGAAGCGAAATGAGCCCGACTAAAATCGAGACTACGACTGCGGAGAATACCCGATATCCGGTTTTCTCTTTCGAAATGCCGGCATAAAGTACGGTCATCACAAACATAAAATATATGACGGGACGATAGAGCCTGGGCGGAGGCTCTTTCGTTGCCAACGTGATCATGATGAAGAGCAGAGTCAGGAAAAGAAGCATGTACGATAGACGCCTTTTCCCCTCGGTGTCGATGCAGATTATGAAACAGACCATGAAAAAGAGTAAATAGAGTTGCAAATACGGGTCTGCGATGAATTTGCGATAAAAATCCAGCACGTTCGGTATCTTCGAATCCCATTCAATGTTTAAAGACTCCACGAAACGGTGAACTTTTTCCAAGGAGAATGTGTCGTTCTCCATAAACAGCCACCGATGGAAAACTTCATAGTCGTTCCGGCTCCACCCTGCTCTTTTCAGCGCTTCATCGAAATTATCTGCATGTTCCGCCACGTCGAAGTCGATGATGAAAGATTTGTATTTGTTGTATTCTGCAAAATTCGCATTTTCCGGATGATGGTTGTAATAGACGATATCGAGTGCATGAATCGCAACGCCGGACAATGCCATAAAGAACAGGAATGGGAACATTTTTTTAAAAAACGTCCGCCAACCGAATGAGACCAGAAGAGAAAGACCGCCCACAACAAGTGCGAAAAAGAACGTTTCCGGCCGAATCAAAACGGAAACCAAAAGCATGACTCCCGCGATAAAATAGATTGTAGAACTAGAAGTTCCATTCGTTTGACTGTTTTTATGATATAAAAGCAAAACTGCATCGAACACCAAAAGAATGGAGACGACGGTAAAAGTGATTTGATAGAAAAATGGCAAAAATGCGATGCCGACGATCCAGGCTGCCCATTTACCGCTATGCGAGGCGGCAACTGCGATCGAAATCAGATGAGAAACGAGAAGCAGAAAGGACAATGTCAGGAAATACCATGGAATTCCGGCCGCAGATTCGTAAAGAGTTTTGAGCATGGTTCCGACGGCGATGTTCGGATACATCACGAATTCCGTAGGGCCTCCACAAAGCATCGTGCCGGAAACCAGCTGCAAAATTCTTACATCGTCCTTCGTTCCATAGGCGATGTCGCCGAAGAAAAGTACGACGAGATCCAGTACAAGAAAAAGGAGAAGGAGCTTTTTCGAACTCCCTGTGGATTTATCCCTCGGGCTATTCACGACTTTCTGAAAATCTTGTGATAGTCGAAAAATGTGGTCTGGTCGGTGAAACCGAATGTTATATACGTATTCAATATACCAAGATTAGAGGCTGATATCATAACCTCTATCTTCTTTATCCCAATCTTCTGGAAATGGGTAAGTATAGTTGAAAAGAAGTAAAGTGTCATCATGCCGTATCCCTCTTTGCTGCCCCCCAGAATCAGGTTGGCTTTGTTGTCTATTACTTCGTAGAATAGAAACGAGATAATTTCATCCCCACTCTTATAAAGAAAGAGCTCTTTTCCCTGCTCAATAAGATCGAGAATCCAGTTTTCGTATCGAAGTTTCGCCTTTTCCAGATCGATAAAGGGGTCTTCGTGGAACCGGCTGTAGTGGAAACTATCCCGTGCGATTTTCTGCAACTGCCTGATATCCTCTTCGTCATAATGAGTATCGAGGGGCAAATCGTTTTTGTAGATTTTGGAGAAATCGACCTTTTTGAATCGTGCCAGCTTCATCAGGCACGCACATTCGGCGATGTAGTATCCCTTTGAGAGCATCACTTTTTTGACTATACGGTCGTTGGAGTCTCGACGAAAATAGACAAGCGCTTCCGGTTCAATGGTCGCTTCGAACCTCTCCACCAGCTCGGCCAAATCCTCTTCTACTTCGTACTGCACACCCATGATCTCTTTAGTCTGCACGCCGAAACTCTTTCGGTCCCACGGCGTCTCGCGATACTCGATCCAGGAATCTCCCACATGAATCTTTTCCACTATTTTCTCCTTATCTTTTTGAATCGTCCGCCGAAATTGGTTCGATCGACCAGATTGATCTTGCCAGGAATTTTGTAGCTTTCCAGCACCCCTTTACAAAACTTCCGCACCAGTTTCTTCATCTCTTTGCGATCGTAATCACCGTCAGGCATGATGTCGGCGACCACTTTCTGCCCCATGATAGCGTCAGGTTCACCGTAAACCATCACGTCGGCTACTTCCGGCATCTTATGAAGCACCTCTTCCACTTCTGAGGGCAATACCTTTTCGCCGCCAACATTGATGACCTCCTTGTTGCGTCCCACGATCTTCAGACAACCGTCTTCCCTCTCTTCTACAAGATCGCCGGTCCTGAACCACCCCTCTTCGATCACCGTAGCCGTATCGGCGTTGAGGTAACCCAACATCTGCGTCTCGCTTTTGAGCCAAAGCTCTCCATCCACCACTTTATAACGGACTTTCGAATCGTCGATCCTGAAAAAAAGTGAGCCGTCGCTTCCGTTTTTTATACGGATCGCACTCGTTTCGCTGGTTCCAAACTTTTGCTGAAGTTCTACGTCTGGAAAGAGTTCACGCAAACGTGCCAAAAGAGGTACCGGCATCGGTTCGGCACCAAAGGCGAGAATTTTCAAAGAAGAGAGATTGTACCTTTCATGCATGCCGCCGAGCAGCATAAGATTGATGAATGTGGGCGATGCCGGCAATACATCCACTTCGAAGTTTTGGATCGCTTCGCATACCTTTTCCGGACGTCTGCTTTCTGGAATCGTCAATGCTCCTCCCATCGACAGCGTTCGCATCATCGTGTCGAAACCGCCGATATGGTCGAACGTGAGAAAAACCAGCGTATTGAGATTTTTACGGCTTCTGCCCCGATAGGACTCTATGAGGTTGTCCAGATTGTGGAGCATTCCCTTTGGCTCGCCGGTCGACCCGCTGCTGAAGAGAACGAGCCCCGCATCTCCTTGCGCTCTCAGCTCTTCAAGAAACGGCATTTGTTCATCGTTTCCCTCGCGCAATACCACTTCGAATTTTTTGCCGCTTTTTTCGAAAATCCGGTTTACTTGTGCGATTTCGAGACGTTTTCGAATCTCCCCCTCTATTTCCGAAATGATCGGAACGACGATACATCGATGGGCCGCCAAGGCGAAAAAGAGCGCGATCGCGTCAAAAGAGTAGTCCGAGTGTATCGCGACAGACTCACCACTTGCGACTTCCATCTCATCCAGCCATCGCCGATAACTGTCGATTTTATTCAGCAGTTGGGCATAGGTGAATTTTCCGTTTTTTTCCACGATGGCGGTCTCGTCGCCATAGGTTTCGAAAAGATCGAAAAGCCATTCCGGTGACTTACGCATTCAGCTCACTCCACCCAAGTAGATCACCTGTCCGGTGATAAAGTCGCTCTTTTCATCGATAAAGAAATCACACAGTTGAGAGACATCCCGCATCTCTCCCAACCGTTTGATCGCCTGGCGTTCGAGAAGTGCGTCCACCTTCTCTTTGGGCACGTTGCGGATCATGTCGGTCCAGATCGGCGTGGCGCCCAGAGCGTTGACCGTAATGCCGTATTCGGCCACTTCTCGAGCCATCACCCGTGTCAGATTTTCCACCGCCGCCTTACTTGCCGCATAGGCGGCTTCCCCCTCCACCTGCAACGGTGCAGCTACGCTGACAAAGTTCACTATTCTGCCAAACTTCTTTTTCAGCATCACCTTTGAAACTTCACGGGAAAATATGAAAGTACCATAATAGTTCACTTCCATCATCTCTTTTACTGTTTTGTACGGTGTTATGACAAAGTGGTTCATGGATGCTGCCCCGGCATTGTTTAAGAGTATATCGATTCGACCAAACTCGTTTCTAATACCCCTCACCATTTCGATAACACTTTTTTCATCGGCGACATCCAACCTGTGGTGACGATACCTCTCATGCTCTATAGAGCTCTCTCCACGGCTGCATCCGATAACGAAATAACCTTTTTCGAGATAGTAAAGTGCCAAGTAATTTCCGATCCCCTTTCTGGTCCCGGTAATAATCATTACTCTCTTTTGCATTACGATACGCTCAAAAGCGTTTCAACATAGTCTCTGAGTGATCCGACTGTACCAAACGGCGAGTGTTTCATACTCATGGCTTTCTCGTCCGCTATGGTTATATGCTTGTCGAACTCTTCATGCACGCTCTCTTCGATCTCGGTAATTACCGACACAAGCGCCAGACTGTCAAGAGCACCTCCATCTCCGAACAGCTTTGTTTCGACTGTCGGATTCTCCAAAGCCTCGCTTTCGAGATCCTCGTTTATCTCTTCCAATGCTTCGAGTATGATTTTCTCTATTTTCTTTTTCATTCTCAACACCCTATTTTTTATATTTTCCCTTACTTAATAATATACAATTTAAACTTAATACAATAACAAGTTTAGATAAAGTAGCAAAGCCTTAAAACTCTGTTCCAATTAAGGATAGATAGAGTTCGGCTATATAAACTAAGTGACATAACTTCTGCCTGATATAAAATAGAAATTTGCCTCCAAAAACAAAGCCGGCTTTAGGGCAGGTCAAAATTATAAAACAAAGTTCAATCGCAAAAGCGAAGATTTGTACAAGGCCATAAATTTAATCTTGATAGAAAGAAAAGGAGCCTAAAGTTATTTTCACTTAAAATTTATAAAATTACATAATTGCTATAGTATGGTATAATGATTTTTTTATACTTGATGATACTGAATTTAATTAGAAAGTGTGTATTTTGAAAGAGATCATAATAGGCTCAAGAGTTATCGGTACCGACCAGCCTCCCTTTGTCATACCTGAAATAGGCATCAACCATGAAGGCTCACTTAAAACCGCCATGGAGATAATAGACGCGGCTGCGGATGCCGGTGCAGAGGTTATCAAGCATCAGACCCATGTGGTTGAAGACGAAATGAGCCATGCCGCAAAAAATGTGATTCCGGGCAATGCCGATGTCTCCATATATGAAATTATGGAGCGTTGTGCCCTGAATGAAGAGGATGAAAAGATCCTTAAAGAGTATGTAGAGTCGAAAGGGATGATCTATCTCAGCACCCCTTTTTCACGGGCCGCCGCGGACAGGCTGGAGAAGATGGGCGTACAGGCTTACAAAATAGGTTCAGGCGAGTGCAATAACTACCCCCTGATCGAGCATATCGCCGAATTCGGCAAGCCGATGATCGTCAGTACCGGCATGAATACCATAGAGAGTGTACGCAAAACCGTAGAGATACTAAAAGAGCACAACGTTCCCTATGCGCTGCTTCATACCACAAATCTCTACCCGACACCGTCGCATCTGGTGCGCCTTGGGGCGATGCAGGAACTTCAAAGAGAGTTTCCAGATACCGTTATAGGCCTTTCCGACCACACCACCTCCAACTTCGCCTGTTTTGCCGCCACGGCATTGGGTGCGTCCATTCTCGAGCGCCATTTCACCGATAGAATGGATAGGCCTGGCCCCGACATCATCAACTCGATGGACCCAATAGCCCTCAAGGAGCTTCTGATAGGCAGCAGGGAGATACACAAGATGCTCGGCGGCAAAAAGGAGCCGGCGAAGGAGGAGAAGGTTACAATCGATTTTGCATTCGCTACGGTCGTTACCATCAAGCCGGTAAAAAAGGGTGATGTTTTCACGAAAGAGAATCTCTGGGTAAAGCGCCCCGGAACCGGTGAAATTCATGCCGAACACTTCAAAAACATCCTGGGCAAACGCTCGACCCGTGACATTCCTGCAGACGAACAGCTCAAATGGAGTGACTTTGAGTAAACGTATCGTTTTTCTCACCGGTACTCGGGCCGACTTCGGCAAGCTGAAGTCTCTCATACGCATAACCCAGACTTCGGAGAGATTCGACGTACATATTTTTGCCACCGGAATGCACATGCACTCCAAGTACGGAAAAACTGTCAACGAAATATTCAAAAGCGGTTTCAAGAATATCTACATGTACATCAATCATGATGAGATTGACCATATGGACAGGACACTCGCAAAAACGATCGACGGTTTTTCGCACTATATCGCCGAAACCAGACCCGATCTAATAGTGGTGCACGGAGATCGGGTCGAGGCGCTTGCGGGTGCAATTGTAGGGAGCCTCAACAACATCCTCGTAGCACACATAGAAGGCGGAGAGATTTCGGGAACCATCGATGAGCTCATCAGACACTCCGTAAGCAAACTCTCCCACATCCATTTCGTTGCCAACGATACGGCTAAAAAGCGCCTTATACAGATGGGTGAACTACCTGAAAACATATTCGTTATCGGCTCGCCGGATATAGACGTAATGTTTTCCAAGAATCTCCCCTCACTCGAAACCGTAAAAGAGTACTACGATATCCCTTTCGCAAACTACGCCATTGCAATGTTCCACCCCGTTACGACAGAGGTTGAGTCGATGGAAGAGCATGCCCGAAATTTTGTGGACGCATTGGTGGAGTCAGAAAAAAACTATATTGTCATATACCCGAACAACGACATGGGAAGCGATGCAATTTTAAAAGCGTACAGCTGCATTAGAGGCAATGAACGGTTCAAAATCTATCCTTCATTAAGATTCGAATATTTTTTGGTTCTCTTGAAAAACTCGGAGTTCATAATAGGCAACTCGAGCGCAGGTATCAGAGAAGCCCCGGAGTATGGTGTTCCGACCATAGATATAGGAACCAGGCAGTCGAACCGGGCGAAACTTCCTACCGTTATCCACTCAGATTACGACAAAAACAGCATATTGGCGGCGATGGACAAAATTGAACATATTGAGCGCTCCGGCAAAAAGAGTCCCAAACACTTCGGAGAGGGAAACAGCGACAAACTCTTCTTCGGTCTGCTGACACAGGAGGAGTTTTGGAAGATAAACAAGCAGAAACAGTTTCAGGAAAATTGACATGGCAAAGCGACCCACCTTTTTGGCCGTTATACCGGCACGCTGTGGCTCAAAGGGACTGCCCGGCAAAAACATCATGCCATTGCACGGAAAACCGTTGATAGCGTGGAGCATCGATGCGGCACTGAGCTCCAGATATATTTCAGATACGGTCGTATCGTCCGACTGCGAAGAGATACTGTCGGTTGCAAGGAAGTATAACGCCCTCGCTCTAAAGCGGCCTAAAGAGCTGGCTTTGGATTCATCGCCATCCGAACCCCTGATTACACATGCTATCGAGTCTCTTGAAAAAGAGGGGCGCTTTTACGACTTTGTCGTGCTTTTGCAGCCTACGTCCCCACTCAGAGACTCCAAAGATATAGACAATGCGATAGAATCGATGCTCAATAAGAGAGGAAACGCCTCCATAAGCGTCTATGAGCCTTCACACTCACCGTTCAAAGCATTCGTTACAAAAGAGAACGGATTTCTGAAAGGCATCGTCGACGATGACAAACCGTTTATGCGTCGCCAGGACCTGCCGAGTGTATATTTGACCAACGGCGCTATCTATATAGTATCGACCGAAATGTTTTTAAAAACTCAAAGACTCTTTACAGATAAAACCGTACCGTACGTAATGCCGATCGAGAAGTCGATAGACATCGATACTATCGACGACTTTGAAGTAGCTGAAAAAGCTTTGGAAAAATCTGACAGGACATAAAGATGAAAATATTACACGTTGCCAGCTTCAACGGAAATATTGGCGACAATGCCAACCATAATGGGCTGAGGAACAGGATTGCCAAGGTAACCGGCAACTCCGATATCACCTATACCGAGCTGGAAATACGAAAATTTTATCAAAACTACAAAAAACAGGACAGGCTTGAGTTCGATGAGAATTTCGCAGACCTTGCCAACAGACACGATCTTGTGATTATCGGTGGTGGAAACTTTTTTGAAATATGGATCGACTCCTCTTCTACAGGCACGACTATCGATATGTCTCCGGAAGTGATCGATAAAATAGAGACTCCCATCTTCTTTTTCGGTCTTGGCTTCGATCCCTATAAGGGTGTCAAGGAAGAGAATGTAAACAAATTTAAAAGGTTTATTGACTGCATAGACGGCAAGCAGATACATACGATAACGGTAAGAAATGACGGATCGACCAAAAATATAAAAAAGTATCTTGGAGAAGAGTACATCGAGATCATAAAGAGCGTTCCCGACGGCGGTTTTTTTGTCGAGCTGAAAAACGATCAACGGCAACTCTTGAATGTAGAAAGAAAATATATCGCCGTCAATATCGCCAAAGATATGGCTGATCTGCGTTTCAAATGCTCAGACAGCGGTATAGACTATGACACGTTCATATCGAAAGCGGCGTCCCTGTTCGAGACGTTCCTAAAAAATCATCCCGACTATGAACTCATACTGATACCACACATATACAGCGATCTCGAAGCGATTCATGACCTTATGCTCAAAATGGATGATCTGACCCGAAGAACGAAAGTCAGCGTGGCCCCTTTGCTGCATGGCCCGGGCAGTGAACTTATTATATTCCACATATACAAAAGTGCCGAAATCGCCGTCGGAATGAGGTTTCACACAAACGTATGTTCCATAGGGCTCAATACACCTACAATAGGTCTTGTAAGCTACCCTAATCTATATGGCCTTTATGAAGAGTTGAATATGACCGATAGAGTCGTCATGGTCAATCTATCCGGCTTCGAGAGAGAGCTGCAGAATAAGATGGAGGAGATCCTGTCGGAGAGAAGTGCGCTAAAGCGGAGATATCAAGCAAAAAAAGCGGAGCTTGAGGGCGCTTTTACGAATACGCTAAAAAGAGTTTTCGAGGCTTTATGAACATACGGTATCTTCTTAAATCCATCAAACATTTTTTCCCGATACAGCTAAAAAAAGATGAGTATGATATCATTTTTTACTACCCGTCCCATTTCAACAGGGGCAATAACAGTGAAAACGCTTTTTTCGCTCCCTTTTATGAGCTATGCAACAGGTACGGCATAAAGTATGCCGTTTTCGAAGAGCCTGAGCTCTTTAAAAAGACTTCTCGCAACCCGGAAACGGTACCTTTTGACTTCCCCTTTATGACTATTTTGATTTTACGCAAACTCATCCCATTGAAAAGCTTCGACTCGTTTCAACACAGAGAGTGGTTCATAGCAAAGATCTTGAAACCGCTTTTTAGGCGATACAACTTTAAAAACTATATCGTTTTGTCCAACAGCATGCTGGGGTTCTTCCGAGGCCTCAACCCCAATGCGAAACTATTCGACTATCAGCACGGCGTAATCTTCTCGAGCCATACAGGGTATTTTACGGAAAATGGTGAAGCCCCGCCCCACATTAAGGAAAACGGCGTAAATCTTCTGCTGTACGGAAGCGGTTTTAGAGATCTGCTTGTTAAAAAGAGCAGAGACAACTACTATGAAAACCACACTTTTGTTTTGGGGATTGGTGAATCGACCAAAAAGCCACAAAAGATAAAAGCATTGAAGAACATAACATTTTCATTACAGTTTACCGGCACAGGAGAGTTCGCAGATAAACAAAGTGACTGGGTGCAGATCATTCGTGAATTTTACGAAAAATATGAACAGTTTTTTCTGGAGCATGATCTGAAAATCCTAATGAAACACCATCCAAGATTCGATGGCTCAATCAATGTATCACCAATTATCGGATTTCCTTTTGCCGAACTATTCGACGGTTCGCTGGATGAAGCTTTGGACCGATCTTTCCTACACCTGACCTTCTATTCGACATCGATATTCGACGCTTCGGTAAAAGGCATTCCCACTCTTTTATGGAACCACAAATATTCGTTGGCGAATATCTTTAGGGAAGATTTCGGATACCCGGTACCGGTCTGTTCCGACCCCGCCCGGCTAATAGACAAAATCTCGATATATTTGACCGGCAGTGAAGCTTTAGAGAAAGATGGCGAAAAGGTTTTCGAATGGTATAAAAAGATCTACTCTCCTCTGGATAAAGAGCTTTTTTTATCTTTGTTTACAAACGGTAAGGTGAAGAAGTGAAAAAGATCAAAGTTTTTCTTGGTGGCTATATCAATTTTATCAATGCACAAAATTTGAATTGTCTTGCACTGGCAAAACATCATGATAAAAACAGATTCGATATTTGTGCTATGAAACTCTATTCAGGTTCTCTGGATATAGACTCAATGAAAAACGTAAAATTGATTCATGTTTTCTACCCTCACAAAATATCGAAATATCTGGGTTACCTACTGGGAATTATATGGGCGGATATTGTTTATCTGCCAAAAGGAGAGGTTTGCCGCTGGAACAAGTTTTGGATCAAACTATTAGGCAAAAAAAGTTTTAAAACCGTCGAGGGAATTTACGGCGAAGAGATGCTTGGTCAGATTCTGGACTCCGGCAAAAGCTACGAATCGTTTCTTGACTCTTTCAAGGGGTACGACAGAGTCTACTCGATCACGGCTTTTTTGAAAAAATATAACGAAGAGCACCACGGTATTAAAACCGAAGATAAAATCCTTTATCTCGGTACCGACACTTCTCTTTTCCTGAATGAAGACAAAAAGATAGACGAGTTAAAAAATATAATTTTTATCGGTAGGTTAAAAAAACGAAAAGGGATTTTCGATTTTCTGGAAGCGGCAAAGTCGTTTCCAAATATACATTTTCATATAGCCGGCAACGGTGAAGAGAAAGAAGCAATAGAGAGCTTCATCGCTGAAAACGGTATGAAAAATGTATCGCTTCTTGGTACACTGAGCCATAAAGAACTCGCGGAAAAACTGAAGCAGATGGATCTTCATGTTTTCCCATCGAGATCGGAAGGTTTTCCGAAAGTCACACTGGAAACAGCGGCAGCCGGCGTGCCTTCTGTCGTATACCCCGACTATGGTGCCGAAGAGTGGATTGAGAGTGGTATAGATGGGTTTATTGTTAAAGATGTCGAAGAGATAAAAGATCTAATAGCCGAACTTCAAAAAAATCCAAAGAAACTCCGTGAAGTTTCAAAAAACTCAATAGAATTAGGGAAACGATTTGACTGGAAAATAGTGATAAAGGATTGGGAAAGCGTCATCGAGGAGCTTCATGAGTCTCGATAAAAATATCAAAGATGTTATTACAAAGCTTCAAAAAGAGCGGTTGTCTTTTGCCATCATCACAGGAAAATATGAAAGAGAGGGTGCTCTGTATGAGCAGAAGCGTAACAACATACAACCGGATCTGGATATAGTTTTTTTCGACATTTCAAAAGACCAACTTCACAAAAAACTGCTGAACTGCAGCTTGGAACATGTTAATCATAACACTTACAGATATATGGGTGAAAACGGTTCACTGCTTCCTATAGATATCTATATTGAGTTTATCAATACAGGTTATTACTATATTTTTAAAATTGACGTTAAAAATCTAAAAATATCCGAAGGATACAACACGATTTCGGAAAATGATTATATCGTTTATCAAATACTGGAACCTTTGATAAAATTTTCCGGTTATAAAAAAAGACATATATATAGAATAAAACAATACATGAAAGATGGGTATATTACAACGGATATTAAACAATATTTGTGTAGAATTATAGGTTGCTTTTTTACAAATAAACTTTTAGAAAGTATCAAGCAAGGGAAAACTATCAGCGGTACAACAATCAAGATGATTAAAGTCATGTTAATGTTTAAACATGGAAACTTTTTTAGAATGATCAAACAAAGGGTTTTAAAAGATGAGTCAATTTGAGTCAAAGTTCAAGCATGGACGATATTCATTTTCGATATCTGTAGAAAATTTTGAGTCTATCGAAATAAAAAATAGAATCCAAAAAGCTGTAAAAGAGCAATTCTCCTCTTTTTTACCTTCCGATCAAAAAGGGGAAAAACTTAAGTTTTATCTATGTGAAAATGCGGAAAGCTTTTTCCCATATCGAAACTACCGGAATATTGGAAATATAAAATATAAAGATGAATCTCTTTATTACAATCAGCACGGAATAAAGTTCGTCGCAAAAAAGATCGACGAACAATATAATGTATATTTTGAAATCCAAACCAAATCAGACATAAAATCCAGATGCCGCCTCTTGAACAAAGGATTCAACGATGCATTGGAAACCCAGATTAGCATATTTTATTATCGTGTCTTTATTATTTTTACCCAGTTGGCCAATATCGATTTACAAAGCACTTATATCCACGGTGCTACTATATGCGACAAAAGTGTAAATGCCATACTGTTTCCGGCAGATTCGGGTGTAGGAAAAAGCTCAATGCTTTTTAGAATGGCACAGGAGCAAAAGTATTCATATATCGCGGATGATCTTTCCATTGTATCAGAAAGCGGAGAAAGCTTTTACGCGGGAAGAGCCATTTCTACTAAACCCTATCATTTGAAGAACTTTCCTTTCCTCAATGAGTTTATCGAAAAAGAGATGCCGATGCTGCAGAGATTGCAGTGGAAGTTTTTAAAAGACAATCGACTTGTTTTCCGCGTAAATCCACAAAAACTTTTCCGCGGTAATGTCAAGGAGAAGGCGAAAGTCAGAAAAATAGTTCATCTGGTCAATACCGATAACACTCAGTTTACTCTAAAAAAATTCGACACCGATAGACTCGCTTTAGCTTCGGCAAATATATTGATGAATGAGCTGATATTAGGGAATCAGATTATCTATAAAGCTCTCTCCATTCCAGGCAATACCCTGTTTGAATCCCCCGGTAATATGTTTAAAAAAATATTGGAGATTTATAAAAGCTTTTTTGAAGGGTCTGAAAAGTATCTACTTGAGGTGCCATATATGTCCCATCCCGACAAGATGTATGAGTATCTTGTAAAAAACAATATCATCGACTGACAACTTTAAATGCTGAAAACACTTTTTACCCAAACCAACTGGAGTCTTCTCGGAACAGTTTACGGTTTCGGAATAGGTTTTTTTGTAAAGATGTTTCTTGTAAACAGAGTCGGTGCGGCCGACTTCGGCTTATACACTATAGGACAGGGGTTTCAGGGCGCAATTTCTACACTTATAGCATTTTCGGTTCCTACCGTAATTATAAAATTTTTACCGAAATTCATAAACGACGATAATAAAGAAGCGGCAACCGTTCTTTCCACAAAATCCTTGGTATTTCTGCTTTCAGTAAGTTTTCTGGCAGTTGTCATAATGGTGTCAACCAACACCCTGATAGCAAAATACATCTTTCACAAAGAAGATTTGAGCTCCATCATAGCCATATCGTCACTCTATATACCTCTCTCTCTATACTCTGCCTATATAGCTTCAGTTTACCGTTCATTTTTAAAGATAAAAGAGATTATCGTATATGGTACTTTATACCATATCACGATAAGAGCGTTATTGACCTTTTTGGTATTCAGTTACAGTGACAATATTATATATTTTTTATGGATTGAAGTTGGAGCTAATTTTATCTCTATACTACTATTGACTATTCATTTCAAGTCTGAAAAAATGAGGCTTTTCGACCTTCCATCTTTAAAAAAACCTCTTGAGGAAAAAGAGAAGATTTTTTCGTTTGCCAGGACAATCTATTCCAACTCTCTTGTAGGATTTATCGGTGGATATACATTGACATTTACAATGAGCATTCTTCTTCCCGCAAAGTTGATAGGAGTTTTCGCTATTTTGATGACTATAGCGGGCTTGACCAACTTTTTGCAGACAAATATAAACCGTGTATTCGCTCCCATGATCTCGACACTTGTTTCAAAAGAGGATTACGCCCAGCTCTCTCTGCTTTACAAAGAGTCGACTTTTATGCTGAATATCTTGACTATTCCGTTCATTCTTATTGTTGTGCTCTTTTCCAAAGATATTCTCGGGCTTTACGGCGAAGAGTTCAGCCAGTATACTTTCGAACTTATGGTCCTGTTCCTGGCAAACTACCTCTCATTGATGGTTGGAAGCTCCGGTATGATGATGACCATGGGCGGTCTGGAAAAAGAGGAGCTTAAAATCCAGATATTTCAGTTTATATTTACACTTATATCATCTCTTATTTTCTTGCCTCTATACGGTCTTCTCGCTGCCGTATTCATCCGTTTTGTTTCAACATTTATGATAAATCAGAGCGAGGTTTACTATATATATAAGCGTTTTGCTATCTGGCCCTGGGATAGATACTCATATATTCTGATGGCAATGTTTTTTGGCCTTCTTTTTGTGGTATATAGATACCATTCCAATGAGTTTTCATTGTGGGAGTACATGCTCTACACGGTACTCTTTTATGTACTTTTTTTTACTCTATTTTATAAAAAATTGAGTGAGGTCTACGAGCTTGTAAAAAAAAGTGGGTAATTTTAAATGAGTAGAAAAATTTATCTTGAAATAACACCTTTCTTTCCTACGGTAGAAAGCTTCAGAGGGCCCTATGTATATGATCAGGTCAGGTCGATAGAGAGAAACAGTGATTATAAAGTGATAGTCATAAAGATTGTATCTGCCTATGCTGAAGAAAAAAATGAAACCTACGAGTATCAGGGAGTGAAGGTTTGCAACTTCAAAGTCATAGACCTTCCATCTTCCGTTCTGCCGGGGCTGTTTCATGCCATAAACCTTATGAGATTTGAAAGGTTCTTGAAAGAGAGTGTCGGCATAAAGCCCGAAGAGATCGCTTTTGTTCACTCCCATGTCGCCTACCCTGCCGGCGCCTTGGGGGTCGACTTCGGCAGAAAGTACGGTATTAAAAACTTTATACAGCACCATGGCCTCGATGTAATGCAGTTAAGCAACGGCAGGCTTTTGAGAGGAAAAGCCAGAGACCTCAACGCCGTTTTTATAAAAAGACGTTTTTTAAAAAGCGTCAACAGGACAGATTTGAACATAGGAGTGAGCCAAAAAGTTCTCGACGAACTGCAAAAGATTGACGGTTTTTCTAACAGCAGCAGATACGTACTCTACAATGGAGTAGATACGAAGAAATTTTTCAAAAAACCAAAAAAGAGAAATAACAAATTCACCATAGGCTGCATCGGCAATTTTTGGAAGATAAAAGATCAGATAACGCTGCTCAAAGCGCTGAATATATTGGTCAATGAAAAAGGAATCAAAGATATAAGAGTGATTTTTGTCGGGAGCGGATCGACGCTTAATGAATGCAAAAGATACGTTCAGGAGAAAAATTTAAATAATTTTGTAGAATTTCGAAAAGAGATCGACCATACAGAGCTGAACGACTTTTACAACTCTTTGGATCTTTTCGTTCTACCGTCGTATTATGAGGCTTTGGGCTGCGTCTATATGGAAGCTTTACAATTGGGAGTACCTATCATAGGTGTCAAGAACCAGGGGATCGAAGAGATTTTGAAGAATGAAGAGAGGCCGTACTCGCTGATAGAGAGAGGAGATGCCTCAAAGCTGGCCGATTTGATCGAATTTCGTTACAATTCAAATACAAAAAGCTGTTATGATCTAAATATAGATCATTATATTCGAAAGTTTCTAAACTATATTCAAACGCTTCCGTAAAGAAGGTTCTTAGATGTACGATTCCATATACACTTTTGCATCATTAAGCAAAGGGGAAAGCTTAGGTTTTCGCTTGGGCGGCCCTGGGCTCGGAAACCTCCTTTTTCCATGGAGCAGAGCCGTGGTATTTGCGAAAAAACATAACCTAAAACGAATAAACAGTACATGGAAAACAGTTAAGCTCGGTCCAATCATTAGAGGAGAGTTCGACAAACGTTTTTATAGTGATCTTTTTGAAGAGCATGAAATCGGTGGTCTAAAAAAAACGATTCTTTTAAATTTTGCAAAAAAGATAGAGGAAAAAGATGCCGAAGAAGCCCTGGTAAAACACTCTTTATGGCCAAGAGTGATAGTTTTCAAAGGGCTGGGGAACTCCTTTAACCCGATATTGAACGATCATGAGACCGTTAAAAGAGAGCTTTTGAAAATCGTTTCAACCAAACATAAAGAGGCGGCAGACAAATTTGAAAAAAACGGAATCAGCGTCCATATCAGAATGGGGGATTTCGCAACTCCCCCAAACGAAGAGTTTCTTAGAGAAGGACGATGGAACTACAGACTTCCGATCGAATGGTATGTCAATGTGATCGAAAATATACGAAAGACCATAGGCAAAGAGATTCGTGTAAATATCTTTTCTGACGGCACAGATGAAGAACTGGGAAAGATTCTGAATCTACCCAACACTCATAGGTGTTTCTACGGTTCTGCAATATCGGATCTTCTGGCACTGAGTGAAAGCCCGGTTCTCATAGCCTCCGCTTCTACATTCAGCATGTGGGCCTCCTATTTGGGACGTATGCCGACCATCTGGTTTCCCGGAACTCACAGACTGAAACTATACAAAAGAGGCGAGAGCTTTGAAGATACTCTCGATTACAATCAACCAATTAATGAAAAGTTGAAATCAGAAATAGAAAAACGTCTATGACTGTTCGGAGAAATACTAATATACTATAGTATTATGGTATAGAAAATATATAACAAAGAAGTTCAAATAATGCAGAAATTGAGTTTGCATAGTTTTTTCACAAAATATTTTTTTATTATACTTTGGACACTGCAGGTACTTCAGCAAACTTCTCTGCCCATAAATTTCAAACCGCTACTATATCTTCTAATGGGTATCTCTTTCGTATATATTGCTATAAAAAATAGATTTTTATTCAACAAAGTTTTTTTAGTTGTTCATATAATCATGATAATATATATTCTCTACTGGCTTCTTTTCGATCACTCACTATTCGGTCTGCAATATATTGTCCTGAAAATATCGATATTCGGTATGATTGCCGCCTCGTTATACTATAACTTCGACTATGTGGAAAAAAAATATCCATATTATATGTTGATAGTTTCGGGAGTAGTGCTTATTGTAGGGCTCTTACTAAATCATGATTTTGGAAATAGATACTCTGGACCTTTCGACAATTCAAACTCTCTCGGTTTTCTATCGGCACTGGCGTTTACAGTCACCCTCTTCTACCTAAGGAATGGGCTCAAAAAAAATCTGCTACTACTTTTTTTTATTAGTCTCGCATTTATGAGTGGTTCTCGCGCTGCCGTAGGGGGAATTCTACTTGGCTATCTTTTAAAGGGCGGGGTTTCCTTAAGAAAAATTTTAACAATATTGGCTGCCACTGTCCTTTTGATAGGAGTAAATCAAGTAGCTACATCATATGGTTTTACCACGGGAATAGACCGCCTTATATCTTCGAGCGAAAGGCATGATCTTCTCGCAGGCAGGGATATGGAGTTTACACTGGGAATCAAATCTATTGAAGAGAGTCCAGTGGAGGGGCACGGTTTGGACCATTATGCACACCTTTCAGACAGGATTGTCATGCTCTCCGGTGTTTTAAGGCGCGATGCAAACTTCGCAGTAAACCCCCACAACTCGTTTATTGGCCTTTTCATTCAATTGGGTATTCCGTTTGGATTGGCATTGTTGTTTGCTCTTATTTATTATGTCAGTAAATCAGTTTTATTTAAACCAAGAAACAAGCTTTTCCTTGTAATGATACTTTACCCTTTTCTTTCCGGCTTCTTTGAATCTTTTCTATTTGGAGTAAACGGTTTTGAAGGAACGACTTTCTGGTTTGCACTATTATACTATCAGGTATATATGCATATAAAGCGCGAGGAAGGCAGATGAATTATAAAATAATCTCGACCGAAAAAGATCTTTTTTCTTACAAAAAATCCTGGCATACTCTTTATAAAAAAACTGACTTGCTGCCTTTCGCTTCGTTTGAATGGAATGCCAAATGGTATAGTAAAGCGTATAATACTAGCCTCCTCTATATAATATTCATCTATGAATCTTCTTTGAACTCCCCCCTCGCTATATGCCCGATGATGATAGACAAAACAGGATGCTTGAGATTTATTGCCGATACACACTCTGACTACGGCGACTTTATTATCGATCCGTCTATAAAAAGTTATAAATATAATGAAATTATGAAAAAGATCGCAGAAGCGATACAAAACGAGCCGGCCATAAAATCTATAGAATTTAAAAATATAGCTCAGAAAAATAGAAATATAGGACTTTTCTCCTCATTACTCGATTATAAAAAGATTATTTATCAAAGCAATGCAGTCTCTTTTAAAAAGATAGGCCCAAAACAGAATCTGTTTGACAACTTCGACTATCTGTCGTCAAAACAGCGTAGCGAGCTGAAGAGAGTCTATAAAAAACATTCCAATCTTAAGCGTGTTATCTATGATATCAGGGCAAACGAGTTTCCCAAAAGCCTTATTGAAGAGATAGTTGAAGATATGATAATGAATAACATTAGAGACAAAAATTTTCTCAATAAAACTCTTTTGGAAGTCATAGAGTCTCTCTACAACGAAGGTACGATGATTATCTCTTCACTTGTCGATGAAAATAGAAGGGCTCTTGCCATGAATTTAATACTAAAGAGCAGAGATAAGTCTGCATATCTTTTCTGGATCGATATCTATAGAGACATTCCCTATATCAACCTATCCTCATATTTATACTTCATAGAGTGGCTCACACTCAATAAAAAAGAGCCCTTTACCATCGACTTCGGACGCGGCCTGTATGATTATAAAACAAAAAATTTCATTCCGGATATCGAGCTTCAATTTACCCTTTATTACGCAAAAAACAACTTTGATTTCATCAAATACCTTATAAAACTCTCAACTCTCTTGTCGATAAAGAACTTTTATAAAAAAAACAAATCCGTTATTAACAAGGTATTGCATAGATGAAAAAAAAATTTAATGTTTTCACTTTTTTTGTTGAACCAAGCGTTTATACTCTTGACCTTATCAAAAATGTATATGAACCGCTCTCAATAGATTATATTTTTATAAACGAAAAAGCAAAAATTGCAAAAAGCGATGAGTCGTTTCCGATCAAGACCATAAATCAACTATCTTTTGGAGAAAAAATCCGATTTCTAAGAAAGATTGCGGCTTCCAACAGGCTTATAATTTTCAATGGCTACAACCATTGGGAATTCGTTTTCCTATTTTTATTAAACATTCTGAAAAATCAAAGATTTTATTTGGCCATAGAGTCCGATACACAGGCAAAAGAGGACTTGGGCTGGAGAAAAAAAATTAAACGCCTTTTTCTTAAGACAATTTTTGCCAGCAGGAACGTCTTGGGCTTTTCAGGTGGCAGCTTTGTGCACAAACAGCTGTTTCGGCAGTACGGCATGAATGAAGAACGGATTTTTCTCATGCCTATGATGGTAAACAACGAAAAGTTTGAATATAGTAAAAAAAAGAGAAAAAGATCTCCTTTTACATTTCTCTATGTGGGACGCATAATTCCACACAAAAACGTGGAGATGCTCATCAAGAGTTTCATCGAAGCTTTCGGCGGAAGTGAAGATGTAGAGTTGAAGATTGTAGGTACCGGTGAGTCTTTCGAAGGGCTACATAAAAAATACTCCGTAAACCGCAACATATCGTTTGAGGGTCCAAAATTTGGCCAGGATCTTGTAGATGCCTACCATACATCAAATGTTTTGGTTATCCCCTCCCTGTATGAGCCCTGGGGGCTGGTCGTAAACGAGGCGCTTTCGGCAGGGTTGCCGGTACTTGCATCCAATCGCGTAGGCGCCGTATATGACCTCATAGAAAATAGAGATACCGGATTTATATTTGATCCTGAAAAGCCGGAAGAGCTTAAGATGTTGATGCAAAAGATGTTTGAAGATGAAGATCTATACGAAAAACACTCTTCAAATGCCGCCAAGCTCATGAAAGAGTACTGGAACTACGGGCTTTATAGAAAAAACCTCGAAGAGGCCGTCAAATATGTCGAACGACAAATATCGGGTGAAAAAAAATGAGTCTGAAAAGGTCATTGAAACTTGCTTTTTTAAAAGTCGGCGCCCTTTATCACAATAGCCGTGACAGCAGGGTATTGTACTATCACGACATTCACTCCGCCGCCTCTTTTACCGACATGTCAACCTCCATGGAGCTATTTGAAAAACATATAAATTCTCTAAGAGCAAAAGGTTATAAAGTTGTAGATGAGATTAAAAGTCAAAAAGACGAGGTGGAGTTGACTTTCGACGACGGGTTCCGAGGGCTCTACGAGAATTTCGACTTTTTTATAAAAAATTGTATACCTGTAAAACTGTTCTTGGTGACTGACTTCATCGGAAAAGAGGGGTATCTCTCGAAAAACGAGATTGAAGAGATGCTCCAAACAAAACTTCTGAAGGTTGAATCACACGGTACTTCACACACTAATTTGGACACACTGAAAAAAAGAGAGCTCGTATTTGAGCTTCAAGGCTCCAAAAAGCGGCTGGAAGATCTTTTTGGAGTAGAAATCGAAGAGATATGCTTTCCTCGCGGGAGGTTTTCCGAAATGGTACTTACGGAGGCACGAAAGGCAGGATATAAAAAAATGTACTCCTCACTTCCTGGACCTTATCACAAAAGGTTCCGTGATGGTCTTATTTTCCGCTCTCTGGTTCAGCATGCCGACGAGTCGGAGTTCAATGCCATTTTAAGAGGCGGCGATCAGATATACTTTTCAAGGTATCTAAAAATGCACTATACCGAAGAGTCGCCAGTATGAAGATTCTAGTCCATGCTCTCTCTGCTAAAATGGGAGGTGCCAAGCGCCATCTTGACAACATGATGGTATCTTTGTTCAGACATGGAAGCGAACACTCTTTCATAGTACTGGTAAACAACGAATACGATACATCGTACTTCGATAATAAGATAGAAACGATACGTATAGACATTAGATACGTTTCGGGCGTCAAACGCATCTACTTCGACAACGTTCTGCTTAAAAAAATCATAAAAGAGCACCGAGTAGACTACCTTTTGTCTTTTGCCAATTTTGGTCCATTCAAAGCTCCATGCAGGCATATGCTCTTTGAAATGAACGCTCTTTTTTTCTGTAAAAATATTAGACACCTCTATAGTCGTACCGAATTGATGGATTTTGCATTTAGAAGAGTTCTTATAAAACTTGCCTCCAACGGAGCCGACATCGTAATCACTCCAAGCGAGAGTCTTAAAAATCAGCTGGTCGAATCTCTTGGAGTGCCGAACGAAAAGATTTCTGTTCTTCACCATGCCGTAGAACAGCGTTTTGAACACAGCGAATCATCCGATGAATATTTTGAAAAAGAGAAGTTCTCATTTTTGTTTCCCTCACATCTGGCAAGACACAAAGGTGTTCATACCCTTGTCGATGCCGTATCGCTTCTGAAAAAGCGAAATTGCGATCTTCCTCCTTTCGAGATAGTCTGTACATTCGACAGAAGTGACGACCCCTCCTACTATGACGAACTTAAGCGAAAAATAGCTATTAATAGTCTGGAAAATACAATTCGCTTCATAGGCAGCGTTCCGCAAGAGAAAATCGGAACTCTATATGAGGCAGCCGACTCTATGGTATATACGACCCTATGTGAATCTTTCGGATTTTCGATTATAGAGGCAAAATCTTTCCGTTTGCCTATATTGTGCTCCGATATTCCGATCAACAGGGAGATAGCTAAAAAGTCAGCGATCTATTTCAAACCTGAGAGCCCGGAAGAGCTGGCCGAAAAAATTGCTCTGTTTATTACCGAAAAACCATCCGGATTGATATT
>Ga0256832_1000277_pt1 | contig 32391 bp, 25 predicted proteins | sample 134614metaG_FD_190534 | JGI IMG/M metagenome (GOLD analysis project Ga0256832, IMG submission 190534) | Hydrothermal vent microbial communities from Lau Basin, Pacific Ocean - 134-614 | ecosystem: Environmental > Aquatic > Marine > Hydrothermal vents | place: Pacific Ocean: Lau Basin | collected...
AACAGTAGGGATTGACGGATGCGTAGTCCAGGGCGGGTTTGCATTGTTCCTGTATGGCCAGGGCGTCGGAATTGAGCAGGCCTTCGCGGGTGCGCAAGGCGCCTGCCGCCACGGGTTTCATGCCGGCTGTGGTCAGACCCCGTTCCCGGCACAGTTGCATGAAGCCCAGGGTGACGAGGGTTTTACCGCAGTCGGTATCGGTGCCGGTGATGAAATAGCGCATGCATTGTCCTAGTTTGTAGTGGTCTGTTTTTTTTGGCTAAGGTCTATTTAGCTGTAGGTCGGACTTCAGTCCGACATTTCTCGTTGTGGCACCTGTTGTCGGGCTCAAGCCCGACCTACAAATTCCGTCCATCCCTGGGCATGCGCCGCTCCTGCGCATGACCTCCACGGATGGAGGAAATGCTGGAACTGTCAGGAACACTTCCAGTGCCCTGCGCCCGCGGCATACGACCGCCAAGGATGGCGGGAGTGCAGATCACGCAGGGAGCAGCTATCTGCTCGTACATCCTGTACATCGCCGCTCCTGCGCATCCCTGCGCCCGCGGCATACCGTACATCCTGTACACAAAAAAGGCCTGCGTGTATTGCAGGCCATTTAAGGGGGGTTGTCAAGAAAGTGATTGATCAGGCGGCGATTTTTTCCTGCAGCTTTTTCATGGCTGCTTTTTCGATCTGACGGATGCGCTCCGCAGAGACGCCGTATTCGTCGGCCAGTTCGTGCAGGGTGGTTTTCTTCCCGGACAACCAGCGGCGGCGCAGGATTTCCTGGCTGCGCTCGTCCAGCTCCTGCATGGCGGCGTACAGGCGCTCGTTCTCGTCCCGCTCGGTGTCCTCGGCTTCGAGGATGCTTTCGGGTTCCATGCGCATGTCCGGCAGGTAGCTTACCGGGGCTACGTGCTCGTCTTCGCTGTCGTTGTTGTCGGCGTCGAAAGCCATGTCATAGTTGTTCAGGCGTGCTTCCATGTTGCGCACTTCCTCGGGTTTTACCCCCAGGTCGCTGGCCACATCCTGGATCTCCTGTTCACTGAACCATCCCAGGCGTTTCTTGCTGGAGCGCAGGTTGAAGAAGAGCTTGCGCTGGGCCTTGGTGGTGGCGATCTTCACGATGCGCCAGTTGCGCAGGATGAATTCGTGGATTTCGGCCTTGATCCAGTGAACCGCAAAGGAAGCCAGGCGCACCCCCACTTCCGGGTCGAAACGGCGCACAGCCTTCATCAGGCCCACGGTGCCTTCCTGAATGAGATCCGGCTGGGGCAGGCCATAACCGGCGTATTGGCGCGCAATACGCACCACGAAACGCAAATGGCTCATGACCAACTGCCTGGCAGCGTCCAGGTCGTTGTTGTCGCGCAAGCGCACAGCCAAGTCATGTTCTTCCTGCTGACTGAGCATGGGCAGCTGAAAAGCTGCGCTGATGTAAGACTCCATGCTTCCGGTAGGAAGGGTGGCTGCAGCGAGTTGTTTGTTGTTCATTTTCTTTTCTACCCCCAACAATTGGTTTGGTTTCCACAAAATTAGATTAGCATTGCTCTGGCTTCTTCGCCAGGAAATTTAGCACTCGTCATGTAAGAGTGCTAACGCACAAAAAAGTTCCCTGTGGATAAATAAAATATTTTGAAAAATATCAATTGCTTGGGTCAATCCTGCCCAGGTGCTGGGTGACGGCTGTCCAGGCGCCTCCTATGCCCAGCAGAATGCTCAGGCCCAGGGTCAGGGCTGCCGTGGTCAGATTCAGCCCGCCCAGGCGGAAATGGCTCTGGTAGAGTTCTGCAAGGTGCCGGACGGGTTCCTGCAGAGCCAGAGAGGCCAGTCCAATCAGTATGATGGCGATACAGCCTCCCAGGAGTCCGTACCAGAATCCTTCGTACAGGAAGGGGCGGCGGATGAAAGCGTTGCTGCCGCCTACCAGCTTGATGATTTCTATTTCGTCCCGGCGACTCTGGATCTCCAAGCGGACGGTGTTACCGATGATCAGCAGCACCGCCAGGGCCAGGAGCAGCGCCAGGAGTGCGGTGGCCCGCTGCAGAATACGGTTGATGCCCTGGAAACGCTGCACCCATTCCATATCTGCCAGGGCCAGTTCCACGCCAGGCTGCTTCTTCAGCGTCTCCAGCAGGATTTTCAGCTGCTGGGGGCTGATGTTGGGGTCGGCAGCTTGTATCAGCAATACATGGGGCAGGGGATTGCTGTCGAGGAGATCCAGGGCACCGCCAAAACCCGAGTGCTGGCGGAACTCGGCCATGGCCTGTTCCGGTGTGATGTGCTGCACACTGGAGATATCGGGCCGGGCCTTCAGATGCCGCGCCAGTTCAGCGGCTTGCGGTGGTGTTGCACCCTCCTTGAGAAATACGGAAATGCTGGCTGCCCCGTCCCAGTTCCCGGCCAGCTGCTGCAGGTTGTTAACCAGCAGATGCAGGCTCAGGGGCAGAGCGATGGCAATACCAAGGACAGCAAGGGTCATGAGGCTGCCCAGGGGACGGCGGGCCAGGCGCCCCAGGCTGGCGAAGAAAGCCTGGGCATGGCGGCTCAGCCAGGCGGCGGGGCGGAATGACCGGCGGAAGCCGGTTTTGCGCGGGCGTCTGCTCATGCGGGCCTCTGATCCTTGACCAGGCGTCCCTGGTCCAGCACCAGGGTGCGTTGTTCCATGGGCTGGATGAGCCCCAGATCATGGGTGGCGATGAGCAGAGTCACCCCCACCTGGTTGAACTGGCGGAACAGTTCCATGATCTCCCGGGACAGCTCCGGATCCAGGTTGCCCGTAGGCTCGTCGGCGAGAACGATGGGAGGCTTGCTCACCACGGCCCGGGCGATGCCCACCCGCTGCTGTTCTCCCCCGGACAGGGTCAGGGGCAGAGCCCGGGCTTTTTTCAGCAGGCCCACCTTGTCCAGGGCCGCCTGCACCCGGCGGCGGATCTCCTGATGCTTCACGCCGGTCACCACCAGGGGCAGGGCCACATTGTCGAATACCGTGCGATCCGTGAGTAGGCGGTGGTCCTGGAAGATCATGCCCACTTCCCGGCGCAGAAGGGGAACCTGGCGGGATTTGAGACGGGTGAGATTGTGTTTGTTCACCCAGACCTGGCCGCGGCTGGCGCGTTCCAGCAGGCCTGTCAGTTTGAGCAGGGTGCTTTTGCCGGCGCCGGAATGGCCGGTAAGGAATACCATTTCGCCGGGTTCGATATGCAGGCTGATTTCCCGCAGGCCGCCGGAGCTGCCGGGGTAGGTCTTGCTGACATTGTCGAACTGGATCATCCCGGCCTATTCTTCCCTTTCGAACAGGGCATCGACGAAAGCCCCGGGATCGAATACGCGCAGATCCTCGATGCCTTCGCCCACGCCGATGAAGCGGATGGGAATGCCCATTTTCTCGGCGATGGCAAAAATGATGCCCCCCCGGGCGGTGCCGTCCAGCTTGGTCAGGGTGATGCCCGTGAGGGGAATGGCCTTGCTGAACTGCTCCGCCTGATTGACGGCGTTCTGCCCGGTGGTGGCATCCACCACCAGCATGACTTCATGAGGCGCGTCCGGGTCGATCTTTTTCATCACCCGGGCGATTTTGGCCAGCTCGTCCATGAGATTGCTCTTGGTGTGCAGGCGACCGGCAGTGTCGGCGATGAGAACATCCACATTCCGGGCGGTGGCCGCTTCCAGGGCATCGTAGATCACCGAGGCGGAATCCGCACCACTGTGCTGGGCAATGACCGGGATGTTGTTGCGTTCACCCCAGGTCTGCAGTTGTTCCACGGCAGCGGCGCGGAAGGTGTCTCCCGCGGCGAGCATCACTGTCTGGCCCTCGTCCTGGAGTTGTTTTGCCAGCTTGCCAATGGTGGTGGTCTTGCCCGCGCCGTTGATGCCCACCATGAGAATCACCTGGGGGCGGCCCGGGGCGGGCTGCTTCACCGGCGCGTCGGTTTTCTCCAGGATCTCTTCCAGGAGTTCCTTGAGAGCATCCACCAGGGCCTGAGGATCGGACAGGGTTTTACGCGCCACCCGGTCCGTGAGTTCGTCGATGATGCGCCGGGTGGCGTCCACGCCCACGTCGGCGGTGAGCAACAGGGTCTCCAGGTCTTCCAGGAGTTCATCGTCGATCTTCTTGCGGCCCAGCACCAGGCTGGCCAGGCCATCGGTGAAGTTGGCCCGGGTGCGGGCCAGGCCGGATTTGAGGCGCTGGAACAGGCCGGGCTTCTTCTGTTCTTCATCTGGTGTGGCGCTTTTTTTCTTGCCGAAGCCGAACATGGTCGTTTCCCGTTGAATCCTTGGACAACAAGGACAGGTTTTGAAAGAATGGAACTTTACCATATTTGGGGATTCGAACTGCTTATGCGTACCTTCTGCAGCCTGTTGTTGTGCCTGTTCAGCCTGACGGCCCTGGCCGGGGGGGACAAGGTAGAAGAGTTCATGCTGGACAATGGCATGAAGGTCATCGTCAAGCCGGATCACCGCGCCCCGGTGGTGGTCAGCCAGGTGTGGTACAAGGTCGGATCGAGCTACGAATTACCGGGCACCACGGGCGTATCCCACGTTCTGGAACACATGATGTTCAAGGGCACCCGTCATGTGGCGCCGGATGAATTCTCACGCATTATCGCGGCTCTGGGAGGCAGCGAGAATGCTTTTACGGGCATCGATTACACGGCTTACTTCGAAACCCTGTCCAAACAGCATCTGGAACGCGCCCTGGAGCTGGAGGCCGACCGCATGCAGAATCTGCTGTTGGATGAAAAGGAGTTTCAGCGGGAGGTGGCCGTGGTACGTGAGGAACGCCGCCTGCGCACGGACGACGACCCCAATGGCCTGCTCTGGGAGCAGTTCAACGCCGTGGCCTGGCGGGTCTCGCCTTATCGCAACCCGGTCATTGGCTGGATGCACGACCTGGAAGTCATGACCGTTGCCGATCTGCAAAAGTGGTACGACCAGTGGTATTCCCCGGACAATGCCGTGTTGGTTGTGGTGGGAGATGTGGTGCCGGTGAAAGTGCAGGCCCTGGCGAAAAAGCATTTCGGGCCCATTCCCGCACGCAAACATGAACCCTGGCGCCAGCGCCCGGAACCGGAACAGAAAGGACCGGTGCGCATGCGCCTGGAAGTTCCCGCGGAGCAGCCGATGCTGCTGCTGGGTTACAAGACACCCGCCATGGCGGACCTGAAGGATCCGTCGGAAGCCTATGCCCTGATGGTGCTCAACTCTATCCTGGGAGATGGCGACAGCTCCCGCCTGACGTCAGCTGTGGTGCGTCAACAGGAGCTGGCAGTATCCGCCAGCAGCAGCTATGACGCCTTCAGCCGCCTCTCCGGTCTCCTCGAAATCCAGGCCATCCCCGGCAAGGACAGCAGCCTGGATGATCTGGAATCCGGGATTCTGGCCCAGGTCAGGCGTCTGCAGAACGAACCTGTCAGCAAGCAGGAGCTGCAAAGCGTCATCAACCGCACCCTGGCGTCCAAGGTGTTTGCCCGGGATTCCATGTTCTACCAGGCCATGCTCATCGGCATGCGCGAGACCAACGGTTATGACTGGCGCAGCCTGGATGCAGAGCTGAAGCACATCCGGGAAGTGACCGCGCAGCAGGTGCAGGCGGTGGCGCGCAAATACCTGGTGGAAAAGCATCTGACAGTGGCCCGCCTGGAGCCGGTCAAGGATACCAAGCCTGCCGCACAGGAGAAAAAATCATGATGCGCATGTTGTGGTCGTTGATGTTTGTGCTGTTCGCGGGACAGGCCCTGGCCATCGAGGTGCAGTCCTGGCAGACCCAGGGAGGCACCCGGGTCATGTATGTGCATGTGCCGCAACTGCCCATGGTGAACCTGCAGGTGATGTTCGATGCCGGCAGCGCCAGGGACGGGGAACTGCCGGGTCAGGCAAACCTCCTCAATGAATTGTTGTTGGAGGGCGCGGGTAAATGGAATGCCGATGAATTGGCCCGGGAACTGGAATCCCGGGGCATTGAAGTCAGCACCCACACGGGACGGGACATGGCCAGCATCACCCTGCGCAGTCTCAGTGACAAGAATATCCTCACGCCGGCGCTGGACATGCTGGCAGCCATGGTGTCCGCTCCGGGGCTGGATCCCGCCGCCATCGAGCGGGTGAAGGCGCGCACTCTGGCGGAGCTGCGTCTGGCCAGCCAGTCAGCCGAAGAAGTCGCCGACCGGGAAATGATGCAGGCCCTTTACGGTGATCATCCCTATGCCCATGATCCCCTGGGAACCGAAACCTCTCTGGGGCAGATCGATGCGGCGGCATTGCGGGCATTCCATCAGCATTATTACACTCAGGCCAACGCTGTGGTGGCCCTGGTGGGGGATGTGGACCGCACCCAGGCCGAGATTCTCGTGGCGCACGTGCTGGATGGCCTGCCGGTGGGACAGAAGGCGGCTCCTCTGGCGCAACCGAAACCCGGGAAGGCCCGTGTCTTGCACAAGGACTTTCCGGCTTCCCAGACCCATCTCTACCTGGGCATGCTGGGCATCAGCCGCGAAGATCCGGATTATTTTCCTCTCGTCGTCGGCAATCATATTCTAGGCGGTAGCGGCCTGACTTCCATCATGGGGGAAGAGGTGCGCAACAAACGTGGGCTGTCCTATGGGATTTCCAGCTATTTTTCGCCTTTGCGGGTGGCCGGCCCCTGGATGCTGACAGCCCAGACCAAGAACAGTCAGGCCAGAAAGACCCTGGAGCTCATGACTTCATTGCTGCGGGATTTCATCGACGAAGGCCCTACGCGGAAACAGCTTCAGGCCGCCAAGAAACACCTTGCGGGGGGCTTTCCCCTGAAGCTGTCCAGCAACAAGAAGATACTCAGCCAGATTAGCACCATGGCTTTCTATGATTTGCCTCCGGACTGGCTGGATACCTGGCCTGCGCACGTGGAGCAGGTGACCCGCGCCCAGATCCATCGCAGTTTCCGCCGGCGCATGCCTATGAAACACCTGATCCAGGTGACCGTAGGCGGCGGGAAATAGTTGGGCGGGCGCAGTAACAGCATTCGTATCATCGGCGGCGAATTCCGTGGACGGCGCCTGCCTTTCGCCAGTCTGCCCGGGTTGCGTCCTACCGCCGACCGCTTGCGCGAAACCCTGTTCAACTGGCTGCAGGGACAGGTAGAAGGCGCTGTGTGCCTGGATCTTTTCGCCGGCAGCGGCGCCTTGGGACTGGAAGCCCTGTCCCGGGGCGCGGATTTCGTACGCCTGGTGGATCAGTCTCGTACCGTGGTTCGCCAACTGCGGCAAAACCTGAGCGTTCTTCAGGCTGAATCCCGGGCCGAGGTGGTGGCAGGCGATGCCTTGCGTCTGCTGGGCAGGGATGCCGATCGTTCCTTCGATCTGGTGTTTCTCGATCCGCCATTTGCCCGGGACTGGCTGGAGAGTGCCAGCGGCCTGCTGGAAAACAATGGCTGGCTCAAATCCCACAGTTGGATCTATCTGGAGCAGGACAGCCACAAGGACTGGCCTCAGACCCCGCCACAGTGGCGCCTGCACCGGGAGGCCAGGGCCGGACAGGCTGCCTGCCGCCTGTTTCAGCGTGATACAATGAAAAATTGATTCGGCTTTCTGATTTTTATCAATGCTCACAGCAGTTTATCCCGGTACATTCGACCCCATTACCAATGGTCACACGGACCTGGTGGCCCGCGCCTCCAAGCTGTTCGGGCGGGTGATCGTGGCGGTTGCCAGGGACACGGCCAAAGCCACTTTTTGTGATCTGGATCAGCGCGTGGAGCTGGCGCGGCTGGTATTGGCGGATTTCCCCAATGTGGAAGTGGTGTCCTTCTCGGGCCTGCTGGTGAAATTCTGCCAGGCGCAGAAGGCGGAAGTGGTCATACGTGGCTTGCGCGCCGTATCTGATTTTGAGTATGAATTTCAGCTGGCGGGGATGAACCGCCGGCTGGCGCCGGACGTGGAGACCCTGTTCCTGACTCCGGCTGAACAATATGCTTTCATATCCTCGTCACTTGTGCGGGAAATAGCGCGACTGGGGGGAGATGTGGCAGAATTCGTCCATCCCGCGGTGCAGATGGCACTGACGGAAAATTTATCTGAATAACTTAAGCGGAGTAAACCCATGGCCCTGATGATTACCGATGAATGCATCAACTGCGATGTATGCGAGCCCGAATGTCCCAATGGCGCTATTTCCATGGGGGAAGAGATCTATGAGATCGATCCCGATCTTTGCACTGAGTGTGTCGGTCATTACGAAGAATCGCAGTGCGTGGAAGTCTGCCCGGTGGATTGCATCATCGTCGATCCCAACCATCAGGAAACCGAGGAAGAGCTGCGTGCCAAATATGAACGCATCACCGGCGAGTCTGCCTGAGCCGCGGGTAAAACCAACACCGGGAAAAGCTCCGGCCCGAGGCTGGAGCTTTTTTATTTTTGGCCTGTTGTTCCTGTCCCTGGTCCAGGCGGCGGAGCGCCCGCCCGCGGCGGCCGTGGCTTCAGCTCATCCGGCAGCGACCCGGGCGGGGCTGGAGATTCTTCAGGCAGGGGGCAATGCGTTCGATGCGGCTGTGGCTGTAAGCGCGGCCCTGGCTGTGGTGGAACCCTACAGTTCTGGTCTGGGTGGTGGCGGTTTCTGGTTGCTGCACCGGACCAGGGATGGCTACGAGGTCATGATCGATGGCCGGGAGAAGGCGCCTCTGGCCGCCAGCCGTGACATGTATCTGGATTCAAAGGGAGAACCGGTGAAAGGCGCATCCGTTGATGGCCCCCTGGCGGCGGGTATTCCCGGAGAACCGGCGGCCCTGGCCTACCTGGCCAAACACTACGGGCGCCTGCCTCTCAAACAAAGCCTGCAACCGGCTATCCGTCTGGCCGAGGAAGGCTTCAAGGTCACCCCGCACTACCGGCGTATGGCTGCTTTTCGGCTGGATGTTCTACGGGCATCGCCAAGTGCGGCCAAGCAGTTTCTGCTGAACAGCCAGGTGCCACCTGTTGGCCACATCATCCGCCAGCCGGATCTGGCCAAGACCCTGCGCGCCCTTGCGCTCAAGGGAAAGGCAGGTTTCTACGAGGGAGAGGTGGCCCAGCGCCTGGTGCAGGAAAGCCGGCGCCATGGGGGTATCTGGAGCCTGGCGGATTTCCGCCAGTACCGGGTGAAGGAACGCAAGCCCGTAGTGGGCCGTTACCGCGGGTGGCGCATCGTGAGCGCTGCGCCCCCATCATCAGGCGGCGTGGTGCTGCTGGAAATGCTCAACATGCTCAGCGCCAAGGATTTGAACGGTCTGAAGCCGGCAGACCGGGTTCATTACCTGGTGGAAGTCATGCGTCGGGCCTACGCTGATCGTGCCCGCTGGCTGGGCGATGCAGACTATGTTCAGATGCCTCTGCAGCGCCTGATGTCCATGGCGTATGCCCGGCAACTCGCCAAGAGCATCGTCATGAACAAGGCGACGCCCAGCAGCAGCCTGGACAGTGTGCGTCCCGAAGGCCATGACACCACCCATTTCTCTATTCTGGATAAAGACGGCAATCGCGTGGCGGCGACCCTGAGTATCAATTATCCCTTTGGTTCCGGTTTTGTAGCCGAAGGCACGGGGGTGCTGTTCAATGATGAAATGGATGATTTCTCCATCAAGCCCGGGGTGGCCAATGTGTATGGTCTGGTGGGCGCCGAGGCCAATGCTATCGCGCCGGGCAAACGAATGCTGTCCAGCATGTCGCCGACCTTCATAGAAAACCCGGATCATGTCGGCATTCTCGGTACTCCTGGAGGGTCGCGCATCATTACCATGGTGTTGCTGGGGGTACTGGAAGCTGTGGAAGGCAGAAACGTGGAAACCTGGGTAAGCCGCCCACGCTTTCACCACCAGTATCTGCCGGATGTCATTCAGGTGGAGCCCGGTGCCTTCGATGCCGGCTTGAAAGCCGCCCTGGAGCGGAAAGGGCATGTTCTGGATGTGAAACGCCGTCCTTGGGGAAACATGCAGGCCATTCACTGGGATCGCCGGGAGCAGCGGGTGGAAGCCGCCAGTGATCCCCGGGGAATGGGTGCGGCACAAGTTGAGCCGCATTGAGGAAGAGATGCCATAGCAGTCCAACCGGAGTGGAGCAAACCTATGAGAAAACCAGCGACTGGAAGCTTTGGGATGAAGCGATGTTTGGCAATGTCGGCTGTTCTGTTGTTGCTGTTGGCAGCCGCTGGCGCGCAGGCTTATCCGGCCTTTGTTTATGGGGATTATGAATTAAGTGAAGACAGTGATCCTGCTGTGCATGCCCTGGTCGAGGAAGGGGCGCGGCTGGTGGCTGGCGAACCGCGGCAGGCGCGGCAACGCCTGGTTCAGGCGTTGAAAAAGGTTTCTCAGGGCATGTCCATCGATGAGTATGACTACCTTTGGACCCAGTATGGACTCATGAAGGCTACCATGGAGGCAGGCTCCGCGGACTTTGGTCCAGGCACTCCAAAAGAGTATGAGCAGGTTGCCCGCCATGTTCTTGGATTTCTGGATCAACAGGGGAATACCGGGGAATGGGTTTACACGGAACTGGGCGCTTTCCGTATGGAGCTGTACCGGACTGCCGCCAACGGCCTTGCCTGGCAGATGATGGAGTCCGGCAGGAATCTGGAGAAAGCCCTGGCGATAATCAACAAAGGCATACAGAAGGCTTCCCGGGGCGAAGAAGACGACTACATGCTGGATACCAAGGTGCGGATTCTGTTGAAAATGGACAAGAAGCAGGAGGCCTGGCGCATCGTGGCCCAGGTTCTGGACCAGGATGCGGAATTCGGGGATTTTCAGGATATCCGCCAGGATCCGGAGTATAGAGCCTGGAAAAATGCGGATTGAGGGGTGAAAAATCCTCCGTCATTGATTTTTCGCGTTACAATATAACAATATGGCAAAGTATTTCTGGAGCTAAACCGAGAATGGCAAGAGTAACTGTAGAAGATTGTCTTGATCATGTGGACAATCGTTTCAACCTGGTGCTGCTGGCATCCAAACGCGCCCGACAACTGGAGAATGGGGTGGAGCCCCTGGTGCCCTGGGACAATGACAAGCCTACTGTCGTGGCCCTGCGTGAAATTGCAGCCGGTCTGATTACCAACCAGACCATCGATGAGCAGGTCGAAACCCCAGAAGAATCCATTGACGACGAACTGGCTGCGGCCCTGGCACAGGAAGTTCAGGCAGCGCTGGACGGCGGCTTGTAAGTACGCACCCCGGTGGCCACTTCACTGCCTGTCGAACCCGAAGGCAAATGGCCACCGATCGCGCCTGTGCGCGACAACGGGGGGGGTGGCCCCCGTTACCTGATCAGCGACCTCTGCACCTACCTGGAATCCTATCTGCCCCCTGAGCAGGTGCGGGAGGTCTATCGCGCCTACCTGTTTGGCGCTGAGGCTCACAAGGATCAGAAACGCCTGTCCGGAGAACCTTATATCTGCCACCCGGTGGCCGTGGCACGCATCCTTGCGGAAATGCGCATGGACTACCAGTGCCTGATGGCGGCGATCCTGCACGATGTCATCGAGGATACCCCCACGGCCAAGGATCAGCTGGCCGAAGAATTCAGCGAAGAAATCGCGGAACTGGTGGACGGCGTCAGCAAGCTGGCCAAGATCGGTTCCCTGAGCCGCGCCGAGGCCCAGGCGGAAAGCTTCCGCAAGATGATGCTGGCCATGACCCGGGATATCCGGGTGATCCTCATCAAGCTGGCGGATCGCCTGCACAACATGCGCACCCTGGGGGTGATGCGCCCGGACAAAGCGCGCCGTATTTCCCGGGAAACCACGGAGATCTACGCTCCCATTGCCCAGCGCCTGGGCATCAACAGCCTGCGCGTGGAGCTGGAAGACCTGGGTATGGCGGCGTACTATCCCTGGCGTTACCGGGTCATCGATGAGCGCCTTAAGCGGCTGCGCGGGCATCGCAGGGAACTGGTGAACAGCGTGGAGCAGGCCATGCGCGACCGCCTGGCCCAAGAGGACTTCAAGGGAGAAGTCAGCGGCCGGGAGAAGCATATCTGCAGCATCTACCGCAAGATGCGTGACAAGCACCTGTCCCTGAGCGAAGTGGCGGACGTATTCGCTTTCCGCATCCTGGTGGACAATGTGGATACCTGTTACCGGGTGCTGGGCGCCATGCACAGCCTGTACAAGCCCGTACCCGGACGTTTCAAGGACTATATTGCCATCCCCAAGGCCAATGGCTACCAATCCCTGCACACGGTGCTGGTGGGGCCACATGGCCAGCACATCGAGGTACAGATCCGCACCCATGAAATGCACAAGGTGGCCGAGGAGGGCATCGCGGCTCACTGGCACTACAAGACCGGGGATGAAAAATTTCCCCCGGCCGCCGCTGCGGAGTGGGTGCGCAACCTTTTGGAGGTGCAGAAGGGCTCGGGCACTTCCACGGAATTCCTGGAACACGTCAAAGTGGATCTGTTCCCGGACGAAGTCTATGTATTCACCCCCAACGGGCAGATCAAGGTGCTGCCCAAAGGCGCTTCCGTGGTGGATTTCGCCTATGCCATTCATTCTGACGTAGGCAACCACTGTGTGGCTGCGCGGGTGGATCGTCACCTGGTGCCCTTGCGCACCCGTCTGCGCAATGGCCAGACCGTGCAGATCCTCACTAATGACGATGCCCGGCCCAATCCCGCCTGGCTGGATTTTGTGGTTACCGGCAAGGCCAGGGCGGGTATCCGTACTTTCCTGAAACGCCTGGAATCCGATGAGGCCGCTCAGTTGGGTCAGCGTATGCTGGAGCGGGAACTGGAGAAGCATGGGGCGGCGCTGTCGGAAATCAAGGAAAGCCAGATCCAGTCGGTGCTGGAACAGCTCAAGGTCAACAGCCTGCGCGCTCTGATGATAGACATCGGTCTGGGCAACCGCATGGTGAAACTGGTGACAGGCACTCTGCTGTCCGTGGATGCCCTGGACAAGGATGGCGAGCCGGGCGCGGATCTGACCATTCGCGGCACCGAAGGTATGGTAGTGAAGTTTGGCAAATGCTGCCATCCCATACCCGGGGATCCGGTGATCGCCGTGTTCAATCCCGGCAAGGGGCTGGTGGTGCATCATCAGTCCTGTCCCAACGTACTGGATGAAAAGAAATCCCGGGCCGACTGGGTGGACGTACGCTGGGAGGACGATGTGCAGGGCGAATTCGATACCGCCCTGTACCTGGACGTGAACAACAAGCGCGGCATGCTGGCCACCATCGCTTCGGCGATTTCTGAAATGGGCTCCAACATCGATGACATCCGCACTGAAGATCATGATGGACAGACTTCGGGCCTGCACCTGCTCATTTCGGTATCCGACAGGAAACACCTGGCCGCTATCATGCGCCATCTGCGCGCCATTCCCGAAGTGTTGCGTATCAGCCGCGACCTGGGCCGCAAGAGCTGAGATCCACACCCATGACCCGCGTTCTCTGCCGTTCCGTCAACGAACCTCTGTGGGTGGATCTTCACTCCAGCCAGGCATCCATAGTGCCCTCGCAAGTGTATGCCTGGCTCAGGGATCCGGCGTCGCTCACCCGGCGGGTGACACAGGCCTGCAAGGGAAGCTTTCGCGTGGCGGTGAAATTCCAGGGCTGGGCCGGGGCATTGAATTCGGAAACCCGTCTGTTGCAACTGGGATTGCGTGAAGCCTGCCTGGTGCGGGAAGTTGAGCTACTGTGTGATGACCAACCCCAGGTATTTGCCCGCACCCTGATGCCTGTCAGCAGTCTGCGGGGACCCGCCCGGCAGTTGTCCCGCCTGCGTAACAAGCCCTTGGGCAAGGTGCTGTTTGCCAATCCGCACACGCGCCGGAAAGAGGTTCAGATTGCCCGCATCCAGCCCCAGCATCGGTTGTTCCGTTCCGCCGTATCACACCTGGAACAGCCACCAGAAGAGCTTTGGGGGCGCCGCACCTTGTTTCTCTATGTGGGCAAACCTATTCTGGTGAATGAGATATTCCTTCCCACACTGGTTGAAAGTTCTCCTCCTCCAGGCGCGGCCTCGCCAACGGTCTGCTGCTGAAATCACCCGATATCACAGCGCTCGGGTTAAGCGGGCCGCCCGGCGGGTAAGGTAGTGGTTTTTCCCCTTGGATGTCTGCAGAATCCTCAAGGCGGTTTTCGCATGGTCTGCGGCCTCTTGCAGGGTCTTTTGTTGTTCGAGAAGAACTTCTGCCAGCGCAAGGTGGGCCTCACCCACCAGCCAGTGATCCTGTGGCAGCTTGGCCAAACGTATTTCCAGACCTTCCCGGGCGAGTGCTTCCGCCTGTGGCAGATCACCCATTGCCCGCAGTGTTCTGGCGAGGCCGATCAGGCTGTAAGACAGATACAGATGTTTTGCCGGGAGCAGGTCGCGGCGGATCTTCAGCGCCTGGCTGTAATAGACCCTGGCTGCCTGGTAACGTCCTGATTCCAGGTCGGCCTGTGCCAGGTTGTTGAGTATGGTGGCGGTGGAAAGATGATGGACGCCGTTTATCTCGATGGCTGTCTTGAACGCGGCTTCAAATGCTTTTCTGGCCTCGCTGAACTGCTCTTCCGACATAAGCAGCATGCCCAGGTTGTTCCGGGCCTCAGCAATGCGCATATGATGTTCGCCCAGAATCTGGATGCGAATGGCCAGGGCTTTGCGGATGTAGGGCAGGGCTTCCGCGGTTTTTCCCCGGGAATCCAGCAGCAGGCCCAGGTTGGTCATGGATTGAGCCTGTTCAAGGTGGGGCTGCAGATAGATACGTTCTCTGAGGCGGATGGCGCGGCGGAACAGTTTTTCCGCAGCAGCCGTTTTGCCCTGCCGGTACAGAGCCAGACCCAGGTTGTTCACGTTGGTGGCATATTCCGGTGAAAAGACGGATTGCGGGGCGCTCTTGAGAAGGTTGTCCCTGATGGTCAGAGCCTGGCGCAGCAGGGTCTCGGCCCTGGGGTACTTTCCTTCTGAAAACTCTATGGATGCCAGGTCGTTGAGAGCCTGGGCATAGAGGAGATGATCCCTGCCATGCAGTTTCTCCTGCAGGGCCAGGGCCTGTTCCAGTATGGAACGGGCATGAGCAAAGTCCCCCTCCAGTCCTGCAATACGCCCGAGTTTGCCCATGACGTCTGCACGGAAGGCATCGTCAGAACGGATAGCGACAGCCTGATTGAGCAAATGCTGCGCTTCTTTCAAGTCTCCAAGGAGGCGCTTGTTCTCCGCGATGAAAACCAGGAGTTCCGCGATTTCCCCTGTGGGCTTGCCAGCCAGATTCCTCCTTATGGTCAACGCTTCCTGGAATACATTGCCGGCCTCGGTGTACCGGCCCAGATTCTGATAAGTACGCCCGATGACCGTCATCAGCGCTGCCTGAAGGTCGGGCTGATCTGACAGGCTCTGACGGATTCTTGCCAGACCGTTGTCGAGGATTTCCCTGGCGGTCACTTCCCTGCCAGGAGTTTCTCCAGGGTTGGCCACCTGGAAAGCATCGATAAGCAGATCGGTGACTTCCAGGGCCTTGTTGCGCTCTTTTTCCGTCTGGTGTACCTGCCGGGTCATGAATGCACCAAACATCAGGGAAAGAAGCAGGACGAGAGTGACGGCTGCCACCCAGACACGGTTTCTGCGCAGGTATTTGAGACCCCGGTAGCCCAGGGTCAGGGGGCGTGCGGAGACAGGCTGGTTGCGCCAGCGGGCAATGATGTCCCAGCGAAAAGCCTCGGCGGTGTCGTAGCGCTGCTCAGGAGCAGGCGCCAGGGCTTTGCCTGCGATGGCATCCAGGTCACCCGAGAACTGCTGCAGGAGTTTTCGTACGCTGGTGGAACATTGCCCGGCCTGTGCGGCCAGTTTTTCGGGATTGGCATTCGCCCAGGCAGTCAAAGGTCTGAGCGGTTGGGTATGCAGGTCAATGCCTGATTCAGAGACAGGGGTTCCTGTCAGCAGCTCAAACAGCAATTGACCGCACTGATGAATATCCACTGCGGTGGTCAGGGGAGTGTTGCTCTTCTGTTCCGGTGTGACATACGTGGGGGAAAAGCCCCTGGCGGGCAGGGTTCCGGTGCCGGCTCTGGTGGAAATGGCAATCCCGAAATCCAGCAGTTTTACCCTGCGTTCCTCATCAATCATGATATTCGAGGGTTTGATATCGCTGTGGATCACCAAGTGCTTGTGGGCAAACTGTACCGCCTGGAGCAGCTTGATAAAGAGTTGCAGGCGATCTTCGATGCCCAGGGAATGCTGCCGGCAGTAGTGGGTGATCAGCACGCCATGCACGTACTCCATGACAAAATAGGCGCGCCCGTCATCAGTTTCCCCCGCATCGAAGAGCTGTGCGATATTCGGGTGCTGAAGCTGGGCCAGAAGACTGGTTTCATTGGCAAAGCGCTTGCGTACGGATTCGTCATCGAAGCCGACGGGAATAATCTTGATGACCACGGTGCGCTCGAATTGGCCATCGTCCCGTTTGGCGAGAAAAACGCTGCCCATGCCTCCCTGGGCGATCAGATGATCAATACGGTAGCTGCCCAGGCGTTTGCCGCGCAGCCAGTAGTCTTCCAGCTCGTTGAGCTGATTGTGCAAAATGCTGGATGAGAGATTCGAGAACCAGGCCGTTGACTGGCGTTCTGTTTCAAGAAGTTTCTCCAGCCTCAAGCCCAAGTCCGGGTCGTCCCCGGCGATTTCCTGCAAACGCATACGCTGTGCCGGTTCCGGAAGTTCCAGCAGTTCAACAAAGAGATCGAGCTCAACTTGTGGTTCCACTTTCATTCTCTGCATCACTGAACAGGCGTTGGTACAGCAGGGTTTTGGCCATCGCCCAGTCACGTTTTACTGTCGCTGGGGAGATGTTCAGCGATTGGGCGGTTTCCTCGATATTGAGGCCACCGAAAAAGCGACAGACCACCACATCGACCAGACGCGGCTTTTCCTTGCTCAACTCAGTTAACGCATTATCCAGTTCAATTAGCTCATCGCCCCGCTGCGCGGAAGCAAGCTGCACCTTCTCCAGGGGTATATCCTGTTGTTCGCCTCCCCGCTTCTGGGCCCGCCAGTGCCGTGCGTTGTCCACCAGTATGCTGCGCATGGCGCGGGAGGCGACGAGCAGAAAATGCTGACTATCTTCTATAGGGGAATGGCTGTGTTCAATCAGCTTCAGGTAGGCTTCATGGACGATACTGCGTGTACCCATGCGCCCTTTTTCCCAGAGGCGGGAACGGTGAATTCTAGCAAGGCGCTTGAGGTCTTCGTAAACCTTGGGTGGCAAATCTTTTGTTTGATCGCTGTTCACTGGATGAGGGGCACCTGTGCGTAGGCCTGTGTGAAGCATCGAGCCAACCGTGGCAATTGGTGTCCTTTTCATTTCATAGTAGCATGCGCGGTGATTGGTGAGGTCTGGAAGCTTCTGCTGTGCTTGTCCGATCCGTCAAGATTTTCCGGAATGAAGCAGCTTGTACAGTTCTTCCCGGTTGTTGATGTTATGGAAGTGTTCCGGGGCGTCGGAATAGTCTGCCAGCGCCAGGCGGTGACTGGCGCACCACTGGCGCAGTTTACGTTCGCCTGTTTCCAGATACGCTTCCAGATCCTCTGCAAGGCCGACAGGGATCAGGGCAAAGGCGGGTTGCAGCCGCGCTCCATCATGCACCACGGCCATTTCCCCTTTTTGCTCATCCAGCGCCAGTGAAAGGCGTTTAACCAGATCGCCGGGCAGATTGGGCACATCACAGGGTACGCACAGCATCCATGAAGTTTGTATTGCCTTCAGACCGGCCAGCAGACCCGCCAGAGGCCCCTGAAAACCTTCCAGATCGTCCCTGATGACAGGATAGCCAAAGTCCCGGTAACGGGAGATATTGCGGTTGGCATTGATGAGCAGCTGTCCCAGCTGGGGCTGCAGCCGGTGGATCACATGCGCGATCATGGGTTTGCCCGCCAAGGGTACCAGTCCCTTGTCTCTGCCTCCCATGCGCGTCCCCCGGCCTCCTGCCAGAATCACGGCGGTAATGTCTTGTGCATGGATCATGGTTGGCGGCGGGGACGGTTGAACTTGGTATCATTGTATCCTGCCATCACCTTATTCCGGAATAATATGAACAGCCCTGATGATGACCGGATGATTCGATCCCTCATGCAATCCTTCTCCCTGGAAGGGAAAGCCTCTGAGCCCGTGCTGCTGGAGACTCACATATCCTGGGTTCTTCTTGCCGGCGCGTTTGCCTACAAGATCAAGAAACCCGTGGATCTGGGATTTCTTGATTTTTCCACTCTGGAGAAGCGGCAGCATTGCTGCGAGGAGGAAGTACGCCTCAACCGGCGCCTGGCGCCGGATTACTATCTGGGGGTAGTGCCTATAACCCGGGAATGGGACAGTTGGCATCTGGAAGGTGGTGGAACGGTGGTGGAGTACGCGGTGAAGATGAAACGCTTCGACACCCGTCAGCAGCTGGATGCCCTGCTGGCCCGTGGGGAACTGCGGGGAGATCAAATAGATGCCTTTGCCCGCCTGCTAGCGGATTTTCATCTGCACCGGGCGGCGACGGTCAGTGATCGTGGGGGGGCGAGCCAGGCTTGTGCGCCTGCCCGGGACAATTTTTCCCATATCAGCCGGTTGCGCGGGGATTCCCTGCCAGCCGGATTCCGGGAACTTGGACAATGGAATGAGTACGCCTGTGAAAGCCTGCGCCCGTTCATGGAGGCGCGCCGGAAAGAGGCTTGGATCAGGGAATGTCATGGAGATCTGCATCTGGGCAACATGGCCTGGGTGGAGGATCGCCCGTTGATCTTCGATTGCATCGAATTCAACCCGGATCTGCGCTGGATTGATGTGATGTCGGAAGTTGCTTTCCTGGTCATGGATCTGCGCGCCCGGGGAGAAGAAGGGCTGGCGTGGCGGTTCCTCAACTGCTACCTGGAACGGACAGGCGACTATCGGGGTTTGCGCCTGATGCCTTTCTATCTGGTCTACCGGGCCATGGTGCGGGCCAAGATTTCCGCCATCCGGTCGTCCCAGATCAGGAATGGCGAGGAGGGGGTTGCTGCCGAGCAGGCTTTCAACCACTACCTGGAACTGGCGCAGGGCTTCAGCCGGGCCACTCGGCCCCGGTTGGTAATCACCCATGGTTTGTCGGGTTCGGGAAAGTCCACCTTCAGTGCAGGGCTCATGGAAAAAGGCGGTTTCATCCGCATCCGCTCAGACGTGGAGCGCAAACGCCTCTTTGGTCTGGATGCCCTTGAACCGGCGCAGGCGGCGCCCCAGTCCGGCATCTACACGGCCCAGACCAGTGCAGTGGTCTATGAAAACTTGCTGCAGCTGTCGTCGGCAGTGCTGGATGCAGGTTTTAGTGTGATAGTGGATGCCGCCTTTCTTGAGGAAGGGCAGCGGGCGCCTTTTCTGACGCTTGCGGAGGAGAAAGGGTTGTCATTCACTCTCATCGACCTGCGTGCTTCACCGCATACCCTGCGCCAGCGGGTGGCGGGCAGAAAGAACAGCGTCTCGGATGCAGATGTGGCGGTTCTGGAACACCAGCTGGCAGCTAACCGGGGACTGTCCACCCGGGAACAGGCGCATGCCCTGGTCGTGGACACAGAGCAGGAGCGTGACTGGGATGGTATTCTCACGCAGCTGGAACGGGGTTGAACTCCTTGCCGGCAAACTGCTGTGGCAGAATGGGTACTGTGCTACATGCGCGAAGCGGCTGATGGAAAAATGAACACTATGGAAAAATGCCCGGTTATGGAAAGAAGGGAACTCATGGAACGCATGGGAGGGGGCGTCCTGGTGCTCACGGCCAACTCCCGCCTGTCCCGCTCCCTGCTGATCGAATACGAAAACGGCCGGTCCGCAGAAGGTGATATGGCCTGGGCAACGCCATCCGTGCTGCCCTGGGATGCCTGGTTGCAGCAATGCTGGGAGGAGACGCTGCTGGGGGATCCCGGTGGACTGCCCCAGGTGCTGGACGATGCCCAGTCCCGCTGGCTGTGGAAACAGGTGTTGGACAGGGACCCCGGCAACGGCCTGCTCAGCAGGAACGCCCTGATCCGCCAGTTGCAGAAAAGCTGGCGGCTGATGCATGATTGGCGCCTGGCCATGGATGATGCGCGTTTCGGCCACACGGCGGATTCAGCGGCTTTTCAGAAACTGGCCCACGCCTTTCGCCGGGAATGCCGGGAGAAGGGATTTGTCACTGAAGCGGAAATGCCCGCGTTGCTGGCAGAGCGTCTGCCGGCTGCCGCCCGCTGCTTGCCCAAGGAAATCATACTGTTGGGCTTCAGTGTGGTCACGCCGGCACAGGAAGCTTTGCTCACATCCCTGGAAGATGCCTCCATTTCCGTGCAACGGGTGCGTCTCAACGGAAGCCCGGGGCAGTCTCGCCTGTGCCCCTTTGCTGACCCCCGGCAGGAACTGGAGATGGCGGCGGCCTGGGCGCGGGGCTTGCTGTTGGAACAGCCCGGCCTGTCTTTGGGTATCGTGATTCCCGATCTGCAGAACCGTTACCAGGAAGTCGTTCACTGCATGAACAAAGTCCTGGAACCGGAAGCCCTGCTGCCGGGACGCCGTCCTTCTCACCGGGCCTGGAATATTTCTCTCGGGCGGCCATTGGCGGAATATCCCCCCGTGTCTGCTGCTCTGGATCTGTTGTCTCTGATGCGCGGTTCCCTGTCCCTGGAACAGGTGGAGTCCCTGCTGCGCTCACCCTATGTGGCCGGAGGGCGGGGCGAAACCGTTGCCCGGGGCTGGCTTGTGCATCGCCTGCGGGACACGGGGCGGGATCGTTTCAGCCTCGGAATGCTGCTTGGTCAGTCCCGTATGCGTCATGGTGAAACTGGCGATCCCCTGCCCGGATATTGTGAAGGTCTGGGACAGGCCCTGGCGGCATTGGTGGAGTTGCGCAAGGAACAGGGCGCCGGGGGATGCAGCCCCTCGGACTGGGTGGATTGCTTTTCCTCCTGGCTGGAAAAGGCGGGCTGGATGTCGGGTATTGCCTTGGATTCCGTGGAATACCAGGTGGTGGAGCGCTGGAAACGCCTGCTGAGGGCTTTTCGTTCCCTGGACCGGGTGACGCCCCGGATGCAGTCCGGTGAAGCCTTGGAAGAACTGCGGCGCATGGCGCGGGATGCGATGTTCCAGCCCAGGCATCCTCCCGCCGCGCTTCAGGTGCTGGGATTGTACGAAGCCACAGAACTGGCTTTCGATCGCCTCTGGGTCATGGGCATGCATGAGACGGCATGGCCGTCTGCCCCGGATCCCGACCCCTTTATTCCCCTGTCACTGCAGCGTGATCTGAACATGCCGGGCGCGGATGCGAACCGGGAACTGGGGCTGGCCAGGGAGATGCTGGCGGGATTGCAGGGCGCCGCCCCGGAGGTGCTGTTCAGCCATGCTCTCATGGATGGAGCAGAAGTGTTGCAGCCCACGCCCCTGCTGGAGGATTGCCCACGAGTGGCGGTAGAGGAACTGGGGCTTGAGACTTTTGCAGAATGGGAGCATCAGATGCTTTCCCGGCCGGCGATGGAAGAGCTGCGTGACCAGGGCCTGCCTGTGGCTGACCGGGTCAGGGGCGGCTCCTCCCTGTTCCGGCATCAGTCCCAGTGTCCCTTCCGGGCCTTCGCCGAACACCGCCTTGGCGCACGGCCCTATCCCGGGGTGCATACCGGCCTGGATGCCGCGCAGCGGGGCAGCCTGCTGCATCATGCCCTGGAGATATTCTGGGAACAGACCGGCGATCAGCAAAGCCTGCTGAGCCTGGATGCCGCGGCCCTGCAGCAGCGCATCCAGGTATGCGTATCCGGCGCGCTGGCGGCATTCGAACGGCGTCAGCCGGGCCTTCTGGGCGCACGGGGCAGGGATATCGAAGCCCGGCGGCTGGAGCATTTGCTGCAGGGCTGGATGGAGAAGGAAAAGGCCAGAGCGCCTTTTCGCGTGCGGGGCAGGGAGGAAAGTTTCCAGGGCAGAATCGCACGCATCGAATACCGCTTGTTCGTGGACCGTATCGATGAACTGGAGGATGGCCGGCAGGTGCTGATCGACTACAAGACAGGCCGGGTCACGCCCTCGGACTGGTTTGGCGAGCGGCCCGACGATCCCCAGCTTCCTCTCTACAGCACGGTTCTGGAAGCGGACCGGGTTGCGGCGGTGGTCTTTGCCCGGTTGCGGCCGGAGGCATCAGGATTCTCCGGCGTTGTAGCGGAAGAGGCTCTGTTACCCGGCCTGCCTCCCCGGGGGAGATCGTCTGCAGTACGCCAGGCCAGTGAAGACTGGCCCCGGGTACTGCACCAGTGGCGGGAGACTCTCGACAGCCTGGCTGCAGAATTCAGCGCGGGCAGGGCGGATGTGGCGCCCCGGGACGGGGACAAGACCTGCCGCAAATCCTACTGCGAACTCATGGCCCTGTGCCGCTATCACAGTCAGGATGAAGGGGGTGCGGAAACATGACACAGCCGCCTGTGGATCAGCCGGTTCGTCGCGCCGCTCTGGATGCCGGACGTTCTTTCATCGTTCAGGCTCCGGCAGGTTCAGGAAAGACAGGATTGCTCACCCAGCGTTTTCTGGTGCTGCTGGCCGGGGTGGAGCACCCGGAAGAGATCGTGGCCATCACCTTCACCCGCAAGGCGGCCGCGGAAATGCGCGACCGCATCATTGCCGCCCTGCGCATGGCTACCTCGGACACCCTGCCCGATGATCCCTATGAACGGGAGACAAGGGAGCTGGCCCTGGCGGCCCTGGCCCGGGACCGGGAGCAGGGCTGGCAGCTGCTGGCGCACCCCGGGCGTTTGCGGGTGCGCACCATTGATTCCTTCTGTCAGTATTTGGCAGGACAGGCGCCTCTGCTCTCGGGCCTCGGGGCTGGCATGGCCGTGGCCGAGAATGCCGGCAAGCTGTATGACGAAGCCGCCCGGAATCTGCTGCAGGAACTGGAGAGCACGGATGCCACGGGGGACGCCCTGGCTCTGTTGCTGGCTCACCGGGACAATGACAGCGAACGCCTGACCCAGTTGTTGGCCGATATGCTGGCCCGGCGCGACCAGTGGCTGCACCACCTGCGTATGGGGGATGAACGGTTGGCTCTGGAAAAGGCCCTGGGCATGGCAGTGGGCAAAGGGCTGTCCGCAGTCCATGAGGCCCTGCAGCCCTGGGCGGCAGCCCTGTTGCCCCTGTTGCGCGTTGCGGCGGAGAATAGCGGTGAGGATTCCGTACTGGCTGGCTGCCGCAACCTGTCCGCCCTGCCGGCCCCCCGGGGAGAAGATCTGCCACAGTGGCAGGGGATAGCCCATCTGCTCCTTACCGGGAAAGGGGAGTGGAGGAAGTCCGTCACCAAGGCCACAGGTTTTCCTGCCGGCTGTGAAGAGAAAGCACAAATGACGGCGCTCCTGGAAGAACTGCGGCTTCAGGATGAGCTTGAACAGTTGCTGGCTGCGGTCCGGATGCTGCCGTCTCCCACCTATGAAGAACACGAATGGCAAATACTGGATGCGCTGTTGCAGATCCTGCGCCGGGCCGCCGCGCATCTGCAGCTGGTGTTCGCAGCCCAGGGCCAGGTGGATTTTGCGGAGATCATGTTGCGCGCCCGCAGCGCCCTCAGGGACGAGAACGGTCCCACGGATCTGGCCCTGAAACTGGACTATCGCATTCACCATCTGCTGGTGGATGAGTTTCAGGACACCTCGCGCAACCAGTACGAGCTGTTTCTGGATCTGACCGCGGGCTGGCAGCCGGGGGATGGGCGCAGCCTGTTCCTGGTGGGTGATCCCATGCAGTCCATCTACCGTTTCCGCGAGGCGGAGGTGGGCCTGTTCCTGCAGGCCTGGGAACAGGGGATGGGGAACCTGCCCCTGGAGCCACTGAGCCTGGAGGTGAACTTCCGTTCCACCCGGGGCATCGTGGACTGGGTCAATCACACCTTTCCCCGGGTGCTGCCTTCCCGGAACGATGCCTTCAGCGGCGCAGTCAGTTATGCGCCTTCCCGGGCCTTCAAACCGCAGGCCGGGAGCGCCGCCGTGGAGATACATCCCCTGGGGGAACGCGATGACCTGGCGGAAGCGCAGCAGGTGCTGGAGATCGTGCAGCAGGGTCTGGAGCAGGAAGGGGATATGGCCATCCTGGTGCGCAACCGTTCCCATGCGGCGGCCATCACCGATGCTCTGAACGGGGCAGGCATCGCCTTTCAGGCGGTGGATATGGAAAGCCTGGCGGACCGTCCCACGGTGCACGATCTCATGTCCCTGAGCCTGGCTCTGTTGTATCCGGCAGATCGCAGCAGCTGGCTGGCCCTGCTGCGCGGTCCCCTGTGCGGTCTGACCCTCGCCGATCTGCTCAGCCTGACCGGGGAGGAGCGCCGCGCCGTACCGGAACTCCTCGCGGATGAAGCCCCTATCCGCCTGTTGTCCGATGAAGGACGCCAGCGCCTGGCGCGCCTGTGGCCCCTGGTCAGGGCGGCCATGGATGACCTGTGCAGCAAGCCCCTGGGGGATGTCGTCCAGGGACTTTGGCTGGCCCTGGGCGGGCCGGCGGCGGCCGGTGGGGAAGGGGCTTTGAGTGACGCCCGGCAGTTCTTTGAGCTGTTACAGGCCCAGGAGCAGGCCGGCTCCCTGACCCGCGAAGACTTGCAGGAGGCTGTGTCCCGGCTCTATGCCAAACCCCTCAGCAGCGCCGGGACCCGGCTGCAGATCATGACTATGCACAAGGCCAAGGGGCTGGAGTTCGACATGGTAATACTTCCCGGCCTGGGGCGCATTCCCCGCCGGGATGACAGCCGTCTCCTGTACTGGCTGGAAACCGTGGATGATGAGGGCGGCGCCCAACTCATTCTGGGACCCATGAAATCTGCCGCGGAGAAAGAGGACAGGCCGGCTTCACGCTATATTCGGGATCTGGAGAAGCTCAAAAGCGGCTATGAGGATGCGCGCCTCCTGTACGTGGCGGCCACCCGGGCAAAGCGCAGACTGCACCTGCTGGGACATGCCAGCTTCAATGCCAAAGGAGACATCCGCCCCGCCTCGGCCAGCCTGCTGGCCAGCCTCTGGCCTGCCCTGGGTCATCACTGGGAAGCCTTGCAGGCGCCGGAAGAAGAACCTGCGTCAACCACTGTTGTTCCGGATCAGCGTCCACGTTTGCGGCGTCTCAGGGCCGGCTGGAACACGCCGCCACCGCCGGCCTCCGTGCCAGGCATGCCCGCGCCCGAAGCCCCGTCCCTGGGCGAAGGGGTGGAGTTCGACTGGGCCGGTGATCTGGCGCGGGTGGTGGGCATCGTCGTGCACCGGCTGTTACAGCATATCGCCGAGACGGATTGCAGCGCCCAGGGGTTTGAGCCTTTGGAGAAAGCGGCGGCCATGCTCCTGCGCCGTGAAGGTATCGGTGAAGCCTTGCTGGGCCAGGGCATGGATCTGATCCGACAGGCCGTGGAAAATACCCTGGCGAGCAAGCGGGGGCGCTGGATACTGGATGCCCGTCACCAGGCTGCCGCCTGCGAGTTTCCCTTGACGGCGATGCGGGAAGGACGGCCCCGCCACATGATTGTGGACCGGTCCTTCGTCGATGAACAGGGGCGGCGCTGGATCATCGACTACAAGACCGGACGTCATGAAGGCGCGGACATGGAGGCGTTCCTGGACCGGGAGCAGGAACGCTACCGGCCACAGCTGGAAGCCTATGCCAGGGCCTTCCGCAGCATGGACGGGCGTCCCCAGCGCCTGGCCCTTTACTATCCCATGCTGGATGGCTGGCGGGAGTGGACGCCGCAAGATCAGGAGGAATGATGCTGGCTGGAGTGCTTCAGCCGCTACCCATCAAGGTTTTTCAGATCATCCACAGCCCTGTCCAGCACTTCCACCCGGGCTGCCAGGTTCTCGCTGATGATGCGCGCCCGGTCCAGAATCTTGCCGCTGTTGTTCCTGATGGTCTCGCATAACCGGGTGATATCCGCCAGCCCCTTGATCTGTTTTTCGATGTCGCGGATGGATCGGTCGATTTGTCCGAAATCCACCTGTTGATGTGCCTTTTCGGCACTGCTGCGGGAGCACAGGGCCCGGGCCATGGACAGGGATGCCTGCAGGAACACGTCTGTGGTGGAATCATCCACGTCCCACAGGGTGAAGATGTCATTGCCATACCGGGCCAGGCTTTCCAGCCCTTCCGGCGCGGTGTGCCGGGAGAATATGAAAATGCCGATTTCCGCGTTGCGGTTTTTGCGCGCGATATCGATTTCCTCGCGGGCCTTGGGCAGGTCGTAGGAAGCTGAATCCTTGGCTTCGATGACGATGCGGCTGCCTGCGGCCACATGTTCCGGCCCGAGTTCTATGACCACATCCCCCACCTTGCAGTTGCGAATCTGCCCGGTGGTGTTTCCTGTGGCGCTGGCCAGGTCGCCGGCCTTGTGGCTCATGTCGCGCAGCACCCGGAACAACTCCGCCTCGAAGAGGTTGCCATGGGTGGTGCTGCGCGCCGCCTCCTCCTTGCGTGCATTCATTTCCGCCAGCGCGCTGCGTACTTCCTGCTGGAAGACGGTGGCGTCCTTGCGGTGCTGCTCCAGCACTTCCAGGAGTTCCTTCTTCATGCGCGCCAGGGCGGAGTCGCCGGTGTCCAGGGAGAACTCGGCGCTGATTCTTTTCTGGGCGTTCTCCACGCGGTTCACCAGGCGGCTCAGGGCGGAATTTTCGTTGTCCAGGGAAAACTCGCTCACCACTTCCTTGATGCTGTCCTGCAGGTTGCCGGTGAGCTTGCCATGATTTTCCTTCAGTTCCCGCACCAGGCGGTTGAGGGCGCTGTCGCTGTTGTTCAGAGAGAACTCCTGGAGAATACGTTCGCGATCCTCGTTCAGGGCCTTTTCCAGGGTCAGGGTCATGCCGTTCAGGAAACTGTCCGGGGCATCGCTGCCGAGCATGCGCGCCAGGGGGCTGGATTCTCCCAGATAGTCTCCCAGGGTCTTGGCCAGTACGGAGTTCTGATCACCCACCTGGCTGCGCAGAACCTGCTCCAGTTCGCCATCCTTGCGCAGCAGGCGTTCCAGGCGCTCGGGAAAGCGACCATCCTGAGGATCGAAGTACTGTTTGAGGCTGGCAGCGATCTGTTCCGTGACCTGCCGGCGATGGGCATCGAGATGGTTCTCCATGTCCTGAAGCAGGCGCTCGCCCTCATGACGCACGGCCTGGGAATCGATCTGGCCCTCTGCCTGGCGCAGGGCCATGATCCCGATGCGCAGGGCGGTGAGAATGAAGTCGTCGCGCACCCGTCCCTCGGGATAGGCGGTAACTTCCGCAATCAGTTCTGGATCGCGCAGCAGCAGGTGGATCTCCAGTTCCTCCCGGGCAGGGGTTCCGGACGCCACGGGCTGGTGTTCCCATGGGGCGTCGGCAGTGTGGGTGCCGGTATGTTCTTCCATAGTGATGCTCCTGTCGTTCATATAAATATTAACCCGGCGACCAAATATATTGTCCTCAGCCGCCCTGTCTGCGCGGGTGGCAAGGCATCAACGCGCCGCTGTAGCCACTCTACAGCAAGTGTTGATAACGCAGTCCACCCGTGCAGACAGGGCGGTCTTGCCTTTTGATATCAATTGGTTAGATGCTTCAAACAGGGTGCGTCTGGGCGTGGCCTACATGGATGTAGGTCAGGGGCGTGAGCAGGAGCGGAAGCTTTGCGGCTTTTGACAAGGGCTTGCCATTGCCTGCAAGCCGCGCCTTGATACGCACCCTGTTTGAAGCACTGAGGGCAACATATTTGGTCGCCGGGTTAATAGTACTTTATCACTGGCAGTGGCTCAGGGGGTGAGGCCCTGACACGGAAATATGCCCAGTGGCCCCAAAGAAAAGCGGAGAGGAAATTTCCTGCAGGGATCTATACACTGGCAATCTGTCTCACCTGTAACGAACCTGACCAGCATGCAATCCCAACCTGAGTTTCTTTCCCTGCGCCAGCATCTGGAACAGGTCATCGTGGGTCAGTCCAGGCTGATCGACCGGCTCATGATCGCCCTGCTCACAGGAGGGCATGTGTTGCTGGAAAGCGCCCCTGGACTGGCCAAGACCACGGCTGTGAAAGCTTTGTCCAGCGGTGTGCATGCACGGTTTCAGCGTATCCAGTTCACCCCGGATCTGATGCCGGCGGATATTACCGGCAGCGAGGTGTTCAATCCCAAGACCGGGGATTTCCGCTTCGTACAAGGCCCCCTGTTCCATGAAATCATCCTGGCGGACGAGATCAACCGCGCGCCGCCAAAGGTGCAGTCTGCGCTTCTGGAAGCCATGGAAGAACACCAGGTCACCATCAGCGGCCACTCCCATGCCCTGCCGGATCTGTTTATCGTGCTGGCCACGCAGAATCCCCTGGAACAGTCCGGTACCTATCCCCTGCCGGAAGCGCAGCTGGATCGTTTTCTGCTGCACGTGCTTATCGACTATCCTGATGAAGAGGAGGAACTGCAGATTTTGCAGCGGGATCGGGAAATGCACTTTGGCGAGGACAAGGTCGATCTGGAAAGCCGCCTCAGCCCCGCGACGGTTCTGCAGGCGCGCAGGGAAGTCGCGGAGATCCATGTAGAAGAAATACTGCAGCGCTATGTGGTGAGCATCGTCCATGCCACCCGACACCCGGAAAAATGGTTGCCGGACTGGAAAGACATGATCCGCTTTGGCGCTTCTCCGCGGGCGACCCTTGCCATGGTGCGCGCAGCCAGCGCCCATGCCTATCTGCAGGGGCGGGAATACGTCATTCCTGATGATGTGCGGGAAGTGGCTGGGGACGTGCTGCGCCACCGCATGGCGCCCAGTTTTGCGGCGGGAGCGCAACAGCTGAGCAGCGACGATCTGATCCGGGGCATTCTGGATGCCATTCCGGTTCCCTGACATGCTGTCCGGGAAACTGTCCCGGTGGCTGGATGCCTGGGGCTCACCTCATGCCGGCGCCATCCGGGCGCCCTTGCTGGATGCAGCGCGGCGGCTGGAATTGCAGAATCATGTTCAATCCCTGGCCTGGTCCCTGACCGATTTCCAAGGGCAGGCCACCCAACCTCTGTTTGGTGATGCGCTCTCGGCTTTTCGTGGAAAGGGGCTGGATTTCGAGGAGAACCGTGCCTACCAGCCCGGCGATGAGCCGCGCCTGCTGAACTGGCGCCTGTATGCCCGCACGGGCGAACTCTACACCCGGGTGTTCAGGGAGGAACGGCGTCCCTGCCTGTTCCTGCTGGTGGACCGGCGGGCAGGCATGCGTTTCGCTACCCGGCGGCAGCTCAAGGTTACGCTGGCGGCTGGACTGGCCTGCTGCCATGCCTGGCAGGCGCAGCAGCATGCGTTTCCGGTGGCGGGGCTGATCCTGAACCCTGAAGCCCGCTGGTTTGAACCCGTCATGGGGGAAACCGCAATGGAGCCGCTGATTCAATCCCTGCTCGATCCCTGCCCGCCCCTTGCTTTCCAGGATGATCAGCTGCCCCTGGAGGAAATACTGCAGCTGTTGCTGCAGCGCCTTTCCCCGGGATGCTTTCTGCTGCTCCTCAGTGATTTCAGTGACCTGGATGTGGATTCCGCCGCATCGGTTCTGCACCAGCTGTCAAAGGCGCACAGCATACGGGCCATACAGATTCTCGACCCCGTGGAACAAGAACTCCCCGATGATGCAGATTTGCTGCTGGATGATCCTGCGGCACCAGATCCTATTCTTTTTTCCGGTGGAGACAGCGCCTTGCGCCGGGACTATGCGGAAGTATTCTCTGCCCGGCAGGCAGCGCTGACTGCCTGCTTCTCAGGCAATGGTATTCCCCTGCATGTCTGTACTACCCGGGACAGCGTGGAAGCCTGCCTGGATATGCTGCGTCCGGTGAACCATGCCGGATAAGGGCGCGTGGTTCGACATCATCCCCCCGGAGGCGCCAGCTGCGTCCGGGGGTATGGGACTGACCGGCCTGCTGCTGGTGGCTCTGGTTCTGCTGTTGGCTGTTCTGGCTTTATGGGGATACATGCGTTACGTGCGAGGAGACCGCCGTGCCCTGAAGCAGCTTGCTGTCCATCTCGAAAAAGGCCGCCTGGAACCGCGTGAAGCCTGCTGCCGCATAAGGCGGGTGCTGCGCCGTAGCCAATATGCCGCAGGCTTGCACAGGATCTCCAGCCACCCACAGCACCAGACTGGCTGGCAGCAGTTTCAGGTGCAGCTGCTGCAGGGTTGCTTTTCCCGTAAACCGCCTGCCGCTGCCGATGTGCAGGCGCTGCTTCTCCAGGCCATGGACTGGCTGAAAGAAATGGAGCCGCACTGATGTGGTCACAGGCGGCGGACTGGATTCGCCAGGTGCATTTTCTGCATCCGGGCTGGCTGTGGGCGTTTCCCCTGTCGTTGTTGACAGTGGGGTTGCTGTCGCGCTGCCGTTGTCTGAGGGAGCTGAGGTTGCCACCTTTGTTTCCCATGCGGGCTTGCAGGCATCCCCAGATGAGTATCCTGCGGGGGCTGATGCAGCAAAGATCCCGCGGGCAACGGAAAAGCTGGTCTGGGCACTGGTTCAGCTATGCGGTTTTTCTGCTGCTGATGCACCTGTCTCTGGCTCACCCCTATCGCCTGGGCAGGCAGCTTCCCGCTCCGCCCGTGTATGGCGATACCCTGTTCATCGTGGATACCTCCATCAGCATGGTGCTGCGCGACTACCTTGTGGCGGGAAAGCGTACAGAACGCATGACCATCCTCAAGAGCGTGCTGGCGCATTTCATCGATCAGCTTCAGGGAAACCGCATCGGCCTGATCGTCTTTTCCCGGGAGCCGTACACCTTGGCTCCCCTGACGAGCGATTACGCATTGCTGAAGTCCAGGATTCACCGCCTGCAACCGGCGGTGCTGACCGGGAACAGCTCAAACCTTGGCCGGGCCCTGATCTATACCCTGAAACAGCTGCAGCAGCCGTTCATGGCAGAGCGCAAGCCGGCGCTGGTGCTCATTTCAGACATCAACCGCAGTTCCCGGGATATCGACCCTGGCGCAGTGGCCGGCTATCTGCACAAGCAGGGCTACCGTCTGCACACCATCGGGATTGGCGCTTCCAGTGATGAAGCCAGGGAGGATGATTCCCGGGGACTGACCTATGAGCCGACCAGCTTTTCCCTGCTCAAGACCATCGCTGCGGAAGGTGGAGGGCGTTTCTACTGGGCCGACAATGCCCAAGGCCTGCGCGGAGCGATCCGGGCTGTTCAGGAAAGCGAACGGCGACCGTCAGAGGCCAGCCCCCGTTACCTGCGGGAACCCCTGTATTCCTGGTTCCTGTTGGCGGGTCTGGCGTGGCTCATGCTAGTTCAGCTGTGGCATGGCAGAGGGCGGCCTGCATGATGGAGATGCTCGAATCCCTGGAATGGCGTGCCCCGGCGTGGTGGTGGCTGGCCCTGTATCCCTGGGTGTTCGGGATACTGCGTGGGATATGGCAGCACCAGAAACACAACCCCTGTGCGGAGCCGGAACTGCTTCCCTGGGCTCAGGCGCGAACCGCGCCAGAGTTCGGGGCGGGGAAGCTGTGGCGGTATCTCCTCGTGGCTCTGGCATGGCTGCTGTTTGCTCTGGCCCTGTCCGGACCGCGTGTGGTGGAACAGGATTACGGGGAGGATGGCAGTTCCCGGGGTGAGCTTGTACTGGTGTTTGATCTGTCCCTTTCAATGACGGCCAGGGATGTTGCGCCCAGCCGCCTGGAGCGCAGCCGCCAGGCGCTGGAGCGCTTGTTGAAGACAGCCCATGGACAGAAAATCGGCCTGGTGGTGTATGCAGCCCGGCCACACCTGCTGACGCCCGTGACCCAGGATATGAACCTGCTGCGCCATGATCTGGGACTGTTACGCCATGGCCTGTTGCCGTCAGAAGGATCGGAACTCCCGGATGCCCTGGCCTTTGCAGGTCAACAGTTCCGCGAACCATCTGCGCCCCGGGGCTTGCTGCTGATCAGTGATGGTGGACTGGCGGAAGGTGATGACGCCGGAAGCGGCAGGCTGCAAACCACGGTGCAGGAACTGGCCAGGCGGGGAATACCTGTTCACGTGCTGGCAGCAGGCACTCCAGGGGGAACGGCCCTGCAGGCGCCTGATGGGAGCTGGCTGATGCATGACGCAGAACCCGTGATCGCCTCCCTGCATGAACAACGGCTGCAGGGCCTTGCGCAGCAAAGTGGAGGCGTCTATGCCCGGCTGGGGGATGGGGAGGAAGCGTGGCAGAAGCTGTACGAAGAAATTATCGGGCGACTTTCTCCTGCCGGCAGGAATGACAATGACAGGGGCCTCGTTGCCTGGAAAGAACTTTATTCCTGGTTTCTGCTGCCGGCAGTTCTGCTGATGCTCCTTTCCCGGGTTTCTTTTTCAAGGAACGCCGTCTTGCAGGGGAGCCTCCCTGGCCTGTTGTTGATCAGCCTGCTGGGGAGCATTGTCCCCCGGCCGGTTCAGGCTGATGATCAGGCCTGGCAGCAGATGGCCCACCAGGCCTATGCCCAAAAGTCTTACCTGGAGGCGCGCAAGGCCTATGCCCGGGTGCCCGGATATGCCG
>Ga0256832_1000278_pt1 | contig 32378 bp, 27 predicted proteins | sample 134614metaG_FD_190534 | JGI IMG/M metagenome (GOLD analysis project Ga0256832, IMG submission 190534) | Hydrothermal vent microbial communities from Lau Basin, Pacific Ocean - 134-614 | ecosystem: Environmental > Aquatic > Marine > Hydrothermal vents | place: Pacific Ocean: Lau Basin | collected...
GGCGACCATCGTGCCGAGCACCCCGTCGGTGGCCCCGAGCGCGCGGCGCACCTTGGGGGCGTCGGCGGCGTGGCAGAGCACCTTCACGTGGGGACCGGCGTCCATCGTCGCCCAGGCCGACACACCCCGCTCGCGGAGCTTCTCGACGGTGCGGAGCACGGCGATCGTGGTCGGCTGCCAGTAGAGCACGGACGGTCGCGCGCTCATGGCGCATGCGTGGAAGCTATAGGTGCTCTGCTCCATCGCCTCGCCGAGCGCGTCCAGATCCCGCTGGCGGAGCGCCCGCTTGATCTTCCGCGTGAGCCCCGCCGCCTTCTCCACCCAGGCGTCGTAGAGCGGCGAGGTCTTGCGCGAGCGCTCCATGCCCTGAGTCGAACCGATTTTCTTGGGGCCCGCGGCGGCCTTCGCGACCACGAGGCGTACGTCCCACCAGTCTTCGGGATGGAGCGGGCGGGCGGCGAGGTCCGCGTCGCCCTTCACGCCGGCGGGCAGCTCCGCCCACCCGCCGAAGATCGACCGGGCCGCCGACGCACTCGACTGTCGGGCCAGCGCGCTCAGGCGCCTGGGGCTCCATTTCAGGCCTGCTGCTCGGGTGGCCGCAGCGGCCAGAGCGGCGAACCCGGAGGCGCTCGACGCGAGGCCCGCAGCCGTCGGGAAGTCGTTGCGCGAGTCGACCCGAGCGCGGATGCGATGCCCCGCGGCGCGTCGCACCCGATCGAGAAGCTGCACGACCCTGCGGGCCTCGGACTCCGTCGCCGGCCGGCCGTCGAGTCGCACCTGGTCGGCGTCGAGGGAAGGGTCGAAGGCGACCGTCGTCTCGGTGAGCAGGCCGTCGAGGGTCAACGAGACGCTCGGGACGGCCGGGAGGTTTCGCCGGACGTCGCTCTTGCCCCAGTACTTGGCCACGGCGATGTTCGCGCGAGCGCGCGCGAAGGCCTCTCCGACGTTCTTGTGCTTGCTCATCCACCTGCCTCGGCGACCAAGGTCATGGTCGCGTGCTCGCGCAGCGCGGCTTCGATCTCCGTCGCTGCCTCCATGCTGGGCGCCAGCGCGATCATGCAGCCGCCCCCCCCCGCACCCGTCAGCTTCGCGCCCAGCGCGCCCGCTCCTCGGGCGACCCGACAGAGCGTCTCGAGCTTCTCCGTCGACAAGAGCAGCGCGCTCAGGAGCGCCTGGTTCATGTCCATGAGCTGACCCAAACCCCGCAGGTCGCCAGCCTCGACGGCCAGCTTGGCGTTGCGGACCAGCGCTTCGATTCCGTCGAAGATCTCGCCGATCCGTTCGGGCTCCTTGTCGTACTGCTTGCGGACGAAGTCGACGACCTCCTTCGTGCTCGAGGACTCTCCGCTGTGAGCGACGACGAGGGGGAGCGGCCTGGGGACACAGAGGCGCTGCAGCGGCTGGGAGCGCTGGAAGATCGCCACGCCGCCACAGGCCGCCATGGCGTTGTCGACCCCGGACGGGTTGCCGTGGAACACCTGCTCCCAGCGGAGGGCGATCTCCGCGATCTCGTCGTCCGAGGGAGGTGGCTCGCCTTCCTCTCGCCACCGAGCGTCCAAGGCGCGCAGCACCGCGACGCCGATGGCGGCCGAACAGCCCAGGCCGGCGCCCCCGGGGAGGGCGACCTCGCAGCGCACCCTTACGGGCGGCCGTTCGCCGAAGTGGGCCAGCAGCGCTTCGAAGGCGCGCGCGAGGGGCTCGTCGTCGCCGGGCGCGACGCGCTGGTCCCAGGGCATGCAGTGCAGCTCATGGTGTCCGTCGGCACTCTCGGCGGTCGCGCGGGCGCCGATACCCAGCCCTGCAGCGAGGGCCGGCTTGCCGTAGACGACGCTGTGCTCGCCCAGGAGGATGACCTTGCCGCGTCCGAATGCTGGCTCCACGGCCCGCCTCATAGCATGGCGCGCCGGGCTGTCCTACGGGGGGCGCCAAGGGCGCGGCCAGTCAGCTCGAGCGGACCGCGAGCCGTCGAGCCAGCCAACGCAAGGTTTCGACTCCCGGGCCTTTGAAGGGGGCCGCATCCAACGCCGCATTCGCTTCGCTCAGGAGCGTGGTCAGGCGGGCTTCGACGTTTGCGCGCGCGCCGCTTGCGACGATCAGCTCGGAGGCCGCGGCCACCTGAGCGTCCGTCGGCGACGGGGCGCTCATGAGCGCGTCGATGGGGCCGCGCTGGTCTGCTGGGACGATCCGCTCCGTCTCGGCGACCAGGGAGTTGCGCTTCTTGTGGCGGAGGTCGTCGCCCGGTTTGCCGGTCGGGCCGCCGAAGGTGCCCAGCAGGTCGTCGGCGAGCTGGAATGCCTCGCCGATGGGGTTGCCCCAGGCGAGCAGCGCGGCGATCGCCTCGTCGCTGGCCGCTCCGAGGAAGGCGCCCAAGAGCAGGGGGCCGCGCACCGTGTACGAGCCCGTCTTGAGGTCGTGCATGCGCGAGACGTCGGGGTTCGCCGTCAGGTCGAGGTGCTGTCCGAAGAAGACCTCTTTCTGGATCCTCACGAACTGCGCGAGCGCGCGGTCGCGGTGCGATGCCGGGAAGGGCGCCTCGAGCATCAGCTCCAGGGCGTAAGCCGCTGCGAGGTCTCCGGCGAGGATCGCCAGGGCGTTGGCGAGGTGAGGTTCGTAGCCCTTGTCGCGGAAGAACACATGGACCGCCGGCCCCCCGCGTCGCTCGTCGTCCTGGTCCATCCAGTCGTCGTGGATGAGCAGGAAGGACTGGAGCACCTCGACCGCTGCCCCGGCGGAGGTCGTCGCGTCCGGGTCGCCGTCCGGCGCGACGCAGCGGTACGCGGCCTCGAGCACCACCGGCCGCAGCCGCTTGCCGCCGCGGAGCGTCAGCTCGGCGACGCCCTCGGTCAGTTCCACGGATGCGGGCGAGATCTCCTGCGCCTCGGCGGTCTTGGCTGCGAGGTAGGTGCGGAGCTTGGCGTCGATGCGTTCACGGACGGAAGCGATCCAGGCGTCGTGGTCCATGGGGGACGCTTAGGTCGTTCCAGGACGAGGAGCAACTCCAGAGCCTCCCAGCGATCGTGGTGGGGAAGGTCCCGAGGCTCGATTCGTATGCGGTCTTGAACGTATGCAGTCTTGAAGTGGGTAGGTGTTTCGCGATAACAGACCGCAGCCGCGAGAGGCAGCGAGGAAAGGAGGGGTGATGCAGCCCGAAGGTCAGGGGGGACACCCACCGCAGGGGATGCCCCAGCAGCAGTTTCAGCAGCAGCCGGCGCCAGCGCAGGCGCCGATGCAACCCGCGGCGCCCGCCGCGCAGGCTGCGCCGTTGCGGCACGAGATCACACACGGGCCATCCTTCGCCATGTTGCGCTGCGATCTTGCACCTGGGCAGTCGGTGGTGGCCGAAGCCGGGGCGATGGTCGCGCGGCACAGCGGTGTGGCGATGGAGGTGAAGATGAACGCCAACCCCTCGGCGGGGATTTGGGCGACCATCAAGGCCTTCTTCATCGCTTTCGTCCGCAAGCTCGTGGGCGGGGAGACCTTCTTCGTCAACCACTTCACGGCTCCCCAGGGAGGCAGCGTCTGGATCGCGCCGACCCTCGCCGGGCAGATCAGCCACCGGCGCATGCAGGGCGAAACGATCACCCTCTCGACCGGTGCCTACCTCGCCAGCAACGGCAACCTGGAAATCAAGCTCAAATTCGGCGGGCTCAAGTCCCTGTTGGCCAAGGAGGGGGCGTTCTTTCTTCAGATCTCCGGCCACGGCGACCTCTGGTTCACCAGCTACGGAGGCATTCACGCCGTCGACATCAACGGCCCGTTCATGGTCGACAACGGTCACCTCGTCGGCTTCGAGGGGAACCTCAACTTCAACATCCGCAGCGTCGGCGGCGGCATGATGGGCCTCGTCGCGTCCGGCGAGGGACTCGTCTGCGAGTTCAACGGCCAGGGCCGCGTGTATCTGCAATCTCGAAACCTGGGCGCGCTGGTGGGGTGGCTCACGCCGCTCCTGCCTCGCTGAGGGAGGCTGTTCGCGATGGATATTCAGATCGGTTACCGACCCGCGCAGGCGATGGCCCGCGTGGTCCTTCAGAACGGCGAGCAGATCCGCGCCGAGAGCGGCGCCATGGTTGGAATGAGCACGAACGTGCACATCGACACCAGCGCCGCCGGCGGGATCATGAAGGGGCTCAAGCGCATGTTCGGCGGCGAGAGCTTCTTCCAGAACACCTTCACCGCGCAGGGCGGACCGGGCGAGGTGCTTCTGGCCCACTCCCTGTGTGGCGACATCGTCCCCCTCGACATGACGCCCCAGGGCTTCTTCATTCAGTCGTCGAGTTACATCGCGTCGAGCCCCTGGGTGCAGATCGACACGAAGCTCGGCGGCTTCAAGAGCTTCTTTGCCGGTGAGGGCGTCTTCGTGCTCAAGGCGACAGCGCAGCAAGAAGGGAAGGTGCTCGTCGGCGCCTTCGGAGGCATCCAGGAGCTCCAGTGCGACGGGAGCCTGGTCATCGACACGGGGCATCTCGTCGCCTGGGACGCCACCCTTCAGTACAACGTCGGCAAGAGCGGCAGCGGCTGGATCGCGTCCTTCCTCAGCGGTGAGGGGCTCGTCTGTCACTTTCAGGGGCAGGGACGCATCTGGATCCAGACGCGCAATCCCCAAGAATACGGCGGCCTCGTGGGGCGGATGCTCCCGCCGCGGGAGCAGTGAGTCATGCGCTACGAACTCAAAGACAAACCCGACTTCGGCATGGTTCAGGTCCTCTTCGACCAGCCGGGTGAGCAGCTCCTGGTCGAGTCCGCCGCGATGGTCGCCAAGGACAGCGCCATCGACATGAAGACCCAGATGCAGGGGGGGCTGATGCAGGCCGCCAAGCGCAAGATGCTCGGCGGCGAGAGCCTGTTCCAGAACACCTTCACGGCGACCGCCCCAGGGCAGCAGCTATGGATCGCCCCGAGCGCCGAAGGCGACGTGCAGGCCCTCGAGCTCGATGGGACCTACGAGGTGATGCTCAACAGCGGCGCTTTCTTGGCGAGCGCGCCCTCGGTGGCCCTCGACACCAAGTGGGGCGGGGCCAAGGGCTTCTTCAGCGGGACGGGTTTCTTCCTGCTCAAGTGCGCCGGCCATGGGCCGCTGTTCTTCTCGAGCTATGGCGGCATCCACGCCGTCGACGTCGGGCCGGCGGGGTATATCTGCGACACCTCGCATGTGGTTGGCTTTACGAGCGGCTTGAACTACCAGGTGACCAAGGTCGGCGGGCTCAAGTCGCTCTTCCTCAGCGGTGAAGGGCTCGTCTGCAACTTCCAGGGACAGGGTCGCCTGTGGATGTCCACCCGCAACGCCAACGCGCTTGCCGCCTTCCTCCACCCCTTTCGGCGCGTCAAGAGCCGCAACAACTGAGGGCGACGGGCGCGCTCCTTGCGCTGGTCGCGATCCTGAGCGCCGGCTCGGTCCGAGCGCAGCGGGGCGTCGACCCGCCGCGGCTGCGCCCGGTCCTTCGGCTCTTTGCCACCGGCGGCGTCGCGGGGGAGCTGGCCACCCCTGCGTGTGGGTCGTCCCACTTGGAGGCCGCCGAGATCGCGCGACGCGACGTGTGGCAGCGGGATCGGGCCGCCTCGCTCCTCGTGGACACCGGGGGTCTCTTGGCGCGGCACGGCGTCGCGCGGTTTGCTTCGCGTCGAGAGCCCGAAGCCCTCGCGCGGCTCGTGAGCGCGCTGGGGTACCGGGCTCTGGCGCTCGGGGAGGCGGACCTGGGCGATCCGCGCGAGCTCTTGCTGCGCCGGGCCCGCGCCCTGCGCCGGCGCGGTGTCCCTTACCTTGCGACCAACCTCCGCTGCGCGCCGGAGTCGGCCCAGGTCTGTGAGGTTCTCGTCACCGGCGCCGACGGCGTGCCCATCGCTCGTCAGGGTGGCGAGAAGGTCGCGCTGCTCAGCTACCTGGATCCGGGGGTGGGCCACCGCGTCGGCCCCGACCGTATGCAGGGCCTGCGGCTCGAGCCCCTCGAAGGCGCGATGCGCAACGGTGTCCGGGCGGCGCGTGCGGCGGGAGCGACGCTGGTCGTCGCGATCGTCGACCACCAAGGCTCGGGAGCCGTGGGCGCCGCGCGCATTCTCAATGTGGTGGCGCAGCTCGATGAAGCGGACAAGCCCGATCTCGTCCTCGCTGCGAGCGCAGGCACCGAGCTGCTCTTCGCACGCCCCGTCGGCTTTCGTCCCGCCTTCGTGGCCGCGCCCACCCGCAGCGCCGTCGACGCTCGGATCCGTCACAACGGCGAGAGCTACGACATCCTTGCGCACCCATCCGGGGACGGCCCCGTGGCTCCGGCTTTCGCTGCCTTCATGGCTTCTGTCGGGCCTCTGTACTGCCAGGAGCTCGGTCATGCGCTGGTCGGTGGGCGGGTGAACCCCGCGCTCGGTGAGCTTGGCCCCCGGGCCCTCGCCGAGCTCCTGGCGGGGGTCATGCGTCACGCTGCGCGCGCTGACGTTGCCGTCCTGAACGCCAGCGCCATCGACGGGCGGTGGCCGGGGGTCCGCGAAGGCACCCTCTCCGCCAGCGATGTGAACGTCGCCGTCCAGTACGACGAGCCCTTGATGCGGGCGACCGTGCCCGCGCTCTGGCTGCGTGACTTCGCGCGGCGCCACGCCGACGACGACGAGGCGCTCCTGAAGCTCGGGCTGACGATCGACAACCCCTACGGCACGCTCGAGAAGATCAAGATCAACGGGCGGCTCCTCGATTTGGAGGCGTACTACGATGTCGTCACGATCCGCTTTCTCGCGGAGGGGGGCGACGACGGAGTGGTGCCTGGCGGCGTCGAGTGGGAGCAGCTCGAAGGGCTCACGCTCCGAGGCGTGCTGCTCAGCTACTTACGAGAGGAGCGCGAGGAAGATCCACGGCAGGCGCTCCCGGATCCCTCGGAGCAGCTCGAGTGGACGCTACGCATCGACAGCGACCTGACCTTCAGCGGTTCGGCGGTGCGCGACCCCGGGGGCTATGCCGAAGGGCCCTTGCAGAACGCCAACCAGACGCAGCTCGGGGTGAACGCGAACCTCGCCCTCAACGCGCTGTCCCGGCGGGCCGCTTGGGAGAACCTGCTGACCGCGACCTACACCCTCGCGGCGACGAGCGAGACGAACGGCTTCGACGAAGGCGCCGATCAGCTCGTCTACCGCACCACGGGCAACTACCGCGGCTTCCGGGTGCTCCGGGACGAGCTCTACGTGCCGGATCTCGTCGCCGAAGGCTTGCTTCGCAGCGAATTCACCAAAGCCGACGACCGTGACACGCACTTCCTGAACCTGCGCTTCACCGGCGGCCTCCAGTGGCGCTTGCACCTCAAGGTCAAGCTCAAGCTGGTCGGTGGTTTCGAGATCCTGGAGGCCACGAGCGGCGCCGAACGCAGCGTTCATCCGGGCCTTGGCGCCCAGCTCAACATCGACCCGTGGCTCCTCATGCGCTCGGGGCTCCGCAAGCTCACCCTGACCGTGGGCGCGGACTACTTCGTCTCGGGGCTGGGGGGCCTCAACCGCCACCTCTTGCAGGGCCTGTTCGACCTCCAGCTCAATCTCAACCGCTTCCTCGCGCTCTCGTTCAACGTGACGCTCTATGGCCTCAAAGAGCGTGACGACGACTTCTCCTTCGCCACGCAGACGAACGTCGCAGTGCGCGTCTCCTGGACCGGGCGCCACCTCGCCCACTGATCGGCGCGCTCGTCGTTTGCGCTGGCCGGCGGTCGAGGCGTAGGGTTGGCTCCATGCGCGTCGTCGGCTTCGTTCTCCTCTTGGTTGGGCTCGGATGCAGCGATCCGGGCCCGGTCCAGCAGACGCACCGGGGGCGCCTCGAAGAAGGCGACTCGGTCCACCCTCAGGACGGCTCGTTCTACGACGCCTACACTTTCGAGACCAAGCAGGGCGCGTCGATCGTCGTCGAGCTGCGGTCGGACGACTTCGACCCCTACCTCCTGCTCAACGGTCCCGAGGGGGACCAGCTCGCCCAGAACGACGACGTCTCCGAAGGCGATCTCACCGCGCGCCTGGCGCTGACGGCGCCCGCCGACGGCACCTACACCGTGTTCGCCAACTCCCGCTCGGCAGGGGAGACCGGGGCCTACACTCTGACCATCGAGGCGCGCCCGGCGGCTCCGTAGCCTCGGCTCTGCCCCGACAGCCCGTCAGGGGTTGGGTGTGCTCCGCTATCCCACACTCCCCGTTCCCTTGGGCCGACGGATCGAGCTCAGACGCGATCTTCGGTCAGGGAGAGGATCCCCGCCGCCGGTCCTGGTAGACTCTGTGGGTGATGCGCGCAGGCACCCTCGCACTGCTCTTGCTCTCGACGAGCGTCGGTACGCTCTCGGCTCAGGAGCCGACCGCTCAGCAGCGGCAGCAAGCAGCGCAAGCCTACGACCGCGCAGCGGCGCTCTTCGTCCAAGGACACTTCGCCCAGGCGGGTCAGTGGTTCATGACCGCGTACCGCCTTGCTCCGGCGAAGGCCGCGCTGTTGCAGGCGGTGCGCGCGTATCGGCGTGCCGGACAGCTCGAGCGAGCCGGCACCCTCGCGATTCTCCTGTCGCAGGAGTACCCGAACGACGCACCGTCGGTGGAGCTCGCCGCGGAGGTCATGGAGGAAGCGGGTCGTCGCGCGCTCCTGGTGACCGTGGATTGCGAGGGGTGTGAGGTCGAGGTGGACGGGCGGATGCTCGCGACCCGCGCGGCCTACGTCACGCCCGACGAGAACCACCGCGTCGTCGGTCACTTCGGTGCCGCGCATGTCGAAGAGGTCGTCCATGGCGCTGCGCGCGAGCAGCGACAGGTTCGCTTCGAGCGCCCCGCCGGCGCGGAGGTCGTCGAGGAGGAGCTCACCGAAGGCGAGCGTCGTCGTCGGGAGGAGCGCCGCCGCGAAGAGGCGGGACCGGCCTACAAGGTGATGTCGCCCGGCGTGTTCTACGTCAGCCTCGCGGCGACCGTCGCCTTGGCCGGCGTGACGGTGTGGTCGGGCGTGGACACCCTCAGCGGCGTGGGTGCCTACGAAGCGAACCCGACGCGCGAGGCCTACGAAGCCGGGCAGGACAAAGAGCGACGGACGAACATCCTGCTGGGTGTGACCGCCGGCGTGGCGGCGTGGACGATCGTGACCGCCGTCCTGACGGACTTCTCGGGTCGCGATGACGAAGAAGACGACGACCGCGTCGAGGCTGCCATCGCCCCCAGCCGGGGCGGCGCCCAGTTCATGCTCCGAGGGACCTTCTGATGAGCCTCAAGCGGAGAAACTCCATGATGACGGCGTCGCTTCCGGCCGTCTCGCCGGTGCTCCCGACGCACACGCAGTCGCAGCACCTGGGCCGCTATCAACTGCTGGCCAAACTTGCTGCCGGCGGAATGGCGACCGTTTATCTTGGCCGCATCGCCGGTGCCGGCGGCTTCGACCGCCGTGTCGCGATGAAGGTCCTGCACCCGCACCTGGCCGAGGACGCCAACATCCGCGACATGTTCCTCGACGAAGCGCGCCTCGCGGCGCGCATCCGCCACCCCAACGTGGTCCCGGTCATCGATGTCGGCGAAGAGCCCGGCCAGGGCACCTTCCTCGTGATGGAGTACATCGAGGGTGTCGACTTCTCGAAGGTCATCCGCGCCGCGGCCAAGCGCGCCGCGCGCCTCGCACCCCCGGTCGTGCTGCGCATCGTCGTCGACATGCTCGCCGGTCTGACCGCCGCGCACGAGCTCAAGGATCCACAAGGCAACCACCTCGGCGTCGTGCACCGCGACATCTCGCCGCACAATGTGCTCGTAGGGACCGACGGCATCTCGCGCATCACCGACTTCGGCATCGCCAAGGCCGAGGGGCGCATCTCGAGCACGCAGACCGGCCAGCTCAAGGGCAAGCTCGCCTACATGCCCCCCGAGCGCCTCAGCCGAAAGGGCGGCAAGGTCATCGACGACGCCCGCGGCGATCTCTTCGCGACGGCGATCTGTTTGTGGGAGGGCTTGACGGGCAAGCGCCTCTTTCGGGGCGACGACGACCTCGAGACGGTGCGCAAGGTCCTCTACGAAGAGATCCCGAAGCCAAGCAGCATTCGCCCGGACCTGGAGCCGCTGGACGAGGTGGTCCTCAAGGGGCTCGCGCGGGACCCGGACGAGCGTTACCAGACGGCTCGCGAATTCCGCATCGCCCTCGAAGAGGTCGCTCCGAAGGTGGGCGGGCTCGGTCGCCCCGAGCACGTCACTCAGCTCCTCGACGCACTGATCGGGCCGAGCCTCGAGCGCCAGCGGCAGGCCGTGGAGGCGGCGGTGCAGGCCGCGGAGGCCGCGATGCTCGACGCGCCGATGCCCTCGCACGGGCCCGTGACCGGCTCGTACCGCCTGGCCGCGGAGCGCACCCCTTCGGTGACCGAGGGCACGGCGCTGACGACCGAGCGCGCGGGCGGGACGATCTGGAAAGTGTCGGCGCTGGTCTTGCTGCTCGCCCTGGTCGGGCTTGGGGCCTACATGTTCGGCCGGGACACGACCCCGCCGCCGGCCGTCGCGCCGGCCACGACGACGGCGGCGCCTCCGGGGGAAGCGGGGGGTGGGCTCTCGCCCCCGCTGCCGGCCGGTGAGCCGACGGCGCGACGGGCGAGCGCCCCCGCGCCGGCGACGGTCGTGACCGCGACGGGCTCGACGGCGGCGGAGCCTGCGATCGGTGGGAGGACCATGGCGGCAGAAACCACAGCCACCCCCGCCGAGGCCACGGAGGCTACCGCCGACGCCACAGAGGGTACCGCCGAGGTCACGGAGGCCGCCGACCGCGGAGAGGTCGCCGAGTCGGACTCGGCCATGGGGACGGACTCGGCCATGGGGACCCGTGCACGGGTCAGCGCGCGGATGCGTGGCCACTCGATGCGCCGTCCGCCGCGCGCCACCGCGCCGGCGGAGCCGCCGCCTCCCCCGACTCCGATGGTGACCCGCCCAACCATGACGACGACCGTGGACGTCCTCGACAACCCCTATGCCCAATAGTCTCGCCCTCTTCGCTTTGCTCGTAAGCGGCGCCGCGCTCAGCGGCTGCAACGTGTACAAGGCCTCCTTCCTCGATGCCGGAGGCGACGCCGGTCAGCTCGGCTGCCGGCGCGGCACCGCGGACTGCGACCGCAACGGGAGCTGCGAGTCGAACCTCGACAGCCCCATGACCTGCGGGAGCTGCGACAACCGCTGCCTCGGGGCGCAGGTGTGCAACCCCAGCAGCTTCACTTGCGAAGGCGACGCCGGCATGTTCGACGCGGCTCTGCCCGATTCGGCGCTCCCCGACGCCGGCGATGCCTCGATGGACGCCGGCCCGGTCGTTTGCGGGAACGTGCCGCCGCCGCGCCCGACGACCCCCGACGACATCGATGTCGAGACCCACACCTGGGCCCTCAAGGACATCGTGCTCGATCAACGAGGCAAGTGGCAGGACATCGGCTGGAACCTCGACGGGCGCTGCACCTTCGATATCACCGACGAGCACCTGTGCACGCCCCCCACGGCCCCCGTGCCGCCCCTGGACGGACCGGGCGGTGTCGACAACTCCTTTGGCCAGCACATCCTGGGTCTGGTCGCCATGTTCAACACCACTTTCGAAGTCGTCGCCCAGCGTTCGATGGAGGAAGGGCAGTCGATCATCGTGCGCCTGACCAACTGGAACGGCATGGACGACGACCCGAGCGTCGATGTGGCTCTCATGGCCGCTGCGGGCGTTCGGCGCCCCGACGGGACGACCGTCCCGCAGTGGGACGGCAGCGACCGGTGGGACGTCGCCTCCACGAGTTTCCGTGGCGGCAATCCGGAACAGCCGCTCATTCGCGCAGACAATGCCTACGTCGCCGGCCGGATGATCGTCGCCAAGTTGCCCGATCGGCAGCCGATTATCGTCCCTTGGGTGTCGACGAACTCCTTCGAGCTTCGGTTGACGGATACGACCTTCACGGCCGAGATCTCTGAGGACGCCAACACGCTTCAGCGCGTGTGGCTCACCGGGCGTTACGGCGTGATCGACCTCGCCGATGCCTGGGAGCGCTCGGGCCTCTGCGACGGCGGTGCCCTTCGAGCGCTGGTGGACATGGAGATCAGCGAAGACATGGACGTGCGAAGCACTCCGGGCACCGGTGGAATGGGTGCGACGTGCGATGCCATCAGTCTGGCCCTGGAGTTCACGGGCTATCGCGCAGACTATGGGACCCTCGTCACACCCGAACCCCCCCCTCCCGTCGAGTGCATCCCGGATCCCACCTGAAGCGCGACCGACACCCCAACGGCTCTCTCGCGGCCTTGCTGGCCGCCTGGGTGGGGATCGGGTGTTGCTCCGGTTCCGGGTCCATGGTCACGGATTCCGGCACGGACAGCGACGGGATGTGCGAGGCCGACTTTGGCGACGCTCGCTCCTGTCGCGACGACTGCTCCCTCGTCTGCGAAGGGGGAGACGCATGCGTTGCCCCGCGCTGCGAACCGGTCGATGCCGGTATGGAGGAGGAGTGCGGCGTCCGCTGGCCCGCGCGGCCCGATCGGCCGGACGCGCTCGACGACCAGGAAGTCGTCTTCGCCCTGAGAGACCTGCAGCTCGATCAGCGGGCGAGCTGGGCCGAGCTGGGGTGGGACCTCGATCAGCGCTGCACCCTGAGCACGGCCGACGAAGCGAGCTGCATTCCGCCCGGCGCGTCGTCGCCCCCCCTCGACGGGCGGGAGGGCCGCGACAATGTCTTCGGGGCTACGATCTTGGAGGAGCTCGCGGACGCGGACCCGGGCCTGGGAGCGGCGGTGCAGGCGCGTATGAGCGCAGGCGAGGCGCTGTTGTTGCACATCGGCGGCTGGAACGGTCAAGCCGACGATCCCCTCGTCGAGGTGTGGCTCGCGCAGACCGTCGGCGTCGACCGGGCCGACGGCGAACCCGAACCTCAGTGGGACGGGGCGGACGTGTGGGACGTGTCGAGCGCGAACTTCGTGACCATGGCCAACCGGCCGCGGCTGGGGGACGACCGCGCGTACATCGCGAACCGCACGCTCGTGGTGCGCCTGCCGGATCGCGAAGAGCTGGTGTTTCCCCTCTCGGGGGGTGCGCAGCTCGAGCTGCGGATGACCGAGACGAGGTTGACGGGCACCCTGAGCGAGGACACTCGTCGTCTCGAAGACGTCGTCATCACCGGGCGCTTCGCGCTCATCGACCTCGAGGCCGCGCTCGGCAAGGCCGGCATCTGTCCGGGCACCGAGCTGCGCGCGCGTCTCGAGCGCCGGCTCGCGACCTCCCTCGATCTTCGTAGCGATCCCGAAACCGCTAGCCCGGGAGTCACCTGCGACGCGGTGAGCGCGGCGTTCCCACTCGTCGGCGTTCGGGCGGGGTTGGGGGCGAGGGTCGAGCCTCCTCCGCCTCCGGAAGACCGTTGCCCTGCGGGATGAACGCCGGCTTTCCCTGCCTCGGCGACGGTTTTTCTCCCCCGTGGGCCGCCCCTGGCGGCAGAGCGGGGTGTTCGTTCCGGACAGCTTCTGTGATACGAGGCTGGGGAAGCTGGTGAGGGGGCGCTGCGTAGTAAGGGTGAACTCGCCCACAGACAGGAGGAATTCGCAATGAAGTGCTCGAAGTGGATGCTCGTCCTCGCGGTCGTGTCGTCGATCGGATGCGGGAGCAACGAAGACGATGCGCATGAACAGCAAGTAGAGGCTGCCGCCGAGGAGGTCGCGGCGGCCGCCGACCAGGTCGCGCAGGAGGCTGTCGCCGAAGCGGCCGGAGCGGCTGCCGAAGCGACGAACCAGGCCGGTGAGGCAACCGCAGCGGCCAACGCGTCGGCCATGCAGGGCCTCGCCCAGCTCGGTGAGGCCCTCGGCCAGGCTCTCGAAGCCGGCGCTCAGGCAGAGGGCGGCACGCCCTGCGAGCAGTCCTACAACGGAGCGAGGGCGATGATGGAGGCGCTCAGCAAGCAGCTCGGGTCGGGGAACGAGGCCAACCTGCCGAGTCGCGAGGCTTACCTCGAAGCATGCGGTCGTCTGCCGGAGCAGGCGCAGCAGTGCATGGTGCCCTCGTATGCGATGCAGCACATGCAGGAGTGCCGGGAGGTGGGGAACGATCCGCAGGTGCAGCGGCTGCGCGAGATGATGCGCGGCGGCAGCGCGAACTGAGGCGCCCGCGGAGGCGCCCGCAGCGTGTTCCCGCCCTCGACACGTCTGCAGCTGGCGCTGGTGGTGGCCGCCGTCGGGGCCGCCACGCAGCTCGCCGTCCGCGGCAGAGGGCGCCTCTTCGGGGTCCCGGCCGACTCGCCGACGGAGCGCGACCGCGGCTGGGCCGCCGGGGTGCGGGTCGGGGCTGCTGGGATTGGTCTGGGGTGCGTCGTCGTCGTGCTGGGCGCTCGAGACCCGCGCGGGGTCCTGTCGGCCCTCGCCGCCGGCGTGCTCTTGCCGGCCGCGGCGCTGGCTCTCGGGCGCTGGCGGATGGCCGTGCGCCACGCCGCGCCTCCACCCACGGAGTGGTGGCGGCTCGCGTCGGTGCCGCTGCACCTCGTCAATGCCGCGACGGTGGCCGTGGGTGCGGCGCTCTTCGCGTGGCTGCTCCCCAAGCTGCCGAGCATCGTCCCTCTGCATTGGGCGGTGCTCGGACACGGCGGGTACGGTTCGCCGACCAAGTTGTGGTGGTCGCTGCTGCCTTTGAGCCTCAACACCGGGTTGCTCGTGCTCGCGGCTCGGCAGCTCGCAGGCGTCTGCAACCACCGCAGGCTGGCGCTCCTGCGCTTTACCGAGGTGCTCTTGGTCGGCTTCGACGTGGCGATCGTCGTCGTGTGGCTGGGCGCCGCGGCGAGCGGTCGTCCGGAGCTACGGGTTCTGCGGCCGGCCTTGCTCCTCGCCGGTGTCGTCGTCGCCGCGGCGCTCCTCGGGGGCCTGGTGGCGAGCGTTTCTCTGCGTCGTCCGGGGCGCCCTCAGTATGAACGGGCGCAGTCGTGATAGAGGCAAAGCCATGATCGTCGGCTGGCGCGAATGGGTCGCGCTTCCGGAGCTTGGCATCCCGCTGATCAAGGCGAAGGTCGACACCGGCGCGCGGACCTCCTCTCTGCATGCGCGGGACGTGTCGATCTTCTCGCGGAAGAAGCAGCGCTGGGTTCGCTTCACGGTTTACCCGACCCAGCGATCGACGCGGACTGCCGTCGTGTGCGCCGCGCCCCTCGTCGACGAGCGTTGGGTCCGCAGCTCGAACGGGCGCGCCCAGCTTCGCCCGGTCATCGTGGCGGAGCTCGACCTCGGCGGCGAGAGTTGGGACATCGAGCTCACCCTGACCGACCGAGACGTCATGGGTTTCCGGTTGCTGCTCGGTCGCCAGGCGGTGCGTGGGCGCGCGATCGTCGATCCGGGACGCTCCTTTCTCACGCGGACGGTGCGCCCGAAGAAGAGGCGTGCCACCAAGAAGAAGCCGACGACCAAACGCGCCAAGGTGCCCAAGCCTTCCCGGTCCAGGCCTGCCGACCGACCGACCGTCGCGTGGAAGGTGGGGGCGCCTCGCAAACCCTCGACGAAGCGCCGCCGATGAGTCCGATGGTCGGCGAACAGTACGGACCATGGCGTCGTTGCTCGCCGTTGACCTTGGTCTCTGCAGCCGAGGCCCGTCGTCAGCTTCGGCGGGCGCGGGCCCGGCTCATGCCACGTTTGTCGAGCAGCCGGTAAAGCGTGACCGGCGTCACGCCCGCGGCTTTGGCTGCCCGACGGACGTTCTGGCCGTGTCGTTCGAGGAGCTCGCGGAGCCACTGGGTTTCGAGGGGCGCCAGCCAGCGTTCGCGCATCTCCGCGAGGGTCGGCTCCCCGTGGCGCGACGGCGGGGCCGGAGCGGTGGGAGGCGCGTCACGGATCATCGCGGGCAGGTCCTCGGCGGTGATCGCCTCGCCGGAGGCCATGAGCACCGCGTGCTCCATCGCGTTCTTGAGCTCGCGCACGTTGCCGGGGAAGTCGTAGGCCATCAGAACCGCGAGTGCGTCGGTGGAGAGACGGCGCACCGGGCGCTCATGCTTCTCGGCGGCCTGTTTGAGGAAGACCCGCGCCATGGTCTCGAGGTTGTCTCTCTTGTAGGAGCGCAGCGGCGGAAGCTCCATCGTCATCACGCTCAGCCGGTAGTAGAGGTCTTCGCGGAAGGTCCCCTCCCGGGCCATCGCGGGCAGGTCGCGGTTGGTGGCGCAGATGAGGCGCACGTCCACCGTGCGCGGGGCTTCGTCGCTGCCCAGAGGTTGAATCTCGCCGTCCTCGACGGCGCGGAGCACCTTCGCTTGCAGCGGGACCGGCAGCTCGCCCAGCTCGTCCAGAAAGAGCGTGCCGCCGTCGGCCTTGACGAACTCGCCCTTTTTGTCTCGGGTGGCGCCGGTGAAGGCCCCCTTGACGTGCCCGAAAAGCACGCTTTCCAGGAGTGTCTCTGGGATCGCCGCGCAGTTGACCGTGACGAAGGGCGCGTCGGCGCGGGCGCTGTTGAAGTGGATGGCGTGAGCCACGAGCTCTTTGCCTGTGCCGCTCTCACCGTGAACCAGAACCGGGACGTTCGTCCGCGCGACCCGCTCGATGCGCCGCTCCACTTCGAGCCACTCGGGGCTGAGGCCCTTGATGAGAAAGGGCCGGCCGCTCTTATCACGGGAGGCATGGTAGAGCTGCGCTCGGCGCAGGAACTTGGCCGACGAGGTGGCGATCTCTTGCAGCGCAGCGAGCGTCGTGTCGTCGAAGGAGTGCTTGCGGCGCGACGAGACGCTGAGGACCCCGATGGCGCGCCCTTGGTACGGAATGGGCGCGGCGGCGACGGAGGCGACCTCGAAGTAGTAAGGCGCGTAGTGCGGGTCCGTCGCCGCATCCACACAGAGATAAGGTTCGTTCTGTGCGTAGGCGTAAGCTGCAACGCCGTTGAAGCCCCCGTCGGCGCGCCGGAGGGGCAGGACGTCGTCGGGGAGGGTCACGATGAGCCCCTCGACGACATGGAAGTGGATCGCCAGGCCGTTCTTGGCTTCGTCCCACAGGAGGATGGCCCCGTGGTGGGCGCCCGTGCGTTCGAGGGCGAGCTCCATGATCCGGCGCTCGAGGGACTCGACGTCGGAGACATCGTGGAGGGCCTCATCGGTTGAACTCATAAAACCACAGTATAGCGCATAGATCTAGCTGTTTCACCAAATAAACAGCGCTCGCCGGTTTTCCCAAGGATCTTCATGTGTAGGTGCTTGGCACCCTATGTGCTCTTCGGTCCGCCAACTTCAACGAGCACCGAACCGAAACCTGCTGGAGAATCCGATGAACCGCTCGATCCTTGTCTTCGCCCTCGCCCTCGTCGCCCTCGCTGGTTGTGCCTTCGAGTCCGGCAGCGAGTCCGCCGCGAGCGCCGCCGCCGTGACCGGTCGGCCCTACTTCGACCTCTTCGAGGGAAGCGACGGCGACTGGTACTTCAACCTCAAGGCTGCCAACCACGAGACCATCCTCCGCTCCGCGAGCGGCTACGCCACACGGACCGGGGCGCTGAACGCCATCCTCAGCGTGCTGGACAACGGCGAGCGGGAGGAGCGCTTCGAGCAACGTACCGCCGCCAACGGCGAGTACTACTTCGTCCTCGACGCCCGCAACGGCCGCACCATCGCGGTGAGCGAGACCTACATCAGCTACGCGAACGCGCACCGCGGCATGCTCGCGGTCATTCGCAATGTGGGCGCGTACCTCGACTTCATGGCGTCCCGCACCGGCGCGCGCTTTCAGGTCTTCCAGGGTGCTGACGACCGCTTCTACTTCAGCCTTTACGCTGGGAACGGCGAGATCGTCCTGCAGTCGCAGGGCTACGTGGACGAAGCCTCGGCGCTGAATGGGACCTTCTCGGTGGCGGCCAACGGCGTCCACGCCGAGCGCTTCGAGCTGAACGAGGCAGCCAGCGGCGGCTATTACTTCAACCTGCGCGCCTCGAACGGCCGGGTCATCGGCACCAGCGAGGTCTACACGACGCGGGCGTCGGCCGAGCGCGGCATCGAGGCCGTCATGGCCCTCTTGCCCGAGGTCGAGCTGCTCTGACGACTGCCTGGTTCGGGCTCGCGTGAACCGAAACGCGGCGGCGGGTTGATCCCGTCGCCGCATTTTCTTCCTCGGTCTCCGTCGGCGCCGCCTGGATCTCGTTGTAGCGGAGCGTTACGGTCCGAGCGTGCTCGAGCGCGTCGCGCTGCATCAGACCCGTTTCCGGACCCCAGGCGTCACGCCCGACGCCCGCGGTGTCCTGCTCGGCCAGCGCGGACTCGTGCTCTTTCCCAGCCTCGACCGCCTCGTGGCCTTCCTTCGCGCCTACAGCGAGGAGAGCTCGCTGGACGAGCTGCTGCCCAGTCTGGTCCTCCGGCGGGTCGTCACTCCCCTCAAGACGCGGGAGCTGATGGTCGCCTTCGCCGCCGAGTCGTCCTACCGGATGGACCGGATCGCCGCTGCAGCGAAGCTGACCGGCGGCTTCGTCTTCACCGGCACCTCGAGACACTTCGTCAAGTACCGCGACGGCCTCTCGCCTCTGGGCTACGACGTCCAGGAGCTCGTCGAGGACCCCGCGGATCTCGTGCTCTACCACGACGGTTTCCGGCAGACGTACCGCTTCGAAGGCGAGATTGCGCTGCGCGACCTCGTGTTCAAGTTGACGCCTGAGCGGGTGCCGGCGGGGCTGCGCGCCGAGTCCACCGAGCTCCTCTGGGTGACGAGCGAGGTCGGGATCGGAGGCGCGATCCTCGGCTATCTCTTCCGGTGGCAGGTCCCGGCACGTGCGGCGCTCGTCGAGTGGCCCGCGACGAGTGCCTTCGACGACCGGCCGCGGCGGCTGTACCTCTTCGAGATCCGTGAGGCACCGGAGCGGGTGGTGTCCCTCCTCGCCTCGCTTCCAGGGGTGCATGTCTACGAGCCGCTCGGCAAGACCTTCGCCGTCGAGCTCGGCTACCGGCATCCCATCGCCCTCGACTCGTGCCGCTCGCTCTTTGGTGACGGCGGGCTGTATCTCTTCGGGGGGGATGGTTCGCCGCTCGTGATCCGGCCGCTCCCGCCGATGGCGCCGATCCGTTCGCTCGTGCGCAGCGCGATCGCTCTGGACGACGAGCCGGTGGAAGCCGCCGTGGGTTCGGGGTCGGAGCGCTCCCTGGAGCTCGCGCTCCCGCTGCGCTTGGCCCCGACCGTCGCACCATGGAAGGCGGTGACCGCGACGGTCGTACCGGCCCGGCAGCGGGCCTGGCTCGAGCGGCTGCTCTACGCGCTCCCTCCGCATACTCTCGCGGCGCTTCGCCTCGCGGTCGGCTCGGACCGCTACTACCTCGTCGATCCGCGGGGCATCGAGGGCGTCCCCTTGGGGACCTTCCACACGGAGGTTGCACCACGGATCTATGTGCCGGCGGGCTCGACGCTCGTCCCCGCCGTCCGCCCCGCCGTCCTCGAGGAGCTGGTCGGTGGCAGGGGCGATGGTTTTGTTTTCTTCGACGCCGCGGAACCTCGGCCGCGCCTCGTGCCCGCGGTCGCCTTTGGTCCCGTGTCGCGCCGCGCCCTGCGCGCCGTCGACGCCGCGCCGGTCGTCGCCGATCCGCTCCCGAGCGAGGAGCCCGAGCTGCCGTTGCTGCGCTACGATCGTCCACGCCGCTTCCCGCTCTGGGGCATCCCCGGAAAAGAGGCGCGCTCGGATGAGTCCGAGGAGACCTGAGTGGCCGAGGACCTCGGCAAGATCGGGCGGCTCTTCGAGAGCTTCGCCAGTGCTTTCCTGCGACCGCTGTTGGTCGGGGGAGAGGCCCGGACCACCCGGGCCCTGCCGCCCGGCTTGCTCGACCCCTTCGCGCAGGCGTCGTCCAGCGACCCGGAGGTGGCTGAGGCTCTGAGCGACGGGGTCCTGTCCGCGGCCGCAGAGATTGCGCCGATCGGCACGGTCCCCTCGCCGGACCGGGGGGCGATGGCGCTGGTGATGGCGGCGCACGACCTCGCCCTCGTCACCGACCCGATGCTCGACCGGGTCGTGGCGCGCCGAGCGCGGCCGAAGGTGGTCGAGTGGGCGGCGACGCTCGCCGAGGCCATCGGTCCTCCGCGGACTCGCGGGGAGGCCCTCCACCGTCATGTCTGGTTCGACCGCTTCCTCGCCCTGGAGCGAGAGGACACGGTCGTGCGCAACTGGGCTTATACCTACCGCTTCTACGGACGGCCCCCGCCGGCGAACGTCGTGGCGCTGCCGAGGCTTCGCTTCGTGCGCCAAGAGCACAACCGGGTCGGGCTCCTCGAGCTCATCGACGCGGACGAGGACGGTCTCGGGCTTCGCTCCCTTCTCGACGGGCTGCTCGCTCGCTCGCCGGTGACGCAGCTGCTGCGCTGGCGTCGGCTCCGCCGCCCGCGGCTGGGGGCGGCGGCCCTCGCGTGCCTCTCCGACGCCCGTCTGCGGGCCGGCGTCGCCCACCAGCTCGTCCGCGCCGGCACCGAGGGGATCGAGGCGGCCTTTGGCTTCGCGCTTCGTGAGCTCCACGCTCAAGGCGCGCCGCCCTCCCACCTCCGGGTGGCGCTCTCGTTCGTCGCCGAGCTGCAGCTCCTGGAGCTCGTCGATCCACGGACCGAGCCTGCCCCACCGGAGCCCCTCGAGAGCGACGACGCGCGGCTCTACGCGGCGGTGCTCCCCGCGCTCGTGTCCGTCGATCCGGCGGCGGCCCTGAACACCCTCGCGCCGTCGGACCGAGCTCGGGCGCTCGAGCGTGCCACGGCGCTACGGGCCGTGTCCGGCGACGCCTCGCTCGATTTTGTCCGCTCCCTGCTGGATCGGTCCTTGCCCCTCTCGCTATCCTCCCCCGCCGTCTCGCACCCTCCGAGCCACCCCGTCTGAAGACCACGTGCCCGCCAACCTCACGATCGCTCGCAAGCTCCAGCAGGTCGCTCGAACGCTGGAGGGGACCTTCCTCGGCAAAGCCGAGACCGTGCGGCTCATGCTCATCGCCGCCCTCGCCGGCGAGCACATGGTGCTGGTCGGGCCTCCCGGCACCGCGAAGTCCGCGCTCGTCCGGATGCTGTCAAAGCTCATCGAGGCTTCCTACTTCGAGTATCTGCTGACCCGATTCACCGAGCCCAACGAGATTTTCGGGCCCATCGACATCGCGGCCTTTCGCAGCGGCGAGTACAAGCGGCGCACCGCGGGCATGCTCCCCGAAGCCGAAATCGTCTTCCTCGACGAGGTCTTCAAGGCCAACTCGGCGATCCTCAATTCGCTCCTGAGCGTCCTCAACGAGCGCATCTACACTGTCGGGGGCACGGTCGTGCGCGTGCCCCTCATCAGCGCCTTTGGCGCGAGCAACGAGGTCCCCAACGACGAAGACCTGATGGCGGTCTTCGACCGCTTCCTGCTGCGGGTGCGCAGCGACAACCTCGACAGCTACCATTTCCACGAGCTCTTGCTTCGCGGCCTTCAGCACGAGGTCGACAAGATCACCGGTCGTTACGACCAGCAGCCGCCGCTGCTCACCAGCCAGGAGCTACACGCCGTCCACGCGGACTTTGCTTCGCGCATGCGTTTCAGCGACGAGTTCTTGGCGGCCTACAAGGGCCTCGTGTTCCAGATCCGCGCCGAAGGCGTCAGCCTGTCGGACCGCCGTGCGATCAAGATGCTCAAGCTCTTTGCCGCCAGCGCGCTGCTCGATGGGCGACCGCAGGCGAACCCGAGCGACTTCTTCGTCCTCCGGCACATCTGGAACAACCTCGACCAGGCCGAGATCCTCGACGGGATCGTCGCCCCCGTGCTCGAGGCGTGGTACCGCGACAACCCGGAGACACGGCGTTTCGGTGCGACGGAGGTGGGGCTCGACGCCCTCATCGAGGAGATCAACCGCATCCGTGATCTTCTGACGAGCGACCGGTCGATGAGCGACATCCAGCTCTTCAGCCACCTGAAGGCGCTCGGCGAGATCAAAGCGGCCCTCGAGGCGATCGGCACGCCCCCGGCGCGGGAGGCCGTCGGTCGCGTCGAACAGCTCCTCGGTCACGTGTTCCAGAGCGGCAAGTTCGCGCCGTAGTCGCCGGCGAGCGCCAGAGGGCTGCGTCGCGCTATACCCTGGGGGTGCCCCTCGCCGCTCGCCTTCATGGGACCGCCACGGGCCGAGAGATCGGCTCGCTCGCCCTGAGCGTCGTGCGCGCCGACAACCCCATGGTTGCCGTGCGTGCCGCGCACTGGCGCAACTCCCTGCTGCGGGTCGGGCTGCCGGTGCCCCTTTGGGCGGTCCACGATCTCGGCCTCCTTGCCGCCGTCGATGCCGAGTGCGGTCCGCCGGGGCCGCGTCCCGTCGGCCTGTCGTTGCCGGAGCCGGCGGCCGCCGCTCTCGAAACCTACGCCCAAACCCTCTCGGAGCTGGCGCACAGCGAGGTGCTGGAGAAGGCCCGCCGCTGGCGCCTCGGCGACGAGCTCGTCGCCGTGCTGCTGCTCAAAGTCCTCGGGCCCCTTTATGAGCGCTACCGCGGGGCTCGCCTCGGTGGTATCGACACGGCGGCGCTTCCTCTGGATCCGGAGGTCTACCGGGACGTCGAACCGCAGCTTGCGGAGCTCTTCACAGCTCACGACCGCACCGACGATCTTGGGTTCCTGCAGCACCTCGCACGGGAGCGGCTGCGCCTGATCACGGCGGTCGAGCAGATCGATCTCGACACGCTGCGTCTGCTGGGCATGTTCGGCGCCGAGGCGACGGCTGCTGGAGCGATGCAGATGCTCGATCTGCTCCACGTCTTCGAGTCGCCGGAAGCGAACGACGTCGTCAATTTCTCGCTCGACCTCCTGCCGAGCATCCTCGAGACGAAGAGGGCCAGCGGCCAGCAGGTGTTCTCCGTCGACGGGTACGCGGGGGTCGAGCGGCGCGGCACCCTCGACTCGCTCGTCCTCAGCGAGCTCGCGTTCGACGATGAGCTCTTTGACCGGCGCTTCGTCGAAAAGGAGGTCTTCTACTACGCCCGCGAGAAGCAGCAGGAAGAAGACCGTCGCCTTCACTACATCCTCGTCGATGCCTCGGCCTCGATGCGGGGGCAGCGATCCGTCTTTGCCCGTGGCCTCGCCCTGACGCTGATCAAGAAGCTCCAGCTCCGCGGTGAGGACGTCTACTTTCGGTTCTTCGATTCCCGCCTCTACGAGCTGCAGCACGCCCGCCATGGGCGCAGCGGCGGTGGCGCCATCAGCGTGCCCTACGTGCTGTCGTTCAAGGGCGAGCGCGGCCGCAACTACGCCAAGGTCTTTGGGATGCTCGTGGGGGAGCTCCAACGGCTCCAGCGCCGCGAGCGTCGCTCGCCGATCGTCTACATCCTCACCCACGCGCAGTGCCACGTGCCTCTCGAGACGGTGGAGCGTCTGCGAAGCATTGCCCGGCTCTATGGGGTCTTCATGTTGCCGAGCACCGGAGAGCTCGACCTGGACTATCTCCACCGATTGCACACGGTGCAGGTCGTCGACAGCGCCTCCCTGGCGGTCCGTGACACGCGCGCGGCCCGCGCGCTGGAGATCGTCGACGATGCCGCCGACGCCGGAAGCGGCAAACCCGATCCGTCGCCAAGCCGTCCCAGCGTGCCGTCGCCGCCCCCGGGCGAACGCCTCTGAGCTCCTTGGCCTTGGCGGCCGGGACGGACCCCTCGTGCTACAACGGAACGGTCCGTGGCGACAGTGGACGAGCAGGAGGCCATGCGCCGGGCGCGCGCCGCCCTCCAGGGAGGAACCCCTGCGCAGGCCCTTGCCGACCTCTGGTCGTTCGTCGAGCGCACCCACCTTTCCGCCGGTGAGGTCGCGGAGGCTCTGCGAGAGATGGCACGGGTCTACGAGTCCTTGGGCCGCGAGCGCGCCGTGGCGACGATCCTGCTGTTTCTCGGTGAGGCGGAGGCGGCGTATCGGGCGTCGGCGCACCCGACGGATCGGGCTCGGGCCGCCATCGCGAACGGCCGCCTCGCGGACGCCGCGCGGCACTACGTCGAGGCCGGCTGGCTTGGCCACGGCGCCATCCAGCTCGAAGACGCCGGCGACGATCGAGGCGCGCGGGTCCTATGGGAGCGGCTCGCGGCCGACCCGCGGCTGCGGAAGGATCTCTACACCTCGGGCCTGGTGCACTTCAACTTGAGTCGCGCGTGCGAGCGCCTCGGCGATCGGGCTGCGGCGCGTGAGGCGGTCGCGCAGTCGATGCACCTGCTCGAAGGTGCGGCGGACGGCTTCGAGGCGCGAGGGCTGCGCGAGCGTGCCTTCGACTGTTACCAGATCTTGCTCACCCTCGGTCGCGACGGTGCCTTCGAGAACCTCGCCGAGGGCTATCTCAACTGCATCCGCGTGCTGAAGGAAGACAACCTCAAGTACTACGTGCTGCAGTACTTCGAGGACTTTCAAGGGTTGGCCCTCGAGCGTGGCGAGCTTCATGCCGCGGCAACCCTCTTCCGAGAGGCGGCGGAGTTTGCACGGCGCCACGCGCTGCCCTACGAAGACCACTACCGCCGTCGGGCAGGCGAGACGCTGGTCCGCGCCGCCGAGCGAGCGATCGCCGAGGGCGCGCCCCATGAAATGGCCGAGAATGCCTACGCGGCGGCCATCGACGCCTACAACGATCTGGGTGCCTATGCCGCGGTTCGGGACGTCTACGCTCGTCTGGCGGAGCTCGACCTGGGCGACAAACGCAAGGCTCGCTACGCGCGCTTGCACGAGCGTTTGCGGGGGGAAGAGGACGAGCCTCGGCAGCTCGTGGCGTTCCCCGACTACCTGCGCATGGATTCGGCGTATCCGGAGATCTGGCGCTTTGACGTGATCGAGTGGGAGCAAGAGGGCGACGCCGCCGAGACGATGGGGGAGGTGCTCCTCGACCCGAAGTGGCCCGAGTTCACGCGTCGGCGGGCGCTGCTGTGCCGGCTTCATCTGCTTGGCTGTGGCGAGACGCCACTTACCGAGCGCACGCTGGTCGCCCTCGCGCATCATCTCGGCCGCGTGGAGATCTACGCGTCTCTGGCGCCTCTCGAGCGTCTGGTCGAAGACCCCAGGCCGAAGGTGCGGGCCGCGTGCCTCCGTGCCGCCCGCCAGCTCTTCTTCAAGCGGAGCTTCGTGCTCGTCATGCGTGGCCTGCGGGACGAGGACGAGGCCGTGCGCCGGGAGGCCATCGAGGCGGTTTCGGCGCTCCACTTCGGTCACGCCTTCGACCCGTTGCAACGGATCTATCGTTCGAGCACGGACCGCCAGGTGCGCAGCAAGGCGCTCGCCTCCATCGGAAAGATTCCGTCCCTCGAAGCCGCGGAGCTGCTGATCGACGTGCTCCGTCAGGGGGATGCGGCCGAACGCGCGCTCGCGGCAGATCTCTTGGCGCGGGCCGAGCACCCCGAGGTCGATGCGCTTCTGCGGCGGTCGCTCGCCCATGAGACCGGCGCGGTGCGCGAGGCGCTCGAGCGCGTGCTCCGCCTGCGCAGTCCCGCCTGAGGCGCGTTTCAACATGCCGTCGTGCGTCGCTCCGCGGACTGGGTGCGACCTGGCCGCGTCCACGTGCGGAAAGAACGCCGAGTCTTGTCGAGGTGATGGGCGGCCGCGGGCCAACAAGCGGCGACGAGAGGTCTTGAGATGACTTCTAGTCGAGTAGGCGCGCTTGGGCGATGAGCTCGCGCCAACCGGGGCGGGTCCCGCTGAGCAGCAGGCCTACGCGGAAGAGCCGGGCACCGAGCCGGATCGACAGCCAAGTCGAGGCGAGGAGCACCGCGAGCGCACCGGCGACTTCCCAGAGCGCGATGCCGTCGGGGGCGATGCTCATGCGCACGATGACCGTCAACGGAGCGCTGAAGGGGATCCAGGTCAAGAGCTGTCCCAGCCAACCGTGCGGCTCTTCGAGCAGGACGATCATGGTCATCAGCGGGAGCACCGCCAGAAGCGCCCAGCCCAGGGTCAGCTTTTGGCTCTCCGGTACGCTGCTGCCGAGGGAGCCGGTGGCGAGCATGAGGCTGCCGATGAACAGGTAGCCCAGCACAAAGAAGAGGGGCGAGGCGAGCAGCGCCTCCCAGGGGATGGGGATGTCCATGGACGCGACGAGGGTCGCGAAGGCCAACCCGCCGCCGACGACCATAGCGGCCCACACCAAGAACTGCAGGAGCCCGGCGGCGCCGAGCCCGAGCAGCTTGCCGGTGAGCAGCTCGTCGGGATCGGCGGAGCTCAGGAGCACTTCGACGACTTTGCTCTCCTTGTCGAGAGCCACGGTCTGCACGAGATAGCCCGACGACGAGAGCAGAGCCGTCAGCAGGAGCACGCCGAGCAAGAAGGGGATGCCTGCCCGTACGACGATCTCAGCGGCCCGATCCTCGGAAGGAACCAGACCTCGCTCGGTGGCGACGGTCCGTCGAAGCTTGAGCGGTTCGAGAACCCGGACCAGACGCGCATCGTCGATGCGCCCTCGGAGCAGTCGGTCGCGAAGGAGGCGTTCGAGCACGGGTTCGACCGTCGCTCCACGGACGCTGATGACCGGGCCCGTGGGCGACTCGAAGACGTGCACGTCGCCGGACTCCATGTAGTCGTCTTCGACGACGTACACCGCCGCGAGGCGACCCCATCCGAGCTGTTCGAGTGCCGCGTCGTTGTGGTCGAAGCGCGCAAAGAGCACGGGGCTGATGTAAAGAAAATCACGCCCGTCGGGGTCGAGCCCGACGCTGACGACGGCCTCCTGCGCTTCCGGATCGAGCTCGGCGAAGGGGAACCAGATCGCGCGGTCGCTGAGGACCCCGTCGTGGTCGACCAGGCCGTAGATCGCAGCGCGCTCGATGCGCGAGGAGAGGAAGGCCCCTTGAAGGGCGAGGAGTCCGCCGCTCAACGCCGAGAAGAAGATGGGCAGCCCAAAGGTGACCAGTACGTAGCTCCAGCGTCGGGCGACGTTGAGGAATTCGAAGCGGGCGACCGCTCGTACCTTCGCCCAGCGAATCACGGCGAGCTCTCCCGTACCCGGCTCAAGAAGATCTCTTCCATGGTCGCCAGGACCTCTTCGAAGTGCGTCACGTGGACGCCCGCGGTGACGAGGGCACGCAGGACCTCACCGCTGTCGGCGCCGTCGCGCAGACGAAGCTGCACCCAGCCGTCCTCGTGGACGACGGCGGTGACCATCGGCAGTTCGGGCAGCTGCCCTTCGACACGGACGCGGACCATCGGGTGCGAGTGCTGTCGGCGCACCTCGTCCAAGGGACCGTAGAGGACGCGGCGCCCGGCATGGATCAAGGCCACTCGATCGCAGAGCTCCTCGACCTGGTTCATCATGTGGGTCGAGAGGATCGTCGCCTTGCCCGCGCTGCGCCGCTCACGGATGAGCCGCTTGACGAGGTCGACGTTGATGGGGTCGAGGCCGCTGAAGGGTTCGTCCAAGACGCAGAGATCGGGTTCCGTCAGCAACGCGCCGGCGATCTGGACCTTCTGGCTCATGCCCTTGCTGAGGGTGTCTGTGTTGCGCCGGGCGACGTGCAGGAGCCCGACTTGGTCGAGCCAGTGTTTGGCCGCGTCACGGGCCCGGCGTCGGCTAAGCCCCTTGAGGCGTCCGAAATAGGTCAACGCGTCGAGGACCTTCGTCTTCTTGTAGAGGCCCCGCTCTTCGGGGAGATAGGACACGCGGTCGAGGGTCTCGCGTCGGAGCCGCTCGCCGAAGAGCCTCACCTCCCCTTCGTCGGGCCGCAAGATGTCCAGGCCGATGCGGATGAGGGTCGTCTTGCCGGCGCCGTTGGGGCCGAGCAGGCCGAACACCTCGCCCGCGTAGACGTCGAGGTCGACGGAGCGCAGCGCTGCTGTCTCGCCGAACGACTTGCGAACCCCCTCGAAGGCCAGCACGGGCTCCGTCCCGTTCGAGGTCATCCGACGCCTCGCCGCACCATCGCTCGGCGCACCAGGTCGAGCGGGAAGAGCGCCGCGGAGCCCTGCGTGACGAGGCGAGCGTAGACGAAGCGACGGGCGCCGGGTTGAGGGTCGTAGAGTTGCAGCGCGGTCACGTTCGCAGCCGCACAGACGGTGAGCACTGCGAGCATCGCGATCGTCGCCGCGACGGCCCCCAGGACCCACCAACGCGGAAGCTCGCGCGGCGCGATGTGCGGGAGCGCCGGCACGAGCGCGAGCGCGAGCAGACCCGTCGCAAACGCCGTCGAGCGCAGCTGCGCGACGGGCGCCACGAGCGTCGGGATGGCAGCCGGTGTGTACGGCGCTTGGTGCGCGAGCAGCTCCCAGGCGAGGGCCAGCACGCCGACGGCGATCGCCCCCAGGCCGAGTCGGAGGCCGGTCTTCTGGTCGTGTCGGAGCATCGTCGGGGACGCCACGGGCGGCATCCTGCCTCATCGGAGCGCGACGTCGAGGATCTTCCGCGTCAGCGTCGAGACGCCACGGTCTTCCGCCAAGCGCTCGACCTCGACCAGCGCCAGGTCGGCGTGCGGGGTGGCCGCGGCGCCGGTGGCCCGAAAGACGCGCAGGTGGAGCCGGCGGTGGCTGAGCAGGTGTGTCAGCTCGCCCCGGGGCGTCTGCGGGAGCCGGGCGCGGATCCCGGCGGCCCTCAAGGCATGTCGTGCTTCGGTTCCAAGGTCGGCGCCTCCTGCCTCGCGCATCGGGACCGACCACAGGCCCCCGAAGAGCTCCCCGTCACGGCGCTCGAGCCAGACTCGGAGCGGGCGCGCTCGGGTCGCGACCACCGCGACGAGTTCGAGGCGGCGCGCCCTCGTTTTGGGGCGTGGTACCGGCAGCGTTTCGGCGATGGGCCGGCCTGCGCACCAGCGCTCGACGGGGCAACGCGGACACGCGGGGGCGCTGGGTGTGCAGACCAACGCACCGAGCTCCATCAGCGCCTGGTTCAGCGCGCCTGGTCGGGGCCCGTCGACGAGGGCCGCGGCGTCTGCCCACAGCGCGCGCTCTGTGACGGCTCGGCCCAAGGGTGTCTCGATGCGCCGGAGCCGGGCGAGCACCCGCGCCACGTTGCCGTCCACGACCGGTTCGCGCGCGCCGAAGGCGATGCTCCCGATGGCTCCCGCCGTGTAACGACCGACGCCGGGCAGGGCGAGCCGCGCCTGCGCGTCCCGAGGGACCTGTCCACCGTAGCGGGCCACGACTTCGCGGGCGCCGCGGTGCAGCAGGCGGGCGCGTCGATAGTAGCCGAGGCCGCTCCAGACCCCGAGGACCTCGTCTTCCGAGGCCGCCGCGAGATCTGCGACGGACGGGAACCGTGCGAGGAAGCGTTCGTAGTAGGGGATCGCCGTGTCGACGCGGGTTTGCTGGCACATGATCTCCGAGACCCAGATCGCGTAGGGGTCTCGGGTTGCTCGCCACGGCAGCGGCCGCGCGTGGGCGTCGTACCAGCGGAGGAGCGCGCGCCGGACGCGCTGCGGGTCCCAGGGGTTCGTTGCCGAAGCCATCGCCGAGCTCAGGGCAGGGGCGCCGGCGGCGGCAGCGCCACGACCGAGGCCTCCCGCACGGCGCTCCCTTCGAGGTCGAAGAAGCGCACTTCCATGGCCTCGAAGTCGACGAGGGCAAACCCTGGTTCGTCGCCGCGTCGGAGCGTGCCGGGGTTGATCACGGTCAGCCCTTGGAACTGGCGGACCATGCGCTCGTGGGTGTGGCCGCCCAGCATGAAGTGCACGCGCTGGTCGCTCATGAGCGCGCGCAGCGCGTCGATGGACTGGAGGGCATAACCCCGGGTGTCGGGTTTCAACACCGCCATGTCGTCTTTCGCGACGCCGTGACAGAGCAGCAGTGGGCCCGCGACCGTCGAGAGGTGCCGCACGCGGGGCAGGGACTGCAGCCATCGTCGGTTGTCGTCGCTCAGCACCGTCGGAGGTGTGGCGTCGTCGAGGGAGCGCATCTGTCCGGCCAGCAGCCAGCGTTCGTGGTTGCCGGCGACGCAACGAACGTCCCTCTCTTGCAGGAGCTGGCACGCCCGGTTCACGTCGCCGCGTCCATCGACCAGATCCCCCACGCAGAGGATGGCCCCGACCTCCAGCCCTTGCAGGTGGTCGAGGGCGAGGGCGAGGTGCTCGTCCTCGCAGTGCACATCGCCCACGGCGCCGATGCGGCGAAGCTCGTTCATCGCGCGAGCCTCGAGCCCATCTCAAGAGCCCTCGCTTCGCGGTCTGGGCACACCCTCCGCCGCCATTCTCTCACCTGGGGAATACTCGGCGCACTCGGCATTCTCGGCATTCTCGGCGCACTCGGCATTCTCGGCGTACTCGGCATTTTCGGCATTTTCGGCGTACTCGGCATTCTCGGCACTCTCTCGGGTCGTCGGCGGCATAGGTCGCAGCCCGTCCACCCATCGACGGACGTCGGTATGTTGAGATGTGCTTTTGGCACTTCCTCGGCTCGCCGCGGCATCGGGCGCACCCGGTCCACGGATCGACGAGGGTTCTTCCGCACCGCATCGCGACACGCGCGGTGTCGTTGGAAGGCATCCTACTCTGGTATGGTCCAGAAGTGATCCGCCAGATTCCCGCCGCGCTGCTGCTCGTCGTCCTGGTGGGGCGCACCGGCCAAGCGCAACCTCTCGACCCGAGCGACGTCCCCGAGCCGCTTCGCCCCTGGGTGGGTTGGGTCCTCGACGGCCACCGAACCTACGGCTGCGCCTGGGTCGGCGGCGAGCAGCACTGCCGTTGGCCTGGCGTGCTGCGGCTCGACCTCGGCGAGCAGGGAGGCCCTTTTTCCCTGGATGTCGTGACCGACCGCGAGGTCGACGTGGCGCTCCCGGGCGGGCCCGGGATCTTCCCGCGGGAGGTGACCGTCGACGGCCGATCGAGCCCCTTGCTTCGCGCCTCGGACGGGAGCCCTCGTGTCCGCGTGCCTGCGGGGGCGCACCGCGTCGCGGGCCGCTTCGAGTTGTCGAGTCTCCCGGAGCTCTTGCCCCTCCCCGACGACCTCGCGCTCGTCTCCCTTCGGCTCGATGGGGAGCCGGTGCGCGCGCGCCGCAACGAAGCAGGCGACCTGTGGCTGCGCGCGAGCGCCGCCGAGGAGGGAGTCGGCGAAGGCCACGTCGAGCTGGAGGTCTACCGGAAGCTGAGCGATGGCGCGCCGTTCACGGTCACCACGCGGCTGGTGGTGCGCGCCTCCGGCGAAGCGCGCGAGATCACCCTCGGGACGGTGGCGCTCGCGGGGCTCACGGTGACCGAGCTCCGCTCGGACCTCGCGGCGCGCCTGGACGCCGAGACCGGTCAGCTCGTGGCCCAGGTGCGGCCCGGGTCCTTCGAGATCACCGTCGTCGCGCGGTCGGCTGCCCCTCCGTCGTCGCTCGCGCCGGTCGCGCAGCCGGAGCCCTGGCCACCGCAGGAGATCTGGGTCTGGGAACCCGACGAAGCGCTGCGGCAGGTGGAGGTGTCCGGCGCCGCGGCCATCGACGCGGCTCGGACGAACCTCCCGGACGACTGGTCTGGGCGCACAGCCTATGTGCTGACGCCCGACCTGACCCTCACCCTCACCACGACCCGACGCGGAGAGCCGGCTCCTCCCCCGAACGCCTTCGAGTTGGAGCGGGAGATCTGGCTCGACCTCGACGGCGAGGGCGTCACGGGCCGCGACGAGCTGCACGGGCGCATGAACCGGACCTGGCGTCTGGATCTGCGCGAAGGCGAGCTCGGTCGGGTCGCGATCAACGGAGAGGATCAGCTCATCACCGAGGGCGAGTCCGGGCGCGGCGTGGAGGTGCGCAATCGAGACGTGCGCCTGGTCGCCGACTGGCGCCTCGACGAGGGCACGTCGTCGTTTCCGGCGGTGGGGTGGTCCGAAGACGTGCAGGCGCTGAGCGCCACGCTTCACTTGCCGCCGGGCTGGCAGCTCCTGGGGGCGAGCGGCGTCGACGAGGTTCCCGGCACCTGGGTCCACAAGTGGAACCTCTGGAGCATCTTCTTCGTGCTCGTCGTGAGCCTGGCGATCGCGCGGCTGTCGAGCGTGTCTCTGGGGTTGCTGGCCCTGCTCACCCTCACGCTCTGCTACCACGAGCCCGGCGCTCCCTTCGTCGCGTGGATGTTCTTCGTTCCGCTGCTGGCCCTACGGCGCGCGATCCCTGCGGGTCGGGTGCAGCGGGTCGCCTCGCTGCTGTTCTGGTGCTCGGTCGCGGCGCTCCTCTTGGTCGCCGTGCCCTTCGCGGTCGCCCAGCTCCGCACCAGCCTCTATCCTTTCACGGCCGAGCAGGGCGGCGGCCGGTTTGGGCTCGCCGGTGCCTTCCGGTCCGTGGACGAAGCCGGGGCGTATGAACCGCCGCCGGCCGCGCCTGCCGCCGAAGCCGCTCCGGCGGGGGGCGTCTCCGACGACATTGCGGCCTTGTCCTCGGCGCCCGTGAGGCGACGTTCGTCCATGTTGGTGGGCAACGCAGGCAGCGGCGCGCGGGCCGGCTCCTCGATTTCGAGCGGCTGGGTGGACCCCAACGCCGTCGTTCAGACGGGGCCAGGGATCCCCTCGTGGGGGCGAGGGCGAGGCTACGAGCTGCGCTGGTCGGGGCCTGTGCGCGCCGACCACCGCTTCCAGCTCTATCTCGTGCCGCCCTGGCTCTTCC